>JACCED010531973.1_pt1 | contig 29858 bp, 32 predicted proteins | sample 7455021 | NCBI WGS metagenome assembly JACCED01 (sample SAMN15323456, study PRJNA562643) | freshwater metagenome | isolation source: river surface water | place: USA:Blue River Watershed | collected 2017-08-19 | reverse complement strand
TATATATTGTTTTAACATCATTTTTAGGATTGTTTTTAGCTAATTTATTTTATTATAATGCTATTAAAAATAGTAATAAAATATCAATTATAGTTAGTATAACTGCTTTATATCCTCTAATAACTTTAATACTTTCATATTTGATATTAAATGAAAAAATTTCATTTACAAATATTATAGGTATAATATTTATAGTTATTGGTATATTATGTTTAATTAAAAAATAATTAAAATAAATGTATATAATTAAAAAAATGATTTTTAATTTTTATAATTATTTCTATATAAAAATGGGAAGTGGCAATAGCAGATATGTTGAAGACCAAGAAAGATTTGTTCGTCAAAATTATCAACAATATAGAAACGTTATAAGTAAAGATATTGGTCAGTTGCAAATTGAAGGAAAATTAAGACAATTATACGCATCTTCTGATGAATGTGATAGAAATAGAAATGCATATATTTTATCATATGACTGGAAAACAGCTAAATCAAAAGTATCACCAATTTATGAAAATACTAGTGAAGCAAATGGGCAGAGAAGATGGTAATTTTTGTTTTTTTTAATGTTTATTATATAATAGACAATCATGCTTCATAATGTTAGTAATAGAAATAGAAGTAGAAGTAGAAGTGATATTATGAGTATAAAAGAACAAATAGATAAATTTTCGATAGATAATGAAAACCTATTTCCTATAGATAAAAATCAATTTCCAATAGATAAAAATAATAGTATGCAACAATCAGAAGAAAAAAATAAAATCAAGAAGAAAAAACAACATAGATATAAAATTGGTGAAAAAAAAAGAAAAAAGATTTGTATAGATTTTTTGAATTTTATTAATAGACATAATGTATTTGATGAATCAGAAAAGAATATGGATTTTAAAAATTTAGATTTCTTTTTAGATAATTTAGATTTACATAAAGCACCACATCAAAAACCGACAATTATATCAGAATTCGAATATATAGATAAAATTATAATGTCAAATTTAATTGAAAATTTTAATGTCAATAATTTATTTTCTAAAATTAAAAATAAATTAATTAATGGTAATAAATTTAATAATCATTATAAAAATTTAATTCTTAATAAAATTAAATCTTTAAAAGGAGGTAATTTAACAGTTTTAGGTGATGAAATATTAAGAATATTACATATATATGATGCAAAACATGATTTTGGCAGTGAATCTACAAACATTAATAAATATATCAAAGATTTATATCTGTCAGATAGTCGAATATTAATACCTGATGGAGGAACTACTCCTGCCCAGGCTGATAAATATGATAAATATGATAAATTATATAATGATTATACAAGTAATTATGAAGAAAATATTTTAAATTATATAATATCAAATAATGATAAATTAATCGATGTAGATGATGATAATGCTTGTTTTATGTATGTTGATATTAATAGTTCTGCTGATAAATATATTTTCTTTGATAGTAAAGGTAAGGTACCAAAACAAAAAGAAACTTTTAATACAGATGATGATGAATTGGAAACAATAATTAAAGATTATTATAATTATAATAATCGACAAGATATAGGTTATTTATATGATACTTGTGTACATACATATAGTAAATTAGATGAAAAAATTAAACATATCGCAAAAAATGTTTTAAATAAATTTAGTAATCAATTATATCCATTTGAAAATGCATACGACCCTCATTCATCATCAGTAATAGATATTCCTATGGATATGACAGATATTTATAGAAATATTACAGATACTAATTTTAATAGAAATAATCCAAATAATCAACATCTAAGTGCTATTCGTGATATGACAAGAGAATATTTAAATTTTAATGTTAGGGAATTTACAATAGATGGTATAAATAAAACATATATTAATATCAAATTAAACAAATTAAATACAATTAATTTAAATGAATTAATAAACAATTTATCAAGTAGCACAACTACAACATCTTTAATTGGTTCATTTTATTTAGAAAATATTAAACATAATTTAACAGTTATTAATACTGCATATGTAATAAAGAAATATAATATAATAATTCATTTATCTGAAGATAATTGTATTAATATTGCTTGTATAAATTCATTTAATACAATATCTTTAATAAAAAATTGTATTGAAAATATTATGAGTGCATCTGATTTAGCAAATATGATTAATATTTATAATTTAGACCATACTAAAGATATTGCACCAAAATGGCTATTATATTTTATAGTTATTTATTTAATATTTACTAATCCAAAATATGAACAAGCAAAAACAAATCAACAACAACTTAAAAATATTAAAAATAATGTTATTAATATTTTGCTGGATTTAAAAAAATCAGGTGATTGGTCGCAGTCTTTATTTTGTTCATTATATAATGAACAGGAGAATTCAGAAAAAGAATGTTTTTTTATTTCAGGTGATAAATTATCAGCAGCACGTTCTATATTAAATGGAAATGTAAAGACAATAACAGCAACTGATTATTATAATTTACAAGATACAGCAGCATCGACTAATGCGCCAGGTAAAAAAACTAAAAAATGCATTTTGACATTATTTAATGGTAAAAGTAAATTAAAATTTACAAATTTAAATTCATTATTAATCGGTGGTATATTTAATTTTAATGCATTTCGATTAAATTATTTTAATTTCACTAATATTATTAATGCTTTTAAAAATGATAGTAGTATTAATGATAACACATTTATAGAAGATGATAATTTAAATTTTGATTATTTCTGGAAATTTATTATTATTATTATTTACCAAATGCGTATATATTATAATAGTTTTAGTGTTTTTAAAACTATAGATACTAATAATTTTGATTTAATAGATTTTACTGATGTTAATAGATTCGAAATTAAGAATATTCCAGAACGTCGTGTTGCTGCAAGTGCAAATCCATTTTTTACAAAAATATTTAGAAATTTTACTGACGCAGATATTAAATATAAAATATGTCAATTTAATCCCGATATTTTTATTCAATCGCGATTAATTACATTTAATTATGATTTAGATATATTATTCAAATTAATTGAAAGTGATATTACATATAATGATACATTAGATAATAATTATATAGAAGATATATTATATTTATGTACCTCAATATTTGATATAACTTTACCACCATATAATAAATCAAATAGTTTATATCATTATTTAATTCATATTTATATGGACCCTGCAAATAAAGTCAAAATTATGAATAATAATAAAATTATTAAATTTTTACGAAAAATATGTCAATTAAATAGATTATGTCAATTATTATATATTGATAATAATACTACTAAACAAAATAATATATCAGATTTACATGATATGTTAATTAAAATACGAGAATCAATTGCATATAATGCCGCAAATCCTCCAATAATTGAAGGAGATGAAGATGAAGATGAAGATGAAGAAGAGAAGAAAAATGAAGATGAAGATGAAGATGACGATGAATATAAACGTAAAAGAAAAAAACAAAAACAAGTAGATATATTACCAGCAATACAAGAAGTATCGTCGTCTTCTAAAATAGATACTAGTAAAAGTACATCAACGGGAACAGGTAAAGGAAAAGGAAAAGGAAGAGGAAGAGGAAGAAGAAGAGGAGGAGCAATAACATCTTCTTCAGATGTTGTACTTCCTAAAACAATAGTAAAAGATTATATCGAGAAATTTTATGATGATGTATGTGTATTAATTCATAATTTTCAAGATAATACAGTTAATATTGGTGATAATATATATATGGATTCGACGAATATGATGATGCAAGCTTTAAATATAATTACAGAAGATATAAATAAAGATAAAGAAATACTAGAAAAAGTAGAAAATATATTAAGATTATACGAAAATTTAAATAAACAAATAGATGAATATAATAAACCTCGTATTGATGCAGAAAAAATTAAAAATATACCTAATATACTTTTACAATTTACTAATTATACTATATTGAAAAATGGATATAATCGTATAGGTAATGATGGTGGTAATATCAATATAATATTTGAGAATTATTATAAGATTTATAAAGCAGTTGTTAATATTATACCAGATATTGATATTGAAGACCCAGAACAAGCAACAAAAAATATTAATTATTTGCAATTAATGAATGATTATCAATTATATGCGTATATAAATATTTTAGATTATCAAAAATTACTTTCACAATTCAATGAATTTTTAAAAGATGAAGATATAATTAATTATATAAAACAAGAAATTGATAAATTGATAACAGATGCACAAATTAAAACAAAATTATTAACATATATTGACAATATTAATAATATTGTTAATTATTATACAACAGTACTTAATCCAAATCAAGATACATATCATAATTTAATATATAATAATAATATATTAGTAAATGCATTATCAGAAATATATGATTTTGTTGAAAATGCAAAAATTAGAGGTAAAAAAACTTTAATTAAAGAAAAATTTTCATTTTATCGTAATAAAATAAATGAATATTTTATGAGTAAAATATCTGAAGATTTATATGATTATTTTAATACAGTTATATTATCATATTATCAATTATTAGATATATATAAAATACCATCATTTGATAGAAAATTAGCTAATCAATTTCAACAATTATTATTTGAATTAGTTACTTTACCTAATATAAATAGTGATTATTTCGATAATGTCAATAAAGAATCAGATACAAGTATTACAATTAACTCATTACATGGATATTTAATAGATAAAATTAATAAATCAACCGAATATTTAAATATTATTATATCTAATTTACATTATATATATAAAGTAAATCCAGAATCTACACCAGAAGAAATGGAACAAGAAGAACAAGAAAAAAGAAATAAATTACAAATACCAGCTAGATTTTCAAGAACTAATATTTTCTTTAAAGAAGATGTTAAAGATTTAGTACTACTAAGTAATGCTCGTGAACCTGTAATGCAAAGTAGACGTAGTAAACCTGCTAATAGTAGTGGTGATATAAGCAAAGAACAAAAACAAGTATTAACATGGTATAAATCACCAAGAACATATAATGTATTTTATGATGTAATGAATTCATCATCTTCAATTGAAGATGATAAAATTAAATTTTTAATGTCACGTAAAAAAACAGTTAAATCTAAATTAACTATTAAAGCAATAGACGATATTTTTTTATTTCGAAGTTCAACTAGATTTTCACAAACTGGAACAACAATTGATGAATTTTTCCAGAATGTGGGATTTATATTGAATATATCTAAAATATTAAAAGAATTTATAACAGAAGCATATGAAAATTTATCTAATATTATGAATATTATTGATAATAATAATAATCTTAAAATAGCTACAGTAATTACTAATAAAAAAAATTATTATAATGAAGATAAATTTAAAATTATTGATATAATTACCAATTATATTAATGTGATATTAGCTGAAAAAGTAAAAGGTTTATTTAATGTACAATCTTTAAAAAATAAATATAGATTTGATAAAGTTTTTAAAAATTATTTTAAAAATCCACAAAAAGAAATTGATAGTATATTAAAATCATTTGATATTGTTAATAGAATTACAAGGTCTGACCCTACTAATATTACAAATGTTCGACATAATTTAAGTTTATCAGAATTAACTAAAATATATGATAAAAATCAATCATTGTATAAAGAAAAAATTGTAAGTAATAGTCTTACACCAGAAAATCAAAAAGTATTAAAAACTATATTGAAAAATAAACAATTATTTGATGTTAATACTAATGAATTTTATGAAAGTAAAAAATCAAATCGTCCGATTGATATTAGAACTAAACTTGCCAGAGTTGGAGATATTATTGAAGGATTAAAAACCTAATTAAAAAAAGTTATAAATACAATGAAGAATATTTATAACTTTTCTTAAAATTAAATAAATTTCTGCGAGTACATCTACATTCAATTTCATTTGTTGTTGGATTTGTATTTTTTTTATAAACTTCATTACTCAAATATTGAACGAAACATGACTTATGCATTAAATTTGGTGCATGTTTATTAGTCATTATTTTAATCAATGGTTGATTTTTCTTATCATCTTCCATAAAAGAACATTGACAAATATCACAAATATTATCTATTTTTTCATAATCAATTTCTTTAAATAGCAAATTTGTTATTTTGATAAATGGATTATTAAGCATTTTAAGAATACGCATACCATTCATATATTCTGAATCATCAGATTGAATATTCCTAATAAATTCGGTTTTGCCATCAATCAAATTTGTTAAAATGTCAGTAGTAAATTTTGTTTTATCAACTATAGACATTTTATCTAATTTGGTTCCAGTATTTCTCGACAATCTGATTTCATATTTATTCATTGCAATTTTACTCATAATAAATATATTACAACTAAAATCAGCATTATTAAAAGGAGGTTCAATATTAAGATTGATATTATTATTAATAAGCATATCAATATCTATTTTAATTCTATAACCATTATTACAGAATGTTTTGCCAATTCTATAATAAATATTAATCTTCTTATGAATAAAATTTTGGTCAAATGAATATAAAATACAATCTGAAATATACATAGTACCATTATAACGCGTATTATGTAAATTCAACGACCATAGAAAAGATTGTGAAGATTCATTATTATTAAAATAAATATCCATATCATTTGGGATTAATGTTCTTTTATTACTTTCAGGATGATAATCATTATCCCAGAATTTTGAATATTTAATATCTGGTTTATCTCTATAATATTCATCAAATTTCTGTTTATAATGACTTGCGATAATTTCATCTCTTACCATACCCCCATAAATTATCCCGTCATTATTAATAACCATCTTTTTAATAATATTATATGCATATCGTTTCTCCTTGTTTAAATTGACAGTATTTCGTATCATTTTATAATTTTTTTATTAAATATATTAAATCATTTTTTTTTCAAAATAGATATAAAGATAAGAATATATATTTATACATGCTCCTATAGCTCAGTTGGTTAGAGCGAATGGCTGTTAACCATTAGGTCGAAGGTTCGAATCCTTCTGGGAGCGTCAATTTATTTTTATTGAAATGACAAAAAATTAATTTTGTCGTTTTTTTGTTTTGGTTTCTTTTATTTTTCAAATAAAATGTCGAGGTCTTCATCTGATTCATCATCATGAAGATAAATATAATCAAATTTGCCAGATGCTAAATCGACATATACATTAGTACAACATTTAGGATTATAGAATTCAGATTGCGGGTCTTCTTCCTCAAAGAAAATGTCGCCGTAATGTTCATCATAAGCACTCATTATATACTTATATTTATAATTTATATTTATATAATTCATTTTTTATATTATTTACTTTAAAATTTATTCATATTTATTTAAAAAAAATGATTCTTTTTTATATTGAAATTATATATATAAATTACTTGAATAATGATTAATAAAGTTGAGTTGCTTAATTCTATTACTGAATATGTTAATTCATTAACTGAAGATATTTCAAAAAATGAATTTAAAACAGCTATTGGTAATATTTATGATTCAAGTAAAAAATCAAATAAAAAAAATAACGAAACTAAACGTCCACCCAGTAAATATAATTTATTCGTTAAAACCCAAATGGGTATTTTAAAAGAACAAAACAGCACATTGACAGGTAAAGAAAAAATGGAATATATTGCGAATAAATGGAAAACTGAAGATAAATCAGAAGTTAAGGAAGAAAAAGAAGAAGTTAAAGAAGAAATTAAAGAAGAAGTTAAAGAAGAAGTTAAAGAAGTTAAGAAAACTAAAGCAAAAAATAAATAGTTAATTATTTTTCTAAATATGATATATTATAAATTGAAAATCCCAAAATTAAAAATAATATATTTGTATTTACAATTGATATATCATTATTATTGAACATTACACCAGTAGTAAGTATAATTATTCTAAATAAATTAACAATTATATTATTTTGGTCTTTTATTTTTGATAATAATTTTTTATTTATATTATCTTGATTTATATATAATTTATGATTATATAATCCCGCCATCACCATATAATATAAATTAATCATTTTCTCATGTTCACGTATTTTATAATAATTATTACTATCTCCATTAAAAATAATATTTAAAGCTATATTATTTTTGAGATAATATAAAACATTATTATTATCATTTAATATTTTATCAATTTCTTTATCATCTTTTATACTTTTCTTAATATCATTCACATATTTTGGTATATTGTCATCTGATATATACCATTCGTATTTGATATTTTTTAGTTCATTTAAAAAATAATAATTAGCTAATTCATTTTCAGTAAAAAAATTATTATTAATTAAAAAATCGTAAAATGTATCATCTACATTTATCGTGTACATTTTATTAAAAAAAATAAATAATGTTTATATCAATTTTATATTAGTTCCCCATGGGTAATTTTTAGGGGAAAAATTATATTACTTCTTTTAAATTTCCAAAGATTCAAAAGTTTTTTATATATATAATCATTTGATGGCTTTTTTAAGTCTTCTTCTATAATTGTTAAAATATTATCTTTAGATTTTATATTTAAATAATGTTCAATAATATTATTTTGACTAATCGAATATAATTCGTCGTCTTGTTCTTTTATTTTTTTCTCTAATAATAATATTTGTTGTTTTAGTTCATTATTCTTATTTAATTCATTTGTTAATTTTATATCTGTAAATTCAATATTTTTACTATTTGAATATAATTCATCATCTATTATTTTTTTATTTAATTTAATCGAATATAATTCGTCGTCTTGTTCTTTTATTTTTTTCTCTAATAATAATATTTGTTGTTTTAGTTCATCATTCTTATTTAATTCATCTGTTAATTTAATATCTATAAATTCAATAATATCGGCATTCATTTTAAATTTAGCATTCAATGAATCTATTAAATATGATTCCAAATTCTCTATTCTATTTTCCAATATTGAAATAATATCCATCAAAAAATCATATTCATTTAAACACATCATTATTAGAAGGTGTAAATAACTATTTATTTCATAATCATTTTTTATATATAAGGCAACTTATAAAAAATCCTTATATAATAAAAATAAATATTTAGGTTATAATAAAACCTAAAGTAAATCCTAAAAATAAATAAAATAATTATTTGATTTATCTATTAATATTCCCCCAAATTATCTGATTTTAACTTTTCATATTGTTTTTCTATTTTTAATAATAATTGTTCAATATTATTTATATCATCTTGAATACAAAATTTATATCTATTGGAATAGTTATATTATTTACATCTCCTATATATATTTAAGGTGACTTTTTAAAATATTTACTCAAAATATTAATAATAATTGAATTTATTTTGAATATTAATTTAATAAATTCGGATTTATAATTCTCTATTTTTTGTCCTTTAAATATTATTATATATCAAATTTCTTACCAGGAGTATAACAAACACAAATATCTTTTATTTTAGTATTCCTTATCATCGTATGTAATTTAATTTGATTTTAAATATTTTGATATTTGTATTTTTCGTTTATATAATCAAATATAGATATATTCATTAATATAAATAATTATTTATTTATTTCATAATTTTTAAGTTCTTTTATAACTTCATTATTAATTTTTTCAACTGAAATATACATATTATGTATTCTTAAATATTCTCTATAACATTTAGTTTGCACTTTAACATTTACTGGAAACTTTACTTTAAGTGATAAAAATTTATCTACATTAAGATTACTATTAGTTACACAGTCCATTATTTCATCTTTAATTGTGTATAAATAAATCATTAAATATTCATCTGATAATTTATCATATTTTGAATTTATTGTAAAAGCTTCATCTGTTAAAAAATAAGCACTACTTAATAACATTACACAGTTATCATATGTTACATTACGTGTTGCTATTTTAGAAGGTAATATTCTATTAAATTTAGTAGAATAAAATATAGGTTTACTTCCACTATCATAAACAGGATAATGTAAATCAAGATTTAGTTTACTATCATCAGCATATATAGCATCTTTTGTAGAAATTTTATCACCATATTTAATGGTACATAATTCTAATAGTGATTTAGTTTCATATTTAATTGCTGATAATGATTTATATTTATCCATTATAGTTTTTATTATAAAATCTCTTTCTTCATTTAAAACTTTATTATAATCTGCTTTTAAATTTAAAAAGTAATTAATATTTTTTTTATTTTCTTTAACATCTACTTTCTTTTCTTTAACATCTACTTTCTTTTCTTTAACATCTGCTTTCTTTTCTTTAACATCTATTTTTACATCATCAATTATATGTTTTATAAGTGTCTTGCGAGTATATGGTTTATCTTGTTTATTTAGATATTTTATGTTATGTGTTTTGCAATATGCAATTATTTGTTCATCTGACATAGTTTTAAAATCTATAGAATCCATTATTTTAATTAATGTATATATATTTTTTCCAAATAATCAAAATTTAATTATTAATTTATCAACAATATCTTGTTTAGAAAGTTTATATTTTTCTTCTTTAATAAATAGTCTAAGTTACTTTTTATTTTTAATATCTGATTTATTTTCTTGTTTTTTTTATTAAAATCATTAATAATTTTTTCAATCTATTTTCACAATATGGTTTACTTAATTTACTTAAATATTATTATCTTTACAATAATTGATAAGTTCTTCATATTTTTTAAATCCATTTGTTAAAATATAAGGCAACTCATAAAAAATCCTTATATAATAAAAATAAATATTTAGGTTATAATAAAACCTAAAGTAAATCCTAAAAATAAATAAATTAATTTAAAATAATTATTTGATTTTTCTGTTTCTACTTTTATATTTAATTTATCTATTAATATTGCTTGAGTATCTAGTTTTAATTTTAAATTATTAATTTCTTTTAGCTTTTCGTCTTGTTTTTCTATTTTTAATAATAATTCCTTATTTATATCATCTTGAATATAAAATTTATATTTAAAATAATAATTTAATTCATTCTGTTCTAATTCAGATATATTAATATCTGTTGGAATATTCATATTATTTGCATCTCCAATATGTTTTAGATGATTTTTAAAGTATTTACCCAAAATATTAATAATAATTGAATTTATTTTACATTGCATATTAGTTATATTATTAGTTATCAAATCATTATTATCAATTAATTTTATAAATTCGGATTTATAATTTTCTAGTTTTTTTCCTTCAATATAATTATATATATCAAATTTCCTATCAGGAGTATAACTAACACAAATATCTTTTATTTTAGTATTTCTTATCGTATGTAGTTTAATTTGATTTTGAATATTTTCATATTTATATTTTTCATCTATATAATCAAATATAGATATATTCAATAGATTATTTATATATTCATTCATATTACTTTCTATTTCATTAATATTATTCATTGATTAATGATATTGATTTTATTTTTTAAGTAATTATTTACCTTTTTTTATATCTTCAAGTTTTTCTACAATTTCATTATTAATGTTTTCGATTCCTTCGTATATACGCCATATTTTGTAAAATTCTTTATAGCACTCATATTGTACTTCCAAATTTACGGGTATTTTTATTTTAATTGATAAAAATTTATCTACATTAAGCACATTATTTTTTACACATGCCATTATTTCATCTTTAATTGTATACAAATAAACAAATAAATATTCATCTAATAAAATATCATTTGATGATTTTATTGTAAAAGCTTCATTTGTTAAAAAATAAGTATCAAATAATAAAACAACGCAATTATCATATGTTACATTATTTGTTGCTATTTTACAAGTATTTACCGCTCTATTATATTTAGTAGCATAAAATATAGGTTCATTCCCACTATCATAAACAGGATATTGAAAGTGAACTTTCTTTTTAATATCACCATCATAAGCTGCATCAGTTTTAGAAATTTTATCACCGTATTTAATATCGCATAGTTCTAATAGTGATTTAGTATTATATTTATATTTTTTTAATGTTGTATATATATTCATAATATTTTTGATTATAAGCTGTTTTTCTTGATTTAATACTTTATTATAATCTTCTTTTAAATTTAAAAAATAATCGATATCTAATTTATTTTCCTTAACGATTACCTTCTTTTCTTTAACATCTGCTTTCTTTTCCTTAACGACTACTTTTTTTTCTTTAACATCTGCTTTCTTTGGTTTCTTTTCTTTAACTTCTATTTTTACATCATCATTTATATATTTTATAAGTGTCTTGCGAGTATATGGTTTACCTTGTTTATTTAAATATTTAATATTATTTTTTTTGCAATATGAAATTATTTGTTCATCTGACATAGTTTTAAAATCCATTTAATGTATTTTTCTAATTAATGTATTTATTTTTTTTTAATTGGAATACCAAAAATTTAAATTACTATAACTCCTAATCCAAACCCTACAAATAATATTATCATTATTTGTATATATTTAATTATCAAAGATATGTTTTTTTCCAAATAATCAATTTTAATTGTTAATTTATCAACAATATCTGATTTAGAAGGTTTATATTCTTCTTTATCTTTTATACATAATCTAGGTTGCTTTTTAATTTTAATATCTGGTTTATTTTCTTGTTGTTTATTAAAATCATTAATAATTTTTTTCAACCTATTTTCACAATATGGTTTATTCATTTTACTTAAATATTCAATATTGTTATTTTTACAGTATTGAATAAGTTCTTCATGATTCATATTTTTAAAATCCATTTGTTAAGATATAAATTATTATTTTATTTGAAATATCATTTTTTTTAAGATTAAAAAAATGATTTAAATATATTTAAAATTAATTAATGGGTAATTGTTTTACTTCAAATAAAACTGATTTATTTAAGAAACAACAATTAAAAGCAGAATATAATAATAAAAAAGTATCAATCAATAAATTAGGAACATATAAACCACATTCAGTTTATACTGGCGATTGTATAAATAATGATAATCTAATAAAAGGGTTAAATTCTATGTGTAATTATAATATTCATATATCTATTGCAGATAAACCAACAAGACTTATATTATCATATTTAAATAATTTAAATGATTCACAAACATTAATTAAAGGTGATACATTTCATATTTATAAGATTACATATAAAAAAATAAAAACAATCGAAGAAATAAACCAATATGATATATATAATGCAATACAAGATTATATATATGTTAACAATGAAGAACCAAATAATCCAAATACAATAATAGCAACTTAAATATAAATTTTTTGAGTATGTATTATAACTTTTCGACAAATAAAACAATGATACGAATTCATAATACAATTATTGCAATATGTATGACCACAAGGAATACAGCAAATTGATAAATCATTTTCAAGACATATTGAACATTTATTTGATGTATCTTTTAATTCCGTGTTATATTGTATTTGTTTTATCATTTTATCATTTAATTCGATATTAATTATTTTTTCAGTTTTTAGTGCAACCATTAAATCAATAATAATATTATTTTGATTTTCTAATTTATTTGTCAGTTCATTATTAATAATCCTTATTTTTTCTAATTGTTTTAATTGGGTCTTGAAACAATTATTATTATATATTTCTTCTTCCAATTGTTGTTTCAATTTGATATTAATATCTTTTTCTATTTTAGAAGTAAAAATTAATTTCTCTAAATGAATATATAAATTGGTATTAATTATTTTTTCATTTTCTAATTTATCTCTCAAATATTTAATATTTAGATTTAATATATCATATTTAGCCTTTGATAATAATTCATAGTTATTATTTTGTTCTAATGAATCAAATATTATTTCAAGATGATTATATAAATCATTATTATATTTCCTTTCGGTTTTTAATTGTATATCTAATTCATTATAATCATTCATTAAGTTTTCTATTTGTAATTTATCTCCTTCTAATTTATAATATTTAGATATTAGCATTTTTATAAATTTAACCGGTATAATAATTAAATACTCAAATAAATATTTCATATAATTTTATTTAAGAATAAAAAAAAATTATTCTTATATAAATATTATTTGAGTACAGCTTATAATAGTGTTTCTATAAATAAATTTAATTTTGAAAGAACAAAAATTTCTTTTTGCTCTTTTCAAGATTATTTTTAATTATTTATCACTACACAACCTCATGACACTTTTACAATCTTTACAATTATAAGAAGTTTTAATGCATTTATCACAATAAGTATGACCACATGGGTCGCAATAAATTGTTGTGATATTTTTTACACATATAAAACATTTACTATAAATTGTATTCGATTTTAAATTCTTAAAATCTAAATAATCAAATTTAGATTTTAAATCAGTGATTGTTTCATTTTGTTTTACCAATTTAGATTTTAAAATTGTAATCTGAAACTTTTGAAATTCTAATTCTGCTTCCAATTTTGAATTCTTGATTTTTTCAGCTTCTAACTCAGCTTTTAAATCATTGATTATATACTTTTGCTGTTTTAAATCATCTTTAAGATTACTTATACAGCGCATAGCACGTGCCATCCATTTTGTGCTATTTTCTAATTTGAATATAATATCTTTTTTATCACCTTTAATTATAGATTTAGTATCTATTTTTTCTGGTTCCAATAAAGTAATCTTCAAACAGTAAATAAGCATAGAAATAAGCAAGTAAATAGAATCAATCATCAATTTAAGCAGAATTTTGCAAATGCTGTTCATTATTGGTGATATCAAAATTAAAGCTTCACTTCAAATATTGATATAACAAAAATAATAATACTAATTATCATTTTTAATTAATAATTAGTTAAAAATTAGTACAAATTTATTTTTTAAACAAATAATACACATTGATTAATGGTAATTAATAATTCTTTATTCTTTTTCTTTTCTGCTTCTAATTCTAGTTTTAAATTATTAATTTCTTCTTCTTGATTATATTGATTGATTAAAAATGAATTTACTATAAATTTATAAGAAATATTACCAATATAATATAAATCGTTTAAAAATATTTTAATATTTTTTTCAGACATAATAATAATGATGATTTTCAATATGATATATCATTTTTTTGTAATGCTATTTAATACAATTTTTAATAATATAAATGTTTATAGTTATTCAGAAATACCATTTGAACCCGAATCGAAATATTATCAATTCTTGAAATAATATCTTCAAATTATCTTTTAAAAATAAATTTGTATTAATTTTTCAATATTTACTAAAAAAATGAATAATTTATAAAATAAAATTATTGTACACAAAGAAAATGTGGAATATCGCAATGAAAATCAGCTTCATGATGTTTAAAATGATGATTGTTATTATTTCTAACCTGATTTACGCAATTTTCATGATGTTGTTTAATACCCTTATTTATAAGGTTAATGACAATACCGATGAAATGTGTGAAATTTTCAAGGAAATGAATGAAAAAATCGAAAATATTAAACAAAATGTTGAAAAGAGTAATAAAAGACTCGAAGAATTGGAGGCAAAATGCAAAGTTGAAGAAATGGAGTTTAAAGTTCAAGAACTTAAACACGACATTTTAAACAAATGCGCAGAAATTTTAAATAAAATCGTCGACATTACCAAAGAAAAATGAAAGACGATAATAAAAAATGGCAAAAAGAAATTTTTGTCATTTTAATGTCGCATGGATAATGAATTAATACTCCAACACATAATTATAATAATTAACCATGTAATCATCATACATATAATAATATCATTTATATTATTATCATTTTTATTATTATCAATTGATTTTGGAAATAATATATTAATTATTTCTACATTTGCTTGTGTATTCAAATTTATATTTTTATTATTAATAATTAAATTATCTATATTATTAATAATCCATCGATTAATTGTAAAATGAGTAATATTGTATTTTTTGCTATTTAAAATACGTTGTCTATATTCATATGAAAGTATAATATCAAATCGAATTGATTTCAATTTATCTTCTAAGAAATTAATTTTATCAATTAATTCTGATTCTGACAATTCTATTATTTCTTTATTATCTAATAATTTATATATTTTATTGATTCGTCTTTCTTTTGCTTTTTTTAGTATTTTTTTATTACTTTTTATAATACAAATATTAATTTTATTTATAAGTTCTTTTTTTTGTTCATTATTATCTTCTACTATAATTGTTATATCGTCTGTATTTCTATTAGTCATTAAACGTTATAAAAAAATATTTAATTTATATCATTTTTTATTATATAAATAATTTATAATAATTGCACCTATAATTATAAGTGATAATTTATTATATAAATTATGGTTTTCAATCAATTTATTAATTTTTGATGCTTGGTTCTCTATTTCTAATGTTAAATTATTAATAATAATATCTTGTTCTTTATTTTTTAATGTTTGGGTTTCTATTTCTAATGTTAAATTATTAATAATAATATCTTGTTCTTTATTTTTATTAGATTGGTTATGAATTGCTGATACTAAAATATTAATTTTTTCATCATAATTTTCTTTAAATAGTTTAAAATGTGATTTTAATCTATATATTGATATATCCGTTAATATTTTTTTCAAATATTTATTTTTTTTCTTATCATACATATAACCCTGATATATAAGTGTTTTATTATGATGTGTTGGTAAACTTAATATATCAAATGTTCTTCTAGTTTTATTTATAATACTTTCTAATATTTTTTTAACAATAGATGATGTTGTAGAATTTAATAAGCCAATTTGTGTACGAAGTTTATCATTCTGAAATGACGATTTATAATAATCTATAAATTTTATATCATCAAAATTAAATATATGTCTAAAATTTGATAATTTTTTATAATTATTTATAGTATCATTAAAATTATTTGAATCATATACACTAAAATCAGGAATAATATCATTAGGATTATGATTATAGTTGACATAAATATCTTTAATATAAGTTGAATCTAATTCTTTTATTATAGTTTCCAAATATAAATCATATGTTTTATATCCTCTATCAATAAATTGTAATATTGATTCTTCAATTGTTGAATCTGTTAAATTTTTAATTGTTTCGATTTCAGATTCTAATTCAGAATTAGACATATAATGATTAAATTATATATATAAAAACTATCATTTTTTAATATTATAATAGAAATGGATGACCCTTTACGAAAATGTGATACATGTAAAATTACAAAACCTAAAAGTTTGTTTTATAGATACAAATATTGTAAAAGATGTCATATTAAAAGTTATATAAATCAGCATTTATGCAATGCTAGGGCTGCAAATCATTTAAATTTATCAATAGATGAATTAAATAATATTATAAAAATAGATACAAATGATTCTAAAAGAAATCCTATTGGAGAACATGAAAGATATGACGAAGTTATAATGTATATTACAGGATGGATTAAAAATAGTACAATAATTACAAATGATACTATAGAAAATTTTTTAAATGAAATTGTCGAAAAATAAACTAACAATTACAAAAATTAAATTAAAATTACCAATAGATTTTTTTGCGAATTGACATTTTTTTATTAATGTTATTTAAAATAATATTAATTATTTTAATAATTTCTTCTTTTTTCTCTTTATTATTTTGTTCTTCAATTATTATGATATTATTCATTTGAGTGAATTTATAATAAATAAATAAAAAATATTATATCATTTTTTTATTTAATACCAAATATATTATTTAAAATAATTACACTTAATATTATTATTATAAATGATATTTTATTATATATATGCTGGTCTTTAACTTCTAGTATTAATTTATTAATTTTATTGCGATGTTCATTGTTTAATATCGATTGTTCAAGTACTTTTACCTGTAAATTATTAATAATCTTGTTTTGTTCTTCAACTTTCACTTGTAAATTATTTATTGTTTTCTTTTGTTCTATGTTATTTAATTTTAGTTCATTTATCAAATCGTTTATATCAGTAGACATAATAATATTTATAAATAAAAAATATATCAATTTTTATTTAAAGACAAATTTTAATTATCCTTAAATAAAAATCTTATGAGTACGTATAATAGTATCTCTACATATATAACATTTATTGGAATTTTTAATACAATTATCACAATATGTATGACCACAAGGAATACAACAAATATTTAAATCATTTTCAAAACATATTGAACATTTAGAATTTTGTGTTTTTTCTTTTACATCTAATTTAAGTTTATTATTTTCTGTTTTTAATTCATTAATTATTTTTATCAATATATTATTTTCTATTATTAATCTACTATTGATTTGTTTTTGTCCTTCTATTTTAGATATTAATTCAGAATTATTAATTTGTTGTTTATTACATAAATATTCTAAATTAGTTAATTCAATTATTTTTTTAGCTTTATTATTTTTTTCTTCTTTGTATAAATTATATAATTCATTATTATATACATCTTGTTTTTCAATTTCTAATTTAAGTTTAGTATTTTCTGTTTCTAATTCAATAATTGTTTGTTTTTGTTCTTCTAGTTTAGAAGTTAAATTATTTTCTCTTTCTAATTCAATAATTAAATTATTATTTGTATATTTATTAGCTAAATTCCATATAAAATTATATAATATATTGCCAACATCATATAAATCATTTATAATTATTTTAATATGTTTTTCAGACATTGATAAATAAAATATTATTAGTTATTTCATTTTTTTAAATTATTTAAAGACAAATTTTAATTATCCTTAAATAAAAATCTTATGTATAAACTGCAACATAATTAAATAAGTTTAGATAATATATAAAAAATGAATATTAAAATATTTTAGAAATATTTATGACTATTGATAGTGAAATTATATTGGTTAATGATAATAACCAAAATACAAAAGAAAATAATGAACAAAAAGGACAAACAATTATTGCTGTTTTATGTTGTTCAATTGTAATATTATTTGTAATTATTCCTTTAATTATTCGTGAAGTTAGCAATAAACACTAGTAATATTATTTTGATATAATTGAATAAATAATAAAAGTATATATTGAAAATAATAAATAAATGAACATATCAAATGTTTTACCCTTCTGAAAATCTATTTTAGTGTTTTGTTTTTCTTCATAATCTTCGATTTTTGCTATTATTTCTTTATTTATATTTTTCTGGTCTTCATTATTAGATATTAAATATTGTATTATTGCATTTTGATTTTTATATTCTAATAATAAGTTATTTATTTTTTCTTCTTGACTTACAATCCTTAATATAAAATCTTTATTCGTTTTTTTATAATTTTCTATAATCTCATCATTAATTTTAAATTTTTTTGTTAATTCCTTTTCTTGATTTTCTATTCTTAATATCAAATCCTGATTATTTGCAATAATATTATCAATAATTTCGTCATTAATTTTAAATTTTTTTATTAATTCATGATTTATTTTTTGTTGTTCTGATTTGTATATATCAATATCAAAAAATATTTTATTTTTTATATAATCAAATTGGCTAAAAAAATGAAAACTACTCGCACCATGAAAAGGAGAAACGCGTAACATAGATTCTATAGCTGTTTTTATAAAATTATTAACGTTTATTTTATTATGATTCTGTATACTTTCATTATAATAATCAATCGTTTTTGTAATAAATAAATTTTTAAAATTTTCTAATTTTTGAAAGTTATAATGAATATTTTTGTCATCTATAACTCTATAATGATAAGTTTCAAATGTTAAATTATTATCATTAGTATTTTTTTTAACAAGTATATCTTTTATTTTAATATTTCTAAAAGATTCTAATGCTTCTTCATAAATTTTTTTTTCATCATTATATCTATCTTTTAAATAATCATATATTGATTTACTGCAAATATCATTAAAATAATTTTCAACATATAATTCAGCTTCTTTTATGTCTTTAAAATTTTCACCCATTATTTTATTTTATTCAAATTAGGTTTATATTATTAATCTTTAAATGATTTAAGGAGAATACCAAATTATCTTTATATCAAATAAATATTGATGTTAAAGCAAATTCAAATAAAAATGATTTGAATTTTTCAAATTTATTTCAAAAACAATGAGCTATCAAGACATATACGATGACCGTAAAAAAAATTTTACTATCAAAATGGTAGAATATAAAAAAAATATTGATGAATCAAATATTGTTAATAAAATACAAGCAACTATTGCCGAATTATATCAAAAACGCGAATATGAACTTTTAACATATTGTAAAGACCCTTCATATCAACACCGATATAGAGGAGCTGTATTATCTACGAATGGACATATCGAAAGTGATTTCTATAAATCAATTGAATATGAAACATTACTATTGTCAGCTTTAGAAATAATAGAAAAACAAAATAAAAAGAAAGAACAGAAACAACATAAAAAATGGTTTGTTGTATAAATTATTTTTTTGTTATTTATTATAAGTGATGTTAGATAATTTAGTTTTATTAACAAATTGTTATATTCATAAATGTAATGAAGAATTAAAAAAAAGAAAAGAAATTCGGACTAAATGGTTTAAAGATACTAATAAAATACACCAAGATTATAAAAATAAATTAATTACTCAAAAGCAATTAATTTCAAAACTTGAAATATTAGATAATAAATATTTTAATTCTATTGAAAATATTTCTGAACGTAAATGTGAAATCAACAAATGTTATACTCTAGTTAAAAAACATCTAGATTATTTATCAGAAAGAAATAATATTAACAAAAAAGATAATTATAATATCAATGATTATATCAAAATTCTCAAAATTAATAATAAAAACAATTTAAAGACAATACCAAATTATCCTTAAATTTAAAATCATAATTTAATTAAAAAACATTTTAAATTTATCTTATCTTTTGCTATATCTAATGGAAATCTTATTTCAGGGTTATATCTTAATTCTTTTATTAATTTTTCTTTTGTTGTTCTATGTTCGTATTTTTCTGCTTCTAAATCATATATATTTATAAATACTTTTCTTTTTAATAATTTTAGTGCTTTTGTTTTTGATAGTTGAGGATTTTCACCAAATTGAATTAATCTGTCATTTAACCATAATAAATCATTTAATTTATCATTTATATTATTAGCTATTCTTTCCCTTTCAATTATTATATTATCTATTAAAATATAAATTGTTTCATCATGTATAATTTCAATAATTTTATTATATTTTTGCTTATTTATTAAACTAAATAAATGTTTAAATTTAATATTCGTATTTTTAAGTTTATTTTTTAAATCACATATCAGTTTTTCATAAACAGTTAGCATTATAAATAAAGACTTTAAAATATCCCTTAAATAGCTTTATTAATAATAATAAAAAATGATAAATACATAAATTGATAATAATTATTATATGTCTATAAATGACAAAACTTATATTTATATTAGAGATAATGAATGGTTTAAACAATATAATGTTTATAAAGTTGGTATTACTACTTCTATAAAAGATAGAAGCAGTACTTATATTACAGGTGAATTATTTAGAGGGATTTATGTTAAAATCTATGAATTAAATATTAATAAACGTCAATTACATTTAATTGACAAATTATTAAAATATGAATTTAAACACCATAATATTTATTATAATGGAGGTTTAGAATTTTATAATAGAATTATTATTAATGAAATTGAACCATTTTTTATTGAAAATAATATTAAATTTGTTTCTAAATCAGAAGATGAATTAACCAGAATTAACAGAGAAAATAATCAAAATATTATTCTAAATAATTATTTAAAATTAGTTAAAAATCTTCTTCTTTTACAAAAAGAAAAGGAAAAAATAATTTTGAGAGATTATCAAATAAATGCAATCGAATATATTATACAAGAATTAATAAAAAATTACAAAATATATTTAAATTTACCTACTGGTGCTGGTAAAAGTCAAATTGCTTTTAATGTATTCGCTAAAATTAAACCATTAAATATATTGATATTTTCACCAAGGATTGCAATTAAAAATCAAAATAATAAATATCTAGATAATATCGATAATTGTAATATTTATAATTATTGTTATCAATCTTATAAAAATGTTTATGATTTAATTATTAAAAATGATATTAGAGAATTATTTATTTGGTTTGATGAAGCTCATTGGACTTTAGATAATTGGACTATTGATAAAGCAAATAATATTAAACAATTCTTTATTACTGACACTAATTATATTAAATATCGTCTATTTACAACTGCTAGTCCAAATAAAGAATTTGTTTTAGATAATAAAATAACTTATGGCCAATTATACGAACCTATAAAATTTAAAGAATTACAGATAAAAGGATTTTTAGCACTAATCGAAGTTGAAATATTTGATAAAGAAATTAATAAAACTAATGTAGAATTTAATAATTTAATTTTCAATACTTTTAATAAACCCAAACAAGAAAGAAAGCAAGGATTGAGTTTTCATAATAGTTGTAATAGTGCATATTGTTATTATTTATATCATTTAAAAGCATTTATTAAAGGAGAAATTGATATTAAACCATATATTTTAATTAATGAAGATTTTATTAAAAATGAAAATAATGATGATGATAATAATGAAGATGAAACAGATGAAAAAAATAATAAGCAACTATTAAAGGATATTAAGAAAATAAAAAAAGAATTAGGAAAAGATATTATTTATTATAATAATATTAAAGAATTCGAATCAGAAGTAGGAAAAAAACAAAAAACAGTCGGATATGTAGTCGCTAAATATTCTATGGGTTACGATAATAAAAATATAGATATTATTTATTTCACTGATTATAAATTATCATCGAAAGATATTATACAATCTATTGGCAGAGGCACCAGAATTAATGAAAATAAATATTTACGAGTAATTCTACCAACGAATTATAATAATGAAGTAGAAACCGAATATAAGAAAATCGAAAATGTCCTTAAATACCTTTTATTAGATATTGAATTAGAATATGATAAAATCAAATGTTATAAATTAAACAAAACTAAAAATTTATTAAATAATTTATTAATAAAATATGATGATTATGAAATAATCGAAGATACAAATGAAAAATCTAATATAAATACAATGAAACATAATATAATAGTTAAAGCGAATCAATGGACAACACCAAAAATAATAAACCAATTAAAATTTAATAATATTCATAATATCGAAGATTATAATATTTATAGAAATTTAAATAAAAATATTAATCTACCAGATATTACTGAACTATTAGAAATGCAAAATTTCAATTTCAGAGATACTTATATTAATGAAGACGAATGTCCATATTATTATAATAAATATGAATGTATCGATATTATTAAAACTTATAAAAAAGAATTAAGAAAAATAAATAGAGATAATAAGAAATTAGAATATTTAGTAAGTAATGATAAAAAAATACCTAATATGAGTTTATGGTATTTTTATGGAGGTAAAAGAGATGATTATTATTAAAATAATTCTTTCATCATCTTTTTATTATTTTCAATTGTTTTTTTAAGATTATTAATAATTTCTAAATTATTATCACAATAATCAATAATATCTTGTTGAACTTCTAGTGATGGTATTGGTATTTTCATTAAATTAAATTCTTCTATGTTTAAATTTTTTTGTGCTGCACCATTTGTTAAATCATATATATTTTTTTTATTACTTAATAAATAATAACCTAAATATTTATCTAATAATATTGATATTTTTGATTTAACTGATAATCCACTATCATTTAAAAATATTTTATCATTAATTATTCTTACACATTCTAATGATAATGCAAATCTACCAATTAAAATATTATATCCTTCTCTATTAAATGTATTAGTATAAAACATTGGACGACCACTACCATAAACAGGATATTCGCCATTTTCACAATCTTTTTTAACAATTCTAGTTCCATATGAAATATTACAAACCTCATTTAAACTTTTAATTTCAGTTTTAGGATTATATTTAACAATTTTTAATTTATAATTATTTAATTCATTTAATTTATTAATATTATTATTAATATCTATATTAGTATTTTCAATATTATTAAATAATTCAATTCTATCATTAATATCTGATTTGTTTAATAATAGTTCAAATAGTTTATTATTACTATATTCAAATAATGTATTTTTATTATCTAATTCATCTAAATATTTAACAATTTCTTCTTGTTTCTCAATTGATGGTATAAGCATATCCATTAAATTAAATTTTTCTACATCTAATGATTTATTTGCACATCCTTTTTGATAATTTTCCTCAATATAAATTTGTTTTTCTAATAAATAATAATAAATATATTTAATATTTATTTTATTATTATAATCTTCTTTAATTTTAATATGATATAATAAATTACTATGAATACTATTATTTTTATAATACCTTATAGGACATTTACCATTTCCATTAAATGCTTGTGCTATATATAATGCATTTGTATTATAATATTCGTATTTAATTTTTCTTGTTTCTTCTGTAATTTCTGCTTTACTTATAAACATAATATTACCATCAATATCTTCAACAACTTTTGAAGATTGTATTGAACCTTTAATCAAATCAAACATTTCACCAAATTTAATAATTTCAATATCTTTATTTAATTCATAGTCAATGATATCATTATTATTTGTTTCTAATTTGAATGTATAATATTTATCTAAATCAGCAATTGCAATTAATTTAACTTGATTACAATCTTTATTAATTTCTAGAAATTCAATATTTTTATAATTATCTTCTCCTTTTTGTTTTTTGAAAATAAGAACATTTGTTTTAATTTGTGTATATTCAAATGCTTTACTTTCAATTGAAATAATTTTTAACATTTTACAATTATCAATAATATATTTGCGCATATTAAATGATGATTTACTATAAATTAACTCCCCATCCGGAACAATTACAGCACATATGCCATTATCATTTAATGAATAAATAATATTCATAAGAAATAAATTTACTCCATTATTACAATTAATAGGATATATATCTTCAAATTTAATATTAAAATCTTCTGGTTTATTTTTGTCAAATTTAATTTTTAAATCTTTATATTTTAAATCAGTTCCAAATGGTGGATTTGTAAATATAACATCAAATTTTTTTCCTGAAAATATAAATTTATTATTGGATAAAGCACAACCTTTATTTAAATTTTGAAATAAACTATTTGTAGATAACATTAAAGAAGCAATCGCGTATTTAATAGTATCTTTTGATATTTCACAACCATAAATATTATTAATATTTATATTATTACAATTATTATATAATAAACATAATAATCCAGCAGTTCCACAACATGGGTCATATATTAACGGATTAGATAATTCATCTATCATATTTTTAAAATTACATCCATATAAAATAGAATTAATAATTTTTTTAGGTGTGAAGAATTGTCCTAATTTTTTGTTTTTAGATTTTCCTTCATATCCAGAATTAAAATATTCATAAATACTAATAGTTGAAAATGATTTTATAGTAATATTATTTATAATAATATTATTAAATTCATTTATAATTTTAATAATATTATTTTCTTCACTTCTACTATTTAAAATATAATCTTTATCTTCTGTAAAAATTAGAGGTAATAATTTACCTCTAACTACATCATCCATATAATCTTCATATTGACTATTAATATCATTACCTATACTAATATTTTTTAGATTATTAATATCTGTTAGATAATCTAAATATTTATTATAATCTTTATTATCTGATAATGACTTTATTTTATCAATAATAATATCTTTATTTGAAATATATAAATAATTAATTACTTTTAATATAAATAATAATATAATATCGTTTGATGCTTCATTACCTACAATAGACCCATTAGAATATAAATAATTATGACAAGATTTAATACAATTTTTTAATTTATTTTCAATTTCTCTATATTCATCATTATTTTTTTTATCTTCATCTGATAATGTCCAAACAACTTTATTTTTATATTCGATATTTGGTTCTTCTTCTTTTGGTTCTATTTTTGGTTCTGAAATAGTTTTATTAAGTCGAGATATTAATGTTGATTTTCCAAAATTCTTTTTAGTTTTAGAATTATAATAATCAATACCTTTTTCTTTACATAATTCGATTAATTCGTCATCGCTTAATTTTTTATAGTCCATTATATAATCAAAACGACAAATATTATTAAATCAATTTTTATTTTTAAAATCAATTTAAAGAAACTCCCAAATTATCTTTAAATATCTTTATAATTTATTAGAGAATGTCTGATAAAATAATTCCTGAAAAAAATTTAAAAAATATTCTTGATAGTACAATTAAATATGTTATGTGTGGAGTTCAAAAATGTGAAAAAGAATATATAGAATTAAATAAAATACAAATTAAAAAAGATAATAAAATAGCTAATTTAACTAATAAATTTCAGAATGGAAAAATAACAAAAGAAAAATATGAGTTACAAGTAACTAAACTTACTAAAGAATTTCAAAAAACAAAAGAAAATTTTAAATTTATTGAATGTTCATTAAATAATTGTTTTGAATTTATAAAAAAATTATTACTTATAATGGTTAAAAATTTTATGATAAAATATAAAGATGATAAAGAAAAATTAAATAAATTAAAAGTTTATTATAAACTTTTCAATAAAACAAAAATAAATATTAAAGATGTTCGTCAATTTTATAATGAATTTATTTAAAGAAACTCCCAAATTATCTTTAAATATAAAAAATGATATTATTTTAAATAATGATAATTAATGTCTTACTATACTAGAATAAATGAATTATATCCAAATTATAATTTTTATAGTAAATATAGTTATGATAATAAAAATGATAATATTTATTATCATACTATAAAAATATATGAATTATTATTAAAAATTATTTTATATAATGAATGTGATGATATAAAATTTGACATATTTTATAAAAAATATATGGCAAATTTTAAATTAAATCAATATTATAATATAAGGAATAAAAAAATAAATTGTTTTAAAAATTCAGAAGATTTTATTGATATAATTTACAAATTAAAAATTGACTATTCTTATTTAAATTTCTTTAAAGAAATACATATATTTTTATCAGATATAGTTATAATTATTGAAAAAGAACAAGAACTTCAAAATAAATTAAATGCATCTATTATTACAAATAATATTTCATCTGAAGTAAATAATAACATTACAGAAGAACCAAAATCATTTTATAATAAAGTATGTAATCAATATAATAAATTGAATTATTTTAGTAGTAGTACATATATAAAAACATTAAAATTATTATTAGAAATTCTTTATTATAATGATTGTGATGATATAAATTTTGACATATTTTATAAAAAACATATGGCAAATTTTATATTTAAAAGATATTATTTTACATCTTATATGAAAGATTTAAATGCATTTAATAAATTCATAAATTCAGCAGATTTTATTGATAAAATTATTAATGTAAATTATGATATAGATTTTTATAAAGAAATGTATCTATTCTTAACAGATATATGTAAAATTATTGAAAAAGAAAAAGAACTCAAAAATAAATTAAATGCATCTATTATTACAAATGATATATTAAATAATATATTTCCACAAATAATTAATAATATTCCAGAAAAACCAAAATCAGATGAAAATATAGAATCAAAAAAACAATTAAAAGAATATAATCAAATTTGTAAGGTACTTGAAAATAGAGGTTTTAATAATATTTTAGTTTGTATACAAAAAAAACAAGAAGAACTCAAAAATAAATTGAATTTATCAATTGTTTCAAATATTATAAAAAAACTAGAAGAAAATCCTCCAATGTATTGTTACAATAGGATAATTGAATTATATAATTTATTTCGTAGAAAATCAAATTTAAATGCATATTATAATTATCATGTTAATGTATATAATATTCTATTAAAAATTATTAATAATTATGCTGATAATAATTACGATAAATTTGATATATTTTATAAAACCCATATGTCAAATTTTAAATTAAATAAATATTATTCTGCAACAATATTATATTATTCTAATATATCATATAAATTTAATTCATTTGATAATACTAAAGATTTTATTGATAAAATTTGTTGTATTTATGATAATATTAATTTTTATAAAGAATTAAGTATATTATTAATAAATGTAATTAATATTACTGAAAAACAAGAAGAACTTAAATTAAATATCCCTGAAAAACAACAAGAAGAAAAAATCAATATTATAGAATCAATTAATAAAAATAAAAAGAAAAAACCAATTTCTGCAACTATGAAAAGGCTTGTTTGGAATACTCATATTGGTGAAGAAATCGGCAAATATAAATGTTTATGTTGTAATATAACTGCTATAACCCAACTATCATTTAATTGTGGTCATATTATAGCTGAAGCTAATGGAGGAGCTACTATTGTTTCAAATTTGAAGCCAATTTGCCAAAATTGTAATTCAAGTATGGGAACAAAAAATATGCATGATTTTATGCAAACTTTTAAATAATTATTTATAAAAAATGATTTCAATTATTTAAAAAATAATTTATATATTTATAATAATGGTTTTTGTTGAATTTATTTATAATAAATTATTAAATTTAAGATATATACCATCTAAAATTAATCCTATAACATCTAAAATTAATTGGAAAACTTTATCAACTAGTGATGAAGATTATTTGATACTTCGAGAAAATAAATATAATATTAATTGGTCAGAATTTGTCGAAAATCCTAATAGTATTCAATTATATCTAAAATTATTAAAAGATAAACATAAATAATCTTAAAGATTTATTAAATCATCTAATGTTAAATTTAATTTATCTAATATTTTTTTTAATAGTATTGTATCTTCTTTAGCTCTATGTGTTTGGGTTATATTATCATTGTGTAAATAATTATATATATCAATTAATTTATTACTTATCTTATCTTTGATAAATAATCTACATATATTAACTGTATCTAATGTTTTAATTTCATTTTTATTCAATATTTTGTGATGATATAAAATAGGAAAATCAAATCTTGTTCCATTATGTGCAATAAATATTGGTTTTTCACAATATTTCATTATTAATTCCATTTCATCTTTAAATTTATCTAAATATTCAGCTGTTAATAAATCATTTTCAGTTATACCAGTAATATGTGTTGTTGTTAATGGTGAATTGGTTTTAATCAAACCAGAAGACACACAACAATTAAAATTATATTCATATACATATCTATCTATTATTTCTGTATTATCAGGTTCTGTAAAATCTCTATTAATATTTATTGTATTCGTTTCAATATCCAATAAAAAAATATTATTTGTCATTTTAGTATCAATAATAGTTGATAAATAACAATTTAAAGCCCATACATCACCTTGAAAATTTATAATATATCTTTTACCATCGTATAAATTCCAAATTTCAGTTTTCTTAGTAAAATAATAGATATTATTATACAACAATAATTGTAATATATGTTTATAATTAATATTTTTACAAAATTTTAATTCTATTATAGTATCATCATTATACAAAATATCTAATTTACCAATCATATTAATATGATTATTTTTTGAAAATACCTGAAATTCATAATTACTCTTATTTAATGTTAAACTATTTATTTTATTATAATAATGTTTAATAGATTCTAAATGTTTACTAAAATCATTCTTTAATATATACATACATTCATTTTCAATTTGATAATAATATAAAACTATATTAAATATTATTTGTTCATTATCATTATCATTATCATTATCATTATCATTATCATTATCATTATCATTATCATTATCATTATCATTATCATTATCATTA
>JACCED011741783.1_pt1 | contig 29874 bp, 27 predicted proteins | sample 7455021 | NCBI WGS metagenome assembly JACCED01 (sample SAMN15323456, study PRJNA562643) | freshwater metagenome | isolation source: river surface water | place: USA:Blue River Watershed | collected 2017-08-19 | reverse complement strand
GTGCTGGCCCTGGCGCTGGCATCGTTTGCCGCGGCGCGGTGGGGGCGACAGGCGGGCGCATTGGCCGGGGTGATGGCGGTCACCTCGTTCGGACTGATGGCCATATTCCGTGCGGCCACGGCAGACGCGCTGCTCAATTTGTTGCTGGTGCTGGCCGGTCTGGACCTGTGGCGCTTCATCGAGTCCGGACACAAGACACCTTTGCGCCGGGCCTATGCCTGGGTGGGGCTGGGCCTGCTGGTCAAGGGACCGGTCGCGGCCCTGGTGCCGGGCGCGGCCTTCCTCGTCTGGGTGCTGAGTAGCCGGCGCTGGGACCGACTGCGCCAGGCGGCGCTGGACGGTTGGGGTTGGTGCCTGCTACTGGCGATTGCTGCTCCCTGGTATGGCTACGCTCTCAATCGTCACGGCATGGCCTTCGTCGACGGCTTCCTGCTGCGGCACAACCTCCAGCGTTTCTCCGGCCCGATGGAAGGGCATGGCGGGTCGCTGCTCTACTACCTGGCAGCGTTGCCCTTGCTGTCCATGCCTTGGCTGCCGCTGCTGGCGCTGGTGGCTGCGCGGGCCCGTCGCGCCTGGCGGGAGCCCCTGCCGCGCTACCTGCTGGGGTGGGGCGGCTTCGTGCTGGTTTTCTTCTCGCTCTCGGGCACCAAGCTGCCGCATTACGTGCTTTATGGTTTTGCGCCTCTGGTCCTGCTGATGGCACGCGAGCTGGCCCAGGGCGGCCCGCGGCTTCGGACCGTCACCTGGGTGTTTGTCTTGACCTGGACGGTCTTCATGGCGTGGCTGCCCTGGCAAGTACAAGCCTCCGCTGCTGGCCTGCGTGACCCCTTCTATAGGGCGCTGCTGGAGGGCAGTCCGGTTCCGCAGCCGGGCCTGCCCCTGCTGGTCATGGGACTGATGTTCGTGCTCGTCTTCATGCCTGTCGGGCTTCGGATTGGGCGACTGGTCCTGAGCGCCGGGCGCCCTGCGGGTGCCACAGGTCCCGATGGCAACCCCTTGGCCGAGCTACCCCTGTACGGAGGGGAGGCCGCCAAACTGGGCTTGGCCTGTGCCGCGCTGGTGCTGGCCGGTTTCATCGCCAGTTGGGCCGTGCCCTGGTGGGGCGAGGCCTTGCAGGGCCCGGTGCAGCGTGCCGCCTCGGCTGCGGCAGGCGCGCAAAGTGCAAGGCTGGCGGCGGGATTGCCGGCGGCCACTGTCGTCCAGTACCGGATTCACCAACCCAGCTTCGCAGTTGCCCTCGGGCAGGAGGCGCCCCGCCGCGACCCGGCGCCGGGCGAGATGGCCCTGACCCGTCGCGACCGAATGACGGGCGCTGACAGCCAGCGGCCGGTGCTGTTCGAGGAGCGGGGCCTGGTGCTGCTGGGGCCCGCCCCGTGATCACTTGGCGCACCCGGCAACAGGAGCGCCTGGCCTTTGCCTGCGCCCTGGCGCTGGCTGTGGTGGTGTTCGAGACCTGGCCCGGCCTGGACCTGTGGGCCAGCGGGCAGTTCTACGCCGAGCAAGCCTTTCAGGGACGCGGCTGGCTCTGGGTCTGGTTGCTGTACGAGTGGAGTCCAACGCTGGCCCGGGCGCTGGTGCTGCTGGCCCTGCTGGCCGTGGGTGCGGCCCTTTTCCGGCCCCGACTGTTGCCGCGCCACTGGGTGCGACGGGCGGTCGCCCTCACGCTGGTGGCGGCACTGGGCGTTGGGCTGCTGGTGCACAACGTTCTCAAAGACAACTGGGGCAGGCCGCGCCCCGTGCTCACCGAGCAGTTTGGTGGCGTCCATCCCTTCCAGCCCCCTCTGCAACCGTCCAACCTCTGCCCGCGCAACTGCTCCTTCGTGAGCGGTCACGCTGCCGGGGGCTTCATGCTGATGGCGGTTGGCCTGATGGGAAGCCGGCGCACGCGCTGGCGCTGGTGGGCCATCGGGGCCCTGGCAGGCACCAGCATCGGCCTGGCCCGGATGGCGGCCGGGGGCCACTACCTGAGTGACATCGTCTTCGGCTTTCTGGTCCTGTGGGGGCTTTGCATCGTGCTGCGAGAACTGTGGCTGCGCCTGGCCTGGAGGCGGCACAGGCGGCGCACGCGACAGGTCTTGTCGGCGCATTGAGGGCGATGTCTCGCAGGTAACGCCACCCCCGCTTGGCTTGCGGCAACATAGCACTTTGGCTTTTGCGGTCCCGTAGTGGTCCGATCCCGACCCACACCGCGTCATTTTTGCAACGTCTCTGGCCCAACTCGCACCGATCCCCTGCCACCCAACCCCATGCGACAACCCCTGCCTCTGCTGCCCCCCGTGCCCTTTGTCGAGCAAATGGGCATTCTCCTGATGCGCTGGGAGGAGGGCGAGTCTTCCGTCGAGTTGGACCCGCAGGCCCACCACCTCAACAGCCTGTCGGTCACCCACGGCGGGGTGATCATGACCCTGATGGACGTCGCCCTGGGCCGCGCCTGCCGCAGCCCGGCGAACCCGCAGGCGGTGGTCACCATTGACCTCAAGACCAGCTTCATGCGCGCGGCGGCCGGACCGCTGCGCTGCGAGGGCCGTCTCTTGCACCGCACGGCGACGATGGCGTTTGCCCAGGCCACGCTGTACGACAGCCAAGACCGCATCTGTGCCCATGCCACGGGCACCTTCCGATACGTCGAGCGCCTTCCCGATCAGGCCCGCGCTGAACGCCGAAATGCCCGTGCTGCCGGGCCGGCACCGCAGTTGCCAGAAGCCTGAACCTGCGCCTGAACTTATTTCCCGGACCGATACCGCCTCAACGCACCCACACCACGACGAGAACCTCATGCCCCAAAACCATCAAATCCTTCTCGACAACCGCCCCGAGGGCGAAGCCACCGCCGCCAACTTCCGCCTGGTCAGTGCCGATACGCCGGCCTTGCAGGACGGCCAGGTGCTGGTGCGCCACCACTACCTCAGTCTTGATCCCTACATGCGCGGTCGCATGAACGCCGGCAAGAGCTACGCCGCGCCCCAACCCCTGGGCGAGGTGATGATCGGCGGCACGGTCGGCGAGGTCGCCGAAAGCCGCCACCCCAAGTTCGCGCCCGGCGACAAGGTCGTCGGCATGGGCGGCTGGCAGGAGTACAGCGTGGTCGACGCCGGCCAACCGGGTGCGCTGCGCAAGGTCGACACCACCCATGTGCCGCTCTCGCACTACCTGGGCGCGGTGGGCATGCCAGGCGTCACCGCTTGGTACGGCCTGGTCAAGATCATCGACCCCCAGCCGGGCCAGACTGTGGTGGTGAGCGCCGCCAGTGGCGCGGTCGGCAGCGCGGTGGGCACCCTGGCCAAGGTGCGCGGCGCGCGTGCGGTCGGCATTGCCGGCGGACCGGACAAATGCCGCTACGTGACCGAGGAACTCGGCTTTGACGCCTGCATCGACTACCGCGAGCACAAGGACGCCTTGTCTCTTTCCAAGGCGGTCAAGCAGGCCTGTCCGGACGGCGTTGACGGCTACTTCGAGAACGTGGGCGGCATGTGCCTGGACGCAGTGATGCTGCGCACCAATGCCTTCGCCCGTATCGCGGTCTGCGGCATGATCGCCGGCTACAACGGCGAGCCGATCCCGCTGCAGTACCCGCAACTGATTCTTTCGAACCGGCTGCGGGTTGAGGGCTTCATTGTGAGCGAGCACATGGAAGTCTGGCCCCAGGCCCTGCAGGAGCTCGGGCAACTGGTCGGCACCGGCAAGCTGCGTCCGCGTGAGACGCTGGCCCAGGGCCTGGCCGCAGCGCCCGAGGCCTTCCTCGGCCTGCTCAAGGGCCGCAATTTCGGCAAACAGTTGGTCAAACTGGTCTGAACCTGCGCGGTCCAGAGCCCCCCCACCCACACGCCTTTACAGCCCCAGGAGCATCGCCATGAGCACCCTGCCTATCCTGCACCACTACCCAATATCGCCCTTCTCCGAGAAGTTGCGGGTGGCCTTCGGCCTCAAGCAGATGACCTGGCGCTCGGTGCAGGTACCGGCCGTGATGCCCAAGCCCGAGGTCATAGCGCTCACCGGCGGCTACCGGCGCGCGCCCATCCTGCAGATCGGCGCCGACATCTACTGCGACACGGCCCTGATCTGCGCCGTACTCGAGCACCTGAAGCCCGAGCCCACGCTGTACCCGCCGCATCTGCGCGGCGTGTCCCGCGTCTTTGCGCAATGGGCCGACGGCCCGCTGTTTTGGGCCGCCATGGCCTATAGCTTCCAGCCGGCCGGACTGGCCCAGGTGATGGCGGGTGCCAGCCCGCAAACCCTGCAGGCCTTTGCCGCCGACCGCAAGGCCATGCGCACCAACATGACCCTGCTGCGCCCTGCAGACGGCACCAGTGCCTACCGCTCCTACCTGCGGCGCATCGCCAGCATGGTCGAGGAGCACGACTTTCTCTTCGGCGCAGAGCCCTGCATCGCCGACCTCGCTGCCTACCACTCCCTGTGGTTCACCCGCGACCGCGCGCCGGCCCTGGCGGGCATCTTTGACGCCACGCCGGCGGTGGGCGAGTGGATGGACCGGATGGCAGCGCTGGGCCACGGCCGCAGCGAGACGCTGTCGGCCGAAGACGCGCTCACCGTGGCTGAGCGCAGCGAGCCCCTGGGGCCGAAAGAAAACCTCCTCGTCAACAGCGCCTTCCAGGACGACCACGGAATTCCCCTGGGTAGCCAGGTCACGATCGCGCCCGAGTCCTTTGGCCAGGAGACGACCGAGGGCGAGTTGTTGGCGGCCACCCGGACGCACTACACCCTGGGCCGCACCGATCCCCGCGTGGGCCGGATGCATGTGCACTTCCCGCGCATCGGCTACGTGCTGCGCGCTGTGGGCTGACGGTCAGGCCTAGGAGCGCAGCACCGGCCCGCCGCTCAGGGCCGAGCTGACTTCGGGCGCTGTCACCGGCTCGGCCCAGACGGCCGACTCGCCCGTCCCCTGGGTCGCCGCAGCCGCGGGGCCGCTGCTCGTCCAGCCGCTACGGCTCGGCGCCACTCCGTCGAGCCGGGCCTCTAGCCGCGCCTCCATCTCGCCGAGGCGACTGCCCATCGCCCGGTGCAGACCCTCGAGCTGGGTGCGGGTTTCGCGCTGGTGCCGCACCAAGGACTGTTCAACTGCCCCACCGATGTCGTCATGCCGCTGGCGGGTCTCACGCAGCAGGTTGTCCAGGGTCTGGCGCAATTCGCTGAAGTGCGAGGCTTCGGCGCGGTGGTCCAAATCCCTCTGGGTCTGCATCGCCTGCGACAGCGCCTGCTCCCGGTGCCGGTGGCGGGCACGCAGGGTGGTCCCCATACTCAAGCTGATGGCAACAGCCGTCGCCAGCAACCCCAGCAGCACCAGGCCCAGCGGCGCCTCCACCTGTACCCAGAGCAGGTTCACCGGCACCTGACGGATGATCTCGGTCGCATTCAACAGCGCCAGAGCGCCCACCACGGCGACGGCAAGGACGAGGAATACGGTACGCAAGCGCATGGCCGGCTCCTGTGAAGCAGGTGAGAAGGGCGTCGATTGTTCCGCTGCACCGGCCCCGCGCCCTGTAGTCACCCGCCCCGCGAGCCTGTCCCCGACATGGTCGCGCCAGCGGTGTCATAGGGCCGGCGCCAGCAGCGTCATGAGGGCTGTCGCCTATGGCAAACTTGTCCGTTTCCCCCTGCAGGCCTGTGCCCGCTCCGCCCCGAAAGAGTCCCCGCGCATGCAACGCATCGTTCGGCAAATTGCCGCCGAAATCAAAGTCCGTGAAGAGCAAGTACGCTCCGCCGTCGAACTGATCGACCAAGGCTCCACCGTCCCCTTCATCGCCCGTTATCGCAAAGAGGCCACCGGAGGCCTCGACGACATCCAGTTGCGCGAGCTCGAAGCTCGCCTGTCCTACCTGCGCGAACTGCAAGACCGGCGCGAGACCGTACTGGCCAGCATCCGTGAGCAAGGCAAGCTCACCCCCGAGTTGCAAGCTGCCATCGAAGCTGCGCCGACCAAGCAGGAACTCGAAGACCTGTATCTGCCCTACAAGCCCAAGCGCCGCACCAAGGGCCAAATCGCCCGCGAGGCTGGCCTTGAGCCGCTGGCCGACTTGCTTTTTACCGACCCGACGAGGGATCCGCAGCTTGAAGCCCAGGCCTATGTGAAGGCCGAAAAAGGTGAGGGCGGCGAAGACTTCACCACCGTGCCCGCGGTGCTGGACGGCGTGCGCGACATCCTCTCCGAGCGCTGGGCCGAAGACCCGGCCCTGGTGCAGTCCCTGCGCGAGTGGCTGTGGACCGAGGGCCTGCTCAAATCCAAGCTCGCCGCTGGCAAGGACGAAAACAACCCCGACGTCGCCAAGTTCCGCGACTATTTTGACTACGACGAGCCGATGGGCCGGGTTCCCTCGCACCGCGCGCTGGCGGTGTTTCGCGGTCGCCAACTCGAAATCCTGGACGCCAAGCTGGTGCTGCCGGTCGAGCCCGAGCCTGGCCAGCCCTCGATCGCCGAGGGCCGCATTGCCCTGCACCTGGGCTGGAGCCACGCCAAGCGGGCCGCCGACGATTTGATTCGCAAGTGCGTGACCTGGACCTGGCGGGTCAAACTGTCCCTGTCGACCGAGCGCGACCTCTTCACCCGGCTGCGTGAAGACGCCGAGAAAGTGGCCATCAAGGTCTTTGGCGACAACCTGCGCGACCTGCTTTTGGCAGCGCCCGCCGGCCCTCGGGTGGTCATGGGCCTGGACCCAGGCATTCGGACGGGCGTGAAGGTGGCGGTGGTGGACGCCACCGGCAAGCTGGTGGACACCAGCACGGTCTTCCCGCACGAGCCGCGCCGCGACTGGGAGGGCTCGCTGCACACCCTGGCCAAGCTATGTGAAAAACACGGCGTCAATTTGATTGCCATCGGCAACGGCACCGCCAGCCGCGAGACCGACAAGCTCGCCGCCGACTTGATCAAGCGCCTGGGTCAGCTCACGGGCCAGGCCGCCGAGCGCTTTGCCGGCCTGCAAAGGGTGGTGGTGTCCGAGGCTGGGGCGTCGGTGTATTCGGCCAGTGAATTTGCCTCGCAGGAAATGCCCGATGTCGACGTGAGCCTGCGCGGTGCGGCCAGCATCGCCCGGCGACTGCAGGACCCGCTGGCTGAGTTGGTGAAGATCGACCCCAAGTCCATCGGCGTCGGCCAGTACCAGCACGATGTGAACCAGTCGGAACTCGCGCGCCAATTAGACGCAGTGGTGGAAGACTGCGTGAACGGCGTCGGCGTCGACCTCAACACGGCCTCGGTGCCGCTGCTTTCGCGGGTCTCGGGGTTGTCGACCACCGTGGCCAAGTCGGTGGTGCGCTGGCGTGAAGCCAACGGTGCCTTCAAGAGTCGCCAGCAACTGCTCGCTGTCTCAGGCCTGGGCCCCAAGACCTTCGAGCAAAGCGCCGGTTTCCTGCGCATTCGCGGCGGCGACAACCCGCTGGACATGACCGGCGTGCACCCTGAGACCTACCCGGTGGTCGAGAAGATGCTGGGCACCTTGGCCCGGCCGGTGCAGGAGGTGATGGGCCGCGCCGAGATGCTCAAGGCCCTGCGCCCCGAGCTGTTTGCCAACGAACAGTTTGGCGTCATCACCGTGCGCGACATCCTCACCGAGCTGGAAAAACCCGGCCGCGACCCGCGCCCCGACTTCAAGGTGGCCCGCTTCAACGACGGCGTGGAAGATATTGCCGACCTGCGTGAGGGCATGGAGCTCGAAGGCACGGTGAGCAATGTGGCGCAGTTTGGCGCCTTCATTGACCTGGGCGTGCACCAGGACGGCCTGGTGCATGTGAGCCAGCTATCGCATAAGTTCGTCAACGATGCCCGTGAGGTGGTCAAGACCGGCGACATCGTCAAGGTGCGGGTGCTGGAGGTCGACCCGGTGCGCAAGCGCATCAGCCTGACCATGAAGCTCGGTGCGCCGCAAGGGCAGGGCGGTGGACGCCGCGAGGGCGCAGGTGCGGGTGCCGGTGGTGGTAGCCGTGGCGGTGACAACCGCTACGAGCACGCCGCGCGCGGCCAGCGCGCGCCGGCCCCGCAAAAGCTCGATTCGGCCATGGCTGGGGCCTTCGCCAAGCTGCAGGGGTTGCGGAAATAGGCGGTAGCCTTCGCACCACCGTCGCCCCCCAAACGTAGTACCCGACGCCGCAAGCATGATGCAGCCACGCGCTCTCCGCCTCTATGCCGGCCCTGGTGCCCGTCGCCACATCGCGCTTCATGGCCTTCAGCCGGCCGACATCGGCGTGGTGCCAGGCGCGGCCGGGGGACCCAAGGGGCTGATCCTCGGCCCGCTCGATGAATTCATCTTCGGCCGCTGGCTGGCGCAGTCGCAGCACCCGGTGCATCTGGTCGCCGCTTCGATCGGCGCCTGGCGCATGGCCACTGCCTGCCTGGACGATCCCATCGCCGCCTTCGGCCGACTCTCCCACGACTACATCCGCCAGCACCAGGAGCCGTTGCCGGGACGCAAAATGCCGACGGCCGACCAGATTTCCGAGGGCTTTGCTCTGGGTCTGCGCGCCTTTTATGAGGGCCGCCTGAGCCAGATCCTCTCGCATCCGCGCTACCGGCTGCATGTGCTGGTCTCGCGCGGCCGCCAGCTTCTGCGCCGGGAGCATCCGCTGGCCACGCCCCTGGGCTATGCCAGCGCCTTTCTGGCCAACGCAGTCCACCGACCGGCGCTGGCGGGCTGGCTGGAGCGGATGGTGTTCTCCAGCGGCGCCGGTCAGACGACCATGGGCCCGCTGCCATTTGCCACGCAGGACTTCCGCACCCGCCAGCTGCCCCTGACCGAGGCCAACTTCCACGCCGTGGTGCAGGCCAGCTGCGCGGTTCCTTTTTTCATGCGGGCGGTGAACGACATTCCCGGCGCGCCACCCGGGGCTTACTGGGACGGCGGCCTCACCGACTACCACCTGCACCTCAATTACCTTCCGCCGAAGTCCGATCGGCCCGGTCAGGGCGGGCTGGTGCTGTACCCGCATTTCCAGAAGGCCGTCGTGCCCGGCTGGCTGGACAAGGGCCTGCCCTGGCGGCACCGGTCCAGCGCTTTCCTGGACAACATGCTGGTGCTGGCGCCTGACCCGGCCTGGGTGGCCACGCTTCCCAACGGCAAGCTGCCCGATCGCACCGACTTCACCCGCTACGGTCAGGACCTCGCGGCGCGCGTCGATGTATGGACCCGGGCGGTCGATGCGTCACGCCAGCTATCCGAGGAGTTCGAAGCTTGGTTGGACAAGCCGGATCCGTCCCGGGTGGAGGCCTTGTGAGGCCGCTGCCAGAGGCCGAACCCGCGCGCGCTCCTGCAGCTGGTACCTCGGTCTCTGCGAGCTCCCGCGAGCGCGTGCCCGGCTGGGACCTGCTGCGCGGCCTGTGCGCACTGGCCGTCATGGTCTATCACCTGCTCGGTTGGCAAGACATCGCCCACCTCTCGCCGCTGGGCACCTACGGCGTCTACCTGTTCTTCCTGCTCTCGGGCGCGAGCATGGCCTATGTTTACGACGCCGACCGCGTGGCTACTTGGTCCGGCGCCTGGCGCTTCCTGGTGACGCGGTGGTTTCGTCTGGCGCCGCTTTACCTCGTGGCTTGCCTCGTGTTCCTGGCGATGCTCGCCGCCCGCAACGGTTTTTGGGCCAGCGACATTCCGATGCGCCTCGCGCTCAATGCCAGCTTTGCGTTTGGTGTCTACGACCCTGCCATCTGGGCCCTGGCGGTGGGCGGCTGGTCGCTGGGTATTGAGTTCGTTTTCTATCTGGCCTTTCCTGTTCTGATGCAGGCGGCGCGGACACGCGCTGGCCGCTGGGCCACGCTGGCGGCGCTGGTGCTGCTGCAGGCCGGCTGGGTGCTGTCGACGGTGGGCCAGGAGGGCTTGGCGACCGCAGGCGTGGCCTATCACCAGGTACCTGCCTTCGGTGCCTGGTTTTTCGCGGGCTGCCTGATCGGCCAGCTTCGGCGGGAGCAGGGGAGCCGAGCGCTGCCGCTCGCTGCTGGCGTGCTGGCCTGGTGCGCCTTGGGCCTGCTGCTGGTGATGGCCAGCCCCCCCATCGCCGGTGCCGAACTGGTCGGCTGGCGCGGGCTGCTGCTGCCGCTGGCCTGCGTGGGCACCGTGTGGGTCAGCGGCCAGTTGCGGGTGGAGTCCCTGTCGGCTCTGGCTGGCGCCGACCTGCTGGGACGCCTCACCTACGGCGTCTACCTGATTCACCCCATGGTCTACTTTGGCCTGGCCTGGTTCATCTGGCCGGGGGCGCAGTCTGCCGCCCAGGCGTCCACTCTCCTTGGCTTGGGAGTGACGCTGGGCGCCGTACTGCTTACCTGCCTGCTGGCTGTGCAGGGCTATCGGTGGATTGAGGCGCCTTTCCAGCGGCTGGCCAAGGGCCTGCTGCGGATGCGCGGCTCGTGAGCCCAGGTACGGCTACGGCTGCGGGTCGGGTTGCGGGTGCGGCGCTGCGGCCTCACCCAAGACTTCACACAGTTGGGTCTCCAACCGGCGCAAGGTAAATCCGATAGGGTCGGCTCCGAGTGCCGCCGCATCAAGCCAGTGAAGGCGCTGGCTCAGAGCGACTCGGCCAGGATTGCCTCGTATTCCTCGGCCGTCGCGATGCGCGGGTTGGTCTTGTGGCAGTGGTCGACCATGGCACCTTGGATGATCTTGGCGAACAGGTCCCGGGTCACGCCCATCTCGGCCAGACCCTTGGGCAGGCCCAGACGCGCGTTCAGGTCTCGGACGGCGTCCGGAATGTCACTCGCCGAAGCCAAGCCCATGGCATGGGCCATGCGGTCCAGGCGCCGCTCTTTCCGGACGGACTCGGCCTGGGCGTTGAAGCGAATCACCGCTGGCAGGAACATCGCGTTCAAAGTGCCGTGGTGCAGGCGCGGGTCGACGCCCCCCAGGCTGTGCGAGAGCGAGTGCACCGCACCCAGCCCCTTCTGGAAAGCCATGGCGCCCTGCATCGATGCGCTCATGAGGTTGAGGCGCGCCTCCCGGTCGCTGCCGTCGCGGGTGGCGCGCTCGATGTGCGCCCAGCCCCGCTCGAGCCCGTCCAGCGCGATGCCGTCGGCTGGTGGGTTGAAGGCCGGCGCCATGAAGGTCTCCATGCAGTGGGCAATGGCGTCCATGCCAGTGGCAGCGGTGAGCTTGGGCGGCAGGCCCAGGGTCAGCTCGGGGTCGCAGATGGCGCCGCGCGGCATCAGGTTCCAATTGTGGAAACCCAGCTTGCGGCCATCGTCAACGATGAGGATTGCACCGCGCGCCACCTCGCTGCCGGTACCGCTGGTGGTCGGTACTGCAATCAGCGGGGCAACTTTCTCGCTGATACGGTGGGCGCCGCCCAGGATGGTGGCGTAGTCCGTCAGCGGCCCGGGGTGTGTGGCGGCAATGGCCACCCCCTTGGCGCAGTCGATGGCCGAGCCGCCTCCGACAGCGATCAAGCCGTCACAGCCCTCCCGCTGGTAAATCGCGCACGCTGCCCGCACCGCGGCCTCGTTGGGGTTGGACGGGGTTTGGTCGAAGACGGCGGTCGGCACGCCGGCCAGTGCATCCAGTGCCTTTTGCAGCACGCCGGCGGCGCGTACGCCGGCGTCTGTGACGATGAGGGGGCGGGTGATGCCGACGCGTTCGCACTCCTGCTTGAGAAGCGCAATGGCACCGAACTCGAATTGGATTTGTGTGGCGTAGTTGATGAAGGCCATGGCGCTGGTGTAGGAATGTGGTCGTTGGCGGGGGATCCGTATCTCTGAGTCCGGACCGGTTGGAGCGCTACGATGCCATAGTTTTCAAGCTGACCATGCCCCCTACGCGACTGACCCCAGCCATGCGCTCCGTGCTCGAGCGGCGCGCCCGCGCCAAGTTACCGCCCATGCACCACATGACGGTAGCCCAGGCCCGCGCCGCCTACGAGCAGGTGGCCGAGTTCCTGGAGATTCCCAAGCCAGTCGTGGCTCGGGTCGAAGACTTTCACATCCTTGCCCGTGACGGCTATGCCATGGCCGCCAGGCTGTATGACGATGCGGCGCCAGGCACCACATCAGGCCGCCCCGTGCTTCTTTTTCTGCATGGCGGCGGCTTCGCCATTGGCAGCATCGCCACCCATGACACCCTCTGCCGGGAGTTGGCGCGCCAGTCCGGCTGCGCCGTGGTCTCCCTGGACTACCGCCTCGCCCCCGAGCACAAATTCCCCATTGCTGTGAACGACGCCTGGGACGGCCTGCAATGGCTGCACGCGCAAGGCGCAACCCTGGACCTGGACCCATCCCGCGTTGCCGTCGGCGGCGACAGCGCCGGCGGCACCCTGGCCGCGGTTTGTGCCCTGATGGCGCGCGACGTGGGCCTGCCCCTGGCGCTGCAGCTCCTGATCTACCCCGGCACCACCGCCCACGCCGACTTTCCCTCACGTACCCATTACCGCGAAGGCCTGTTGCTCGACGAGACCATGATCGACTGGTTCTTTTCCCACTACCTCCCGCGCGAGGACCGGGAAGACTGGCGCTTCGCCCCGCTTTTGGCACCCGACGTCGAGGGCGTGGCCCCCGCGTGGCTGGCCCTGGCCGAGTGCGACCCGCTGGTCGACGAAGGACTGGCCTACGCCGATAAGCTGCGCATGGCCGGCGTGTCGGTTGATCTTGAGATCTACCGAGGGGTGGTGCACGAGTTCATCAAAATGGGCCGGTTGATCCCCGAGGCCCGCCAGTTCCACTCCGATGCGGCCGCCGCCCTGCGCCGCGCCCTACAGCCCTGACACCATGAGCCAAGCCCAATCCCAGCCCCAATCCCAATCCCAGGCGAAAACCCCAGCCCCGAGTCGCAACGCCTTCCGCTTCTTCCACCGCCTGCGGGTGCGCTGGGCCGAGGTGGACATGCAAAAAATCGTCTTCAACGCCCACTATCTGATGTACACGGACACGGCGGTGGCCGATTACTGGCGGGCGCTGGCGCTGCCTTATGAGGAGGCGATGCACCACCTGGGAGGTGACCTGTATGTCAAAAAGGCCACTGTCGAATACTACGCGTCCGCCAAGATGGATGACCGGCTGGACATCGGCATGCGCTGCGCCCGCATCGGTAACAGCTCGATGGCCTTCGAGTGCGGCATCTTCCGCGGCGAGCAGTTGCTGGTGATGGTTGATTTGCTCTATGTCTTTGCCGACCCGGCCACGCAAACCTCCAAGCCGGTGCCACAGGCCTTGCGTGACTGCATCGAGGGCTATGAGCGCGGCGAGGAAATGGTCACCATCCGAACCGGGAGCTGGGACGAACTCGGCGCAGACGCCCGCGAGATCCGCCTGCGGGTATTCGTGGGCGAGCAGAAGATTCCGGTCGAAGATGAATGGGACGAGGCCGACGCCGTGTGCGTGCATGCGGTGGCCTACAACCGGCTGGGGATGGCGGTGGGCACGGGCCGGCTGCTACCGGCCGAGGGCAATGTGAGCAAGATAGGGCGGATGGCGGTGCATGAGGTGCTGCGGGGCAGCGGTGTGGGACGTGCGATCCTAGTGCGCCTGATGGACTCTGCACGCGCACGGGGCGACCGAGAAATCGTCCTTCATGCCCAGCGCAGCGCAGTCGGCTTTTATCAGCGCGATGGCTTTTCACAGACGGGAGAGCCGTTCCAAGAGGCCGGCATCGCCCACGTGGCCATGCGGCGTGCTCTCGAATGACACCAAAGGGCGAAGCGCCCATCGGATGATCGTCGGCGTCGGAAGTCAGGTTGGTTTGTTACCCATCAGTAACGTCGGCGAATTGAAGGTTCTAGGCGAGAACGGCGACTAGGTGCCTCCGCAATCGTCCAGCAGCCCCGTCCTCAGCGCGTCAAAGGTCGTCTCGCAGCGTGTAGGGAACTGGAGCGGACTGAACAGGGTGCGGTCCGCAAAAAAGCGGTGCTTGCGCTTGCACCGTCTGTGCCTGGAGGGAGACTATCGCCTCCCAATGCCCCGTCAGCAGTGGCGAGGGTGCCGCCTGCACGACGATCCCGCAAGGTTGGTCCTCCCCTGTTACGAGCAGCTCTTGGCCGGGTGCCAGCGGCGTCTGCGCCTGAGCGTTGAAAGCCCGCCTCTTGATCTGCCCCCTGAACTGGCTTCGCGCCACCACCTCCTGCCCCGGGTAGCAGCCCTTCTTGAAGTTCACCCCACCCACCGATTCGTAATTGAGCATTTGCGGCACGAAGGCCTCGACCACCGATGCCGTGATGGTGGCGACGCCGCTACGCACCTCGGCCCAGAGCCAGGCAGCCTCGGACAACGTTGCAGCCTCGGGGGGCGTAGTTCCGGTCGGTGCCAGCCACAGCGCGCGGGGCACGCCATCGGCCGGATACAGGGCAACGGCATGGGCTTCACCCTGCACCTGGTCCGTCCAAGGCTCGGGCATGGCCGGAGCCGCTACGCTCAGCGCCGAGCGGGCCGCCTCGCCGGCCAGCCCGCGCAATTCAAAAGCCGCCGTGGCATCGCTCAACTTGACCTTGGCCCGCAAGACAAACATCGACAGGCGCTTCAGCGTCGGCGCCAGGATGTCGGCCGAAACCACCAGCGCAAAGTCGTCAGCGGCCAGGCGGACCCCAACAAAGCTTGCCAGCAGTCGACCCTTGGGCGAGCAGTAGCCCGCAAAACGTGCACGGCCCTCGGGAATGAGCATGAAGTCTTGGGTCAGTTGGCCCTGGAGAAACTTGGCCGCCTCCTCGCCCTGGGCGCGGATCACGCCCAAGTGGGGCAGGGCAGCTATGCCCTCAAGCAGTGCCGCCGCATTAGCGGGGGAGGGCGTGGCTTCGGATGCGGCGGGCGCGCGAGGAGAGGCAGTGGGGGAGGGGGAAGTCATCGCTGAATTATCATGCTCACAACCCGGATCGTCCCCCGGTCGGGGACTCTTTCCCCACTGGCTTTCATCCCCTTCTTGCATTCGTGCGGCGCCTACTTTTCCGACTGCTCTGGCTTTCCCTGCTGGTCGTCCTGCTCGCTGGCGGCACCAGCGCTTGGTGGCTGCTAAGTCCCATCCCGCTCAAAACGCCGCTGGTCGACCTGTCCATCGAGCCCGGCACCAGGCCCAGAGAAGTCGCCCAGGCCGTTCAGGCTGCCGGTGCCGAGGTCTCACCGACCCTGCTCTTTTGGTGGTTCCGCCTGTCGGGGCAATCACGCCTGATCAAGGCGGGCAGTTACGAACTCGAGCCCGGCATTACTCCGCGTGCATTGCTGGCCAAGCTGGCCCGGGGCGACCAGGCCCAGGGCGCGGTGAGCCTGATCGAGGGCTGGAGCTTCCGCCAGTTCCGTGCCGCCCTGGCCAAGGAAAAAGACCTGCGCCCCGACAGCGCTGGCCTCTCCGACGAGGCCCTGATGGAGAAGCTGGGCCGCCCGGGCATCGCTCCCGAGGGCCGCTTTTTCCCCGACACCTACACCTATGCCAAGGGCTCGAGCGACTTGCACCTGATGGACCGGGCCCTGCGGGCCATGGACCGTCACCTGGCACAGGCCTGGAACCAGCGCCAGCCGGACTCGGTGCTGCGCACCCCCGAAGACGCCCTCACCCTGGCCAGCATTGTCGAAAAGGAGACTGGCCGCGCGAGTGACCGGCCACTGATTTCTGCCGTCTTCCATAACCGCTTGCGCATCGGCATGCCGCTGCAGACCGACCCCACCGTCATCTACGGAATGGGGACGGCCTTTGACGGCAACCTGCGCCGCGCTGACCTGCGCGCGGACACCCCCTGGAACACCTACACCCGCAACGGCTTGCCCCCGACGCCGATTGCCATGCCCGGCAAAGCGGCACTGCTGGCGGCGGTGCAGCCGGCGCAGAGCAAAGCCTTCTATTTCGTGGCCCGTGGTGATGGCAGCAGCCAGTTCAGCGAGAACCTGGACGACCACAACCGCGCGGTCAACAAATTTCAGCGTGGACAATGAGCACGAAGGGCCATCGATGACCGACCAGTCCAGAAGCACGCTCAAGGGTCTCTTTCTCACCTTCGAGGGCATCGACGGTGCGGGCAAGTCCACCCACATTCAGGCCTTGGCCGAGGCCTTTGCTGCCGCCGGTCGCGAAGTCGTCACCACCCGCGAGCCCGGCGGAACGCCGCTGGGTGAGAAGCTGCGGACCCTGGCCCTCAACGACCCGATGGACCCGCTGACCGAGGCGCTGCTGATGTTCGCCGCCCGGCGCGAGCACCTGGTGCAGGTGATCGAGCCTGCTTTGGCCCGTGGGCAGGTGGTTCTTTGCGACCGCTTCACCGACGCCACCTTCGCCTACCAAGGAGGCGGCCGAGGCTTTGACTGGCAGGTGCTCGGGCAACTCGAGGCCATGGTTCAGGGCCGGGGCGGGGAGGGCGGATTGCGTCAACCCGACCTCACCTGGCTGTTCGAGCTGGACCCGGCCGAGGCCGCCCGTCGCCTGGCAGGTGCTCGTGTGCCGGACAAGTTCGAGTCCCAGCCCGCTGCGTTTTTTCAGCAGGTTCAAGAGGGCTACCTGCGCCGCGCGCGTGAAACGCCAGCGCGCTTTGCCCGTATCGACGCCGCCCGTAGCCGCGAGGCGGTCTGGGAGGCGGTGCGCGCCGCTGCCTCCGACCGCGGTTGGCTCTGAGCCTCAGCGTGAGCCAACCTGTGCAAGGAAAGGCATTTAGGCCGCCCTTTTGCTGGGGCCGACAAGCCCCCACAATCGAACCATGAGCGAGCGACCTTCACCGGCAAACAACCCGACTGCGCCGGCGCCCTGGATTGCGCGCCAGTTCCAGGCGCTGGCCGCGAGGCCGGGCCATGCCTTTCTTCTGCAAGGCCCCTCGGGCCTGGGACAGTTCGAGCTGGCCCTGGCGCTGGCCCGCGCCTGGCTGTGCGAAGCCCCGACCGCGCAGGGCGCCTGCGGGCAGTGCCCGAGCTGCCATGCGATTGATGTTCACACCCACGGCGACCTGTGCGTGCTCATGCCCGAGGTCGACATGCTCGAACTGGGATGGCCGCTATCCGAAAAAGCCCAGGCCGATATCGACGACAAGAAGCGCAAGCCCAGCAAGGAAATCCGGGTCGAGGCGCTGCGCGATTCGCTCGAGTTCGCCCAGCGCACCAGCGGGCGCGGCAGGGGCAAAGTGGTGCTGGTCTACCCCGCCGAGCGGATGAACCACGTCACCGCCAATGCCCTCCTGAAGACGCTGGAGGAGCCGGTGGGCGATGTGCGCTTTGTGCTGGCCACTGAGGCGGCGCACCAGCTGCTGCCCACCATCCGCAGCCGCTGCCAGGGACATACCCTGGCCTGGCCGGAAGAGGGCGAGGCCCTGGCTTGGCTCCAGGCCCAGGGTCTGCCCGCGGCCGATGCCCAGGTGCTGCTGCGCGCCAGCGGCAGTCGGCCCGAGGATGCACTGCGTGCCGCCCGCGCGGGACGTGACGCCAAACATTGGCGCCTGCTGCCCAAGGCAGTGGCCCGGGGGGACGCCAGCGCCCTGGCTGATTGGTCGCCTGCCGAAGCGATCGATGCAATGCAAAAGCTTTGTCATGACCTGCTGGCGCAAGCAGCGGGTGGTCGCCCCCGTTTCTTCGACGCCAGTGACCTGCCACCGGCGGCGCCCCTCCACCAGCTCGCGGCCTGGTGGCGTGAGCTCGCGGGGCAATTGCGGACGGCAGAGCATCCCTTCAACGCTGGCCTGATGCTCGAGGCACTTGTGAGCCGAGCGCGTACCGCCCTACACTCCGGGCGAGCCGCCACATGATCCCCTCCCTCACCCCCGCGACCCCCCGGCCCAGCGTCATCCAGCTAGCCATCAAGGAAAAGGCCGCGCTTTACGCCGCCTACATTCCCCTGTTCAACGAGGGGGGTGTCTTCATCCCCACCGCACGCGAGTACCGCCTGGGCGACGACGTCTATGTGCTGCTGTCGCTTCCGGACGATCCGCAGCGCTATCCCGTGGCCGGCAAAGTGGCCTGGATTACCCCCGCTCGGGCTTCGGCCAACCGGACGCAAGGCGTGGGCGTGCGATTCCCGGGCGACGAAAAGTCCCGCCTGCTGAAGCTCAAGATCGAGGAGATTCTGGGCTCCCAGCTGGCTTCTGAACGGCCGACGCAAACCCTTTGATTTCGGGCGGTGCGGCCCTTTTCCTTTTGCCGCAGCACGCTGCGGGCGCACCGGCGCGCGATGGGTGTGGCGCGGCCGGGCGCAGCATCAGGGACAATCTGGCCTGACCGTATTTTCTGAACCCTCCGCGGCGCACGCATCGGACTTTGCCCATGTACGTCGACTCCCACTGCCACCTGAATTTTCCTGAGCTCGCGACCGATCTGGCCCGCATCCGCGAGGCCATGGCCGAGGCGGCGGTTGACCGCGCGCTGTGCATTTGCACCACCATGGAGGACTTCGAGTCCGTCCATGCGCTGGCCCGCCAATACGACAACTTCTGGTGCACGGTGGGCGTTCACCCGGACAACGAGGGCGTGCGCGAACCCGGATTGGCCGAACTGGTCGAATTGGCGGCCCTCCCTCGGGTGGTGGCCATCGGTGAGACGGGGCTGGACTACTACCAGATGGCCGAGCGCAAGGGCGGCCGCGAAATTGCCGATATGGAGTGGCAGCGGGAGCGCTTTCGCACCCATATTCGCGCCGCACGCCAAGCAGGCAAACCGCTGGTCATTCACACCCGTCAGGCCTCAGCCGACACCCTGGCCATCTTGGACGAAGAGGGCGAAAACGGCTCAGCTGGCGCCGTGGGCGGTGTCTTTCACTGTTTCACTGAGACCGCCGAGGTCGCCCGCGCGGCGCTGGATCGGGGCTTTTACATCTCGTTTTCGGGCATCTTGACCTTCAAGAGCGCCGCCGATCTGCGTGAGGTGGCGCGTATGGTGCCGATGGACCGGATGCTGATCGAGACCGACAGCCCCTATCTGGCGCCCGTACCGTACCGGGGCAAGACCAACAACCCGTCGTTCGTGCCCTATGTCGCGCAGCAGATCGCCGAGCTGCGTGGAATGAGCCCTGAGGCCATCGGCAGTGCCACCAGCGCGAATTTCGAACGACTTTTCACTGGCGTTCAACCAGCTTGAGAATATGAGACTTTACGCGAGATTAATTTCATATCTTATTGTCGGGATTGGATTTTCTTCCGCATTCGCCAATCCCTACCAAGATTTTTTGGCAGCGCTCAAGCAAGACGATGGCTGGCGGGTCAGCCAGTTGCTGCAGCGCGGTTTTTCCCCCCAAAACCTCGGCCCCAGGCGACAGTCTGGCCTGTTTCTGGCGCTGCAGGAGCCGGCGCCCAAGGTGGCTCGCGTTCTGGTCCTGTGGCCGGGCGCCCGCATTGATGAGCGCAACGCGGACGACGAGACGCCGCTCATGATGGCGGCCCTCAAAGGCCACCAGGGCGTTGCCCAGTTACTGATTGAGCGCGGCGCGGATGTGAACAAAACGGGTTGGGCGCCGCTGCATTACGCGGCCACGGGCGGCCATGTCGCCTTGATCGAACTTCTTCTTGAGCACCATGCCTACATTGACGCCGAGTCGCCCAACGGCACAACGCCACTGATGATGGCCGCGCAATACGGCACGATGGCCGCGGTCAAGGCCTTGTTGGCTGCCGGCGCGGACCCGACATTGAAGAATCAGTTGGGTCTGACGGCTGAAGACTTTGCCATCCGGGCCGGTCGGCAGGATGTCGGCACCCAGATCGGGGCGGCAATCCGGGCCAAATTGCCACGGGGTTGGTAGGTGTCGTGAATAACACGATGTTCGTTATGTCAAATTTAATCGAGGGGTGAGTTAAGGGATGAGGTAAAGGGTGAGCTGGGGTATTGACCCGGCGGTCCCTCGAGGCCCGCGCCCGCTGGCGCGGCGCGCGGAGCTCCGCTTGGATCCGCGTCTGTCCCCCGCTTCAAATCCCCCGCGTTTTCAGTGCGATGGCTGGGTTGGGCCACCGGAGTCCAGTCGACCAGAAGCTGTGCCAGCCGCAGCGGGTGTTTGGGGCACCGGGACCAGAATCCAGCCGGACGCTGAGGGTCTGCAGCGGTCTCCCGCCACACGTCGCGCGATGGCCAGCCCGATGTCATGGCCGGCTGCGCTCACCACCGCCCGGTAGCCTGCATCGGCCGCCGCTGCCAGTTGGGCCTCCTTGAGCAGATGTCCGAACCCGTGGCCCCGAACTTCCTTGGCCAGGACCATGCGCCCCAAACAGACCTCCGACGGTAAATAGCCCTGGCCGGCCAGCCAAGCCCGATCGAGCTCTGGCTCGCAGACTTCAGGCTCCCGTTCGATCTGGGCAACGCCCAGAACCGTCCCACGGCCAGACAGGACGTATGCATCCTCGCCCGGCGCCACCGCTTGCCAGAGCAGATCGAGCACGGCCTGGGTCAAGCCGCCCACGTCGTCAGGACGATCTACCGGCCCGCGTGGCGTACCACGCAGAAAGGCCGCGATCCGAGGCGCATCGGCCGGATCGGGCCGTCGCAAGACGCCAGAGGTCCCGCCCGGTAGCGCCAAACTCCATTGCCTGTCCGGCTTGCCGGCCGTCTGGGCGGCAAAGGACCAATTGGCCTGGTAGGTGGTGTTGACCGCCTCTCGCAGGGCGCGGGCGAGCATCGGGTCGATGCCGCCGGCCGCGGAAGGTGCCGAGGAGGAATGACCAAGCGCGCGGAAAGCCGCGCCCGAAATGCTTCGCTGAATCTGAGGCCACATCGCGAACTCCCGTGAGTGAAAGGAGTTCCTAGCCTAGACCGATCGCCTCAGCCGATGGGGTTGCCCTGCCCTCCCCCTGGCGCGACCGGAGTACTCCGTCACGCAATGCGGGCCCTTTCAGTCGGGCTTGACCCCGGTCTTTCGCATCAATGCGCCAAAGTGATCTCGGTCGCGTTGAACCTGGGCGGCGAATTCCTCCTGCGTCTTCGCGGAGACCGCATAGCCCAGCGCCACATACCTGGCGGACAGCTCCGGGTCCTTCAGGAGTTGCGCCACCGTGTCGGTGAGTCGCCGTACCGTGGCCGGTGGCGTACCTCGGGGAACGAACAGCCCGCCCCAGGCGGTCGCTTCGAAGCCAGCCAGCCCCAATTCCTTGAGCGACGCAATGTCCGGTGTCTGCGGAGAACGCTGCGCGCCACTGACCCCCAGCAGCCGGATACGGCCGCCAGCCAGATGCGGCTTCAGTGTGGAGATGTCGAGAAAAGCCGTGGTGACCTCGCCGGCGAGCAGGGCCTGGGTGGCTGGCGCCCCGCCCTTGTAGCCAATGTGCTCCATGTCCAGCTTGTTTTGTTCATTGAACTGAAAACCCAGCAGATGCCCAGTGGAGCCGGGGGAGATGGAGGCGTAGCTGTGCTTGCCCTTCTCTGCTCGGATCTGGTCGGTCAGTTCGCGCAGGTTGCGCGCTGACGTGCGAGCGGCGCTCACCGCCAGCCAGAGAGGCGAACTGATCATCTCGATGACCGGCACCAAGTCCCGTACCGGGTCGTAGGGCGGCTTGTCGAACATGGCCGGCACCATGACCATGGGCAAGGTATGGAAAAGAATGGTCTGGCCATCTGGCGGCGCCTTGATCACCAGGTCGGTGCCGATGATGCCGCTGGCCCCCGGCTTGTTGTCGATGATGACGGTCTGCTTGAGCGCGTCTGCGAGCTTGGGGCCGAGCGCTCGGGCCAGGGCGTCACCGCCGCCACCCGCGGCATAAGGCACAACCAGACGAATCGTCTGCGCGGGCGTGGCGGTCTGCGCCCAGGCGACCCCTGCGCTCGCGAGCCCTCCAACGATGCCGCCTGCCAGGCCCAAACCTTGACGCAAGATCTGGCGCCGCTCTAGGCGGCGCACACCGGATTGTTCAACTCGTTTCATGCTTGTCTCCTTGATGCAGCGGCGCCTCCGAGCAGCGCCTGGCATTGCTGCTCCAGGTAGGCCGCCAGGCTTGCGGGGGTGTCACGGGTGTCGCGGGTGCGGGCAAAGATATGGGGCTCGCGTTCGCTGCGGTCGAACCAGATGCTGTCGTCTGAGCGCTGTTCGGGCCGACGCTCTGCCAGGTAGACGATGGTGTCGGCCCCTTGGTGGTCCTTGCGCAACACCGACTTGAGCGTCGCCCTGAAGCGCGGCATGGAGCGGCCGACCGCCGCGGTGTCGACCCAACCCGGGTGCATCACGTAGTAGCGGCGCGGGGTGCCCGCGGACTGGCGGCGCCAATGCTCGGTCAGCGAGACTTGGGCACGTTTGGACAGACCATAGGCGCGCACGCCCAGGTAGCCCTCGCCTGTGATGTTGAGGTCCTTCACGTTCAACGGGTGGTTGTACATGCCGCCCGATGAGGTCTCGATCACGGTCGCATCGGCCGCCAGCAAGCCGCGGGCGAGCAACTCCCGGGTGAACAGATAGTGGCTCAGGATGTTGGTGGCAAAGGAGGTCTCCAAGCCCTCGGCGGTGATGATCTGGTCACGCTTCTGGATGCCGACGTTGTTTACCAGAACATCAATCTTCAGGCCGCGGCGCTCCAGCCGCTCGGCCAGATCCATCACCTGCGTCATCAGGGAGAAGTCGGCCCGCTCCGCGATGACCTTCTCCGGGTGGGTGGTGGACTGGGCAAACGCCTGCAGCTTGGCCGCATCACGGCCGATGCAGATCACCGTGGCGCCGCCATTGACCGCGCTGCGCGCGGCCGATCCGCCGATGCCTTCGGAGCCTCCGACCACCAGCCAGGTCTGGCCGCGGAAGTCGCCCTTGAGCCGCCGCCAGAGCAGGCAGCGGGCGTAGTAGCCGATCTGGCTGTAGCTCGGCGTGAACCGGAGGTAGAAACTGATGATTTTCTTCAGCGGCGCATTGCTGGGATTGGCCATCCGGACTTTCCTTTTTCTTCCGCTTGACGCTGCGCGCTCAGTGAGCCGCCTGCTCGGGGGTGTAACCGGCGGCCTGGGCCAGTGTCGCCCGGTCGTAGTAGTCGCTCCAACGGACGATCTTGTCACCGCTGAACTCGATGACGCCCACCGCGGGGCACTCGCCACGGCGGCCGTTGATCACGATCTCGTCCGTACGCTCGACGAACAGCACCCCATCGATCACGCCCATGCGGTGGATGTGGAGTGTCACCCGCTTATGGTCGCCACCGAGCTTGGAGATGCGCGCGTGGATGGTGTCGCGCCCCTCTATGGGCGCCAACATCTTGGAGTGCAGCACGCCGTCGGGGGTAAATAGGCTGGCACAGGTGTCCGAGTCCTGTTCGTGCCAGGCGCGCGCCATAGTGCGGAACACCTCCATTTTTTTCTGGTCGTCTGGATCGCTACTCATGGCAGTCCTGTCCTGGAGATTCATTCCGGCTTGATGCCGGCGTTTTTCATGACGGCCGGCCAGCGAGCGAAATCGGCCGCGACCATGGACGCAAATTGCTGTTGGGTGCTACCGCCGGTATCCAGGCCGAGCTCCGCGATACGACGGGCGACGTCAGGCAGCCGCAGCACCGTGTTCACGTCGGCGGCGATCTGCTGCACCGCCGCGGTCGGTGTCCTGGCCGGGGCGAACATGCCGATCCAGCTGTAGGAGTCCAGGCCCTGGTAGCCGTAGGAGGCAAACGTCGGCAGCTGGCTCGTGCGGGCATCGGGCTTGGACACAGCGAGCAACCGAATCTTGCCGGCATCGACGTGAGGCTTCATCGTGGCGTAGTCGCTGAAGGCGGTCACGACCTCTCCGCCCACCAGGGCCGTCACCACCGAAGCGCTCCCCTTGTAGGGGATGTGTACCAAATCGAGCTTGGCGGTCTCGTTGAGCTGCGCGCCATATAGGTGGCCCATCGAGCCCACGCCGACCGAGGCGTAGCTGTGATTGCCTGGCTTGGCGCGCAGCTCCGTCACGAACTCGGGCAAGGTGCGCGCCTGCGTCACGCCGGCGTTGACCGCCAGAATCAGCGGCGCGCCACCCAGTTCGGCGATGGGTGTGAGGTCTCGCATGACGTCATACGGAACTTTGGCGATGGCGTTAGGGGCCTGCACGATCAGCTGGTTGGTCACCAAAAGGGTGTGACCATCACCCGCCGCCTTTGCCACCAGGTCGGCAGCAATGGTGCCGCTGGCGCCAGGCTTGTTTTCCACCACAACGGCCTGCCCCCAGCGCTCTTGCAGGTGCTGCTGGACCAGCCGCGCGAGGAAGTCGCCCGCGCCTCCCGCGGCGAAGGCAACGACCAGCCGCACCGGCCGGGTCGGATAGCTGCGGGTCTGGGCTGATGCTGGGCCAAGACCCATCATGCCCAAGCCGGTGATCAGGCCCAGGTGCAGGGAGTCGCGCCGCGAGAGGCGCATGGGATGGCACTTGGCTTTCTGCGGGGGTGTCCCGGTGGTATCCATGGTCTTTGTCTCCTGTCGTCACGCGTGCTGGCCCCATTGGCTGCATCGTCTACGCATGAGTCTACCGGCGCAAGCAAGGTGAGCGGAGGGACTTTGCTTGTTCTTTTATTAGTGAAAACACTCCGCTGTCGGTGATTGGGCAGATGCGGAGCGCAGTGATGCAGATGCGTCATGCGCCGAGACGTGGCAGGCGCCAAACTGCCAGAGCAGCGCGAGTGCGCGCCGCGTACCCTGCGCGTCAGTGCTCATGCCCCCACAGCAACATCGCGTCGCGTCCCTCCACCACCAGGTCCACAGTGGCGCCGACTGGCAGGCAGATCTTGGTGGGCACATGGCCGAAGGGCAGTCCGGTGAGCACCGGCGCCTTGACCCGCGCGCCCAGCCAGTCGACGACCGTCTGGAGCTTGAACCCCTTGTCATGCGGCACCGTCTTGTAGGCCGTGAACTGCCCGAGGATGATCGCCTTTTGCTGCGCAAGGATGCCTGCGTGCAGTAACTGCGTGAGCATGCGCTCGATGCGGTAGGGGTGCTCGTTCACGTCCTCGAGAAATAGGATGCCGCCCTTGGGCGGCGGCAGGTAGGGGGTGCCCACCATCGAGGCCAGCACGCAGAGGTTGCCGCCCCAGAGCAGGCCGCGGGTATGCAGGGGCTTCTCCCGCGCCTCAGCACGCGGTAGTTGCCAGCCAGCGCCCTCCCCTGCGCCGCCCGCCAGGTCGTCGAAGCAGGCCGCCATGATCTCGTCCGGCTCGCCCTCGACACCGAAGTCCTCGCCCAGGGCCGGCCCAGACCAGGTCACGGTGCCGCTGCGGGCCGCGACCGCGTTTTGAAAAGCGGTGAAGTCACTCAGGCCCACGAAGCGGGTGCCGCGCGCCGCCGCCTTGGCGATTGCCTTGTACGGCAACTCGGGCAGCAGCCGGGTCAGGCCGTAGCCCCCCCGGGTGATGAGGGCGATGTCGGCGCCGCTGGCCGCGGCGCGGCTGATGGCTGCCAGGCGTGTGGCGTCGTCGCCAGCAAAGCGCATGTGGCTGGCAAGGGCATCGGGATCGACCTCCACCTCATGACCGAGCGCCCGCAGTCGGGCGATGCCACGGCGGAAGGCGGCGCGGTCACGCACTGCACTGGAGGGGGAGTAGATATAGAGGTGGCTCACGGGGTCTGTCCTGGGCGCGAATGTTCAACGAAGTGTGAGAGCGCGCGGGCCGCCGCCTCCGCGCCCTCCTCCGGTTCGATCGGATCGTCAGGCGCGACCAGGCCCTCGAAAGCCCGCAGGGCGGCGCGGTGGCCGCGGTCGGGAAACGGAGCCTCAAAGGCGTCCTGCGTGGCGGCATCCGCGCGCAACTCGAGGGCCATGAGGCCCTCGCAGCGGGCCCCCTCGGTGATCTGCAGACCCTTGCCCAAGGGCAGCCCGGCGGCCTGCAACACCACCACGCGCTGTAGGTCCAGTTGGGTCACCAACTCGCGTAGCAGCTGCAGATGCCAGTCGAGGTCATGGGCCGATTCGCGCTTGGGCTTGTCACTGCGGCCGAAGCCCGCCAGGTCGGGCGCAACCACCCTGTGACCGGCGCGCAAAAAGGCCGGGATCAGGTCCCGGAATTGGTAGCTCCAGCCCTGGGGTCCGTGCAGGCACAGCCAGACGCGCGGGGCATCGGCAGGGCCCTCGTCGACATAGTGCAGGCGCAGGCCCTGGGCCGAGGGCAGGTCTGCTAGGTAGCGGGGCTCCCAAGGGAAGCCACGCAGGTGTTCGAAGCGCGCCTCGGGTGTCCGCAACGCGTCCTCACGCAGTGGCGTCCCCTCTTGCCGGGTGAGCGCGCGGCGATGCGCAAAGAAGTCGGCCAGCAGCGATCCGCACTCCTCTGCCAGCACGCCGCCCTCGATGGTGGTCTGGTGGTTCAGCCGCTTGGTTTTGAACAGGTCGATCACCGAGCCGGCGGCGCCGGTCTTGGGGTCGGCCGCGCCGTAGACCACCCGGTCCAGGCGGGCGTGCAGCATGGCGCCGCTGCACATGGCGCAGGGCTCCAGGGTGACGAACAACTCGCAACCGTCCAGGCGGTAATTGCCCAAGGTTTGGGCAGCGGCCCGCAGAGCCATGACCTCGGCGTGCGCGGTCGGATCATGTCGGGCAATGGGCTGGTTGCGACCCAGGCCAAGTACCCGCTCGCCCTGTACGACGACTGCCCCCACGGGTACTTCGCCGTCTGCCCGAGCCTGGCGCGCCTGGGCCAGGGCCAGTTGCATGAAGGCTTCGTCGCGGGTGGGCATGCGTGCATTGTGCCCGGAGCGCCGTGCTTCATTGCCCCCATTGGTGCGGGCCCAGCGCGATGGGGCGCGCCCTCACTGAGTCCGATGGGGGGCGCGTCACTGAGTCCGCTGGGGCGCCTGCCTCAGCCCGCGGGAATAGGCCTGCCGGGGCCAGAGGGCATGACTGCGGGCAGGGATTCACTGCGCAAGCCGCCTACCCCGAACACGGCAACACGGTTGCGGCCCTCCCGCTTCGCATCGGTGAGGGCCAGACCCGCCTCCCGCTCAAGGCTGCGAAGGCCGGCGACGCCCTCCCTCGCCTGGGCCCCGTCGCCCTGAGCGGCAACTCCGATGCTGGCGGTAATGGGCAGTGCCTGGCCGGCGACCGAAGGCGTAAGCACCTCGATCGCATGCCTGAGGCGCTCAGCCAGTGCGACGGCACCTGCCAGATGGGTTTCGGGCAGAAAGACCGCGAATTCCTCGCCGCCGAAACGGCCGACGATGTCTCCCTCGCGAATGCCTGCGTGCACGCAGGCGGCGACCGCCTGCAGAACTTCGTCACCTGCCTCATGGCCCCAGGTCTCGTTGACGACTTTGAAGCGGTCCAGGTCGATGGCCAGGAGGGCAAAAGGCCGACCGCTGCGCCGCGCGGCGCCGATCTGGCGGACCGCCAGCGTGTGAAAGGCCTGCGTATGGAGAGCACCCGTCAAAGGATCGCGCAGGACCAGAGTGCGCAGGCGGACAAGCAGGCCGAGCATCTGGCCCACCGAGGCGTGGAGAAAGACGGAGAGGATGGCCAGGCTGATCACCGCGGTGGCCAGGGCCGGCTCCGAGTAAGGAGCGGCCAGCGAGGGGTTGAGCGCCAGCAGGCCCAGCACGGTCAGTGCGGTCAGCAGGCCTCCGGCGAGCCTGCCCAACAGAAAGTAGGCGATGGGCAGGCTTGGGAAGATCCAGAGAATGCGAAGCTCATCTGAGGGCAGGTAGACCAGGGCCGAGGCATTGGCCATGAGCCCGGTCATTCCATAGCCCCAGGCCACCGGCACCAGCAATTGGGGGCGCCCCCGCAGTGCGATCCAGAGCAAGGTGGAGGCCATGGCAAAGATGCGCATGGCCCGCATGTGCTCCGGGGGGACCGCCTGCCCGCCGGCTGGGCCAGCACCGGTCAGGCTGAACAACAAGTAGGCTGTGGAGGCGACAATGCTGGCCCCCAGCAGGACCATGAGAAAACGGTAGCGAAATTCGGTGAGCAACTGGGTCTCGCCAAATTGCAGCCCGCCGAAATACCAACGTCCAATTCTGTGCATTTCAGAACTCCTTGCGAGTCAGATGTTGATCCATTTGAACTCTTTACTCAGACTTAAATGTATACCAAGAGGCTATAAATAGGCGCGATATTAGTTTTTAGGTAGTGGTCATGGCTGAGCCTGTGGAGCATCGGCCGCGCGAATGGGGTGGTGCACGCGGTTTTCAGGGGTGGTGCACGCGGTTTTCCCCTTGCGGCCGGGTCAGTCAACGGCTAACTTCGCAGAGTCAGTTCAATTACGAAAGTCAACGCCCTCGCGTCCCCCAGGAGAAAACTTGGCAACCAGCCCTTTCCCCGACCCGGTCAAAGAAACTGCCCAGAGGCTGCAGGGGGTCTGGCATCTCCTTCGCTGGGAAATCGCCTACAGCGATGGCCGGCCCAGCAGCTTTCCGTATGGCGAGGATGCGATCGGCCTGATTCAGTACACGCACGACGGCGGTATGGCCGGAACCATTTCCCGACGAGCCCGACCCCGCCTGTCTGGCGAGAGCGTGCGCAGCGTGCCCGAGGCCGAGCGGCTCGGTGCCTTCGAGAGCTACTTCAGCTACGCCGGCAGCTATGAAACCCGCGTCCACCAGGGCCAGGCACAGGTCGTGCACCAGGTGGACCTCGCGCTCAACCCGAACTTCGTCGGCAGCCAGCAGGTGCGCAATGTGGACTTCGATGCCGACGGCGGCTTGACGCTGTCCGCATCAGACGCCTTGCCGGGCACGCCGGGCGTCATGCGGCATCACCGGCTGATTTGGCGCAGAAAGAACGCCTCATGAATCACTATGAGAAGCACCTGCCGGTTCTGGAACTGGCGCGCCAGGCCTGTGAGACACGTCATTGCTGGAGCCCCTACCCCGAGATGCCGGCCAAGTATCCGGACGCGGCTGCCGCCCAGGCGGCTGGGCGTTCGGCATTTGAGGCCCACCTGGGCGATACCGCAGGTGCCGGCAGCCGGCAGCGCTTTTCCCTCGATCAGCCCGGCCAGATTGGCTGGCTTGGCGAGGAGATTTCGCCCTATACCCAAAAGCCTCTGGCGATCGACTATCCCCGCGCCGACGTCGACGCGCTGTTCGAGGCCGCGTCTGTGGCCATGTCCTCCTGGGGTCTGGCTTCCATTGAAACGCGCCTTGGGACATTGATGGAGGTGCTCGATGTCTTGTTCCGCGAGCACCTCTTTGAGCTGACGCATGCCGTCATGCACACCGCTGGCCAGAGCTACAACATGGCCTACGCGGGTTCCGGGGTCAACGCGCTGGACCGGGGCATCGAGGCCCTGGTCTATGCCGAGAAGGCGATGCGGGCAGTGACGCCCCACGCGCACTGGGCGCGCAGCTTCGGCCCCTCGCAAATTCAGCTCGAGAAAACCTACCGCATCGTCCCGCGTGGTGTCGCGGTGTGTTTCACCTGCGCGAGTTTTCCCACCTGGAACGCCTGGCCCTCGATGCTGGCCAGCTTGGCCACCGGTAACCCGGTGATCGTCAAGCCGCACCCGGCCACTGTGCTCCCGATGGCCATCTCGGTACGGGTGTTCCGCCGCGTGCTGGCCGCAGCCGGGTTTGATCCCAACCTGGTCACGCTGGCGGTCGACTCGGTAGCCGAGCCCTTGGGCAAGGTGCTGGTCAAGCATCCCAGGACTGCCATCGTCGACTTCACCGGCAGCGTGCAGTTTGGTCAGTGGGTCGAACAAAACGCCTGGCCGGCCCTGGCCTATACCGAGACCGCCGGATGCAATACGGTGGTGCTCGAGTCCGCTGACGACCTCGACGCCGCCATTCGCAGCCTGGCCACGACGCTTTGCATGTTCAGCGCGCAGATGTGCACCAGCCCGCAAAACATCTACATCCCTCGAAGCGGCGTGCGTACCCCCCAGGGGCAGGTGTCGCTGGACGAGGTCGGTGAGCGGCTGGCCGCAGCGGTCGCTGCCCTTACCCGCGACCCCAAGAAGGCCTCCATGATTTTGGCGACGATCCAGTCGCCGCAGACGCTGGCCATGCTCGAAGGTTTCCGGCAGCAGGGCGCAAAGAAGGGGCGCGTGCTGCTTGAGCCGGCGCCCTACCCACACCCTGAGTTTCCCCAGGCTCGCACCAGCACCCCCCTGATGCTGCAGGTCGGGACGGCCGATCGCGCGCTTTACGGTGGCGAGCGC
>JACCED011288184.1_pt1 | contig 29879 bp, 26 predicted proteins | sample 7455021 | NCBI WGS metagenome assembly JACCED01 (sample SAMN15323456, study PRJNA562643) | freshwater metagenome | isolation source: river surface water | place: USA:Blue River Watershed | collected 2017-08-19 | reverse complement strand
GGCACTACCCAACGAATATGGTGCCGCGCCTGACTTTTTGCAGTCCGGATCCATGGCCCGAGACCATAGGCTGCTGAAGCGGCAAGACTTGATCCAAGGGCAGTTCGGCCAGCCCGAAACAAAAACAATCGACGTTGTTTGCTCCACAGCTTTTGGGATGATTCGTCCTGAGAGCGTTCGGGTTGAATGCGCGTGTTCATAGCACTTGAGGATAGCATTCAGGTATGCACTTCAACCTCGCCCCCCATGACTGCAGCTAAAGCGAAGCAAAAGCAATGGACTTCGGCCCTGGCGCTTGATTCGGTGATTCCCACTCGGCGTTTTCATCGGCTAGGGCAGCTGGGCGCGGGGTTGTTACACGTTGCAATTCCAGCTGCGCTGAGTGCGCCCTTTTGGTGGCCAAGTGAAGCCTCCATCCCGCCCGGACAAGCGCTGCGGCCCAGTCAAGAGCAACTTCAAGAGGCTTCCCTTAAGTCCCTTGAGGACGACGAATCAGCGCTCGCTCAGCGCCTTGCCACAGCGCGAGGTCAACTGCGGATGGTTTTTGCTCCGCCCCTGGTGTCGGCCCAGTCAATCGCTGCAGCTCCCATGACCGAACAGGCTAAACCGCCACTGATGGATGAGCCTGCGGCGCAGGCCGAGGCAAGCGCCCCGGTGTCAGAAGCGATCGCCGTTGCTACAGACGCAAACGCTTTGCTCTCTGATGGACGCGCCGAGGCCGAAGAACCAAGCCAACTCGCGCCGTCGATCGGCCCCGTGGCCACCGACACCAGCGTATCGAGGCCAGACGATAGCCAAGCCCTGAATACCGTCGCTGATGACTTGAGCAAGCGGTCTCAGGCTCGCGCTGAAGCCCCAGCCCCACCCTTGAAGAGCACGGACAAGGCTGTGCGCAAAGCTCAGCTTGAGGCTGAATTGAAATCCTTATCAGAACGGATTCAGGCCTATCAGCGGCAACAAGAAAAGGACATGGCGGATCAGGCAGCAGCTGCAAACCTGCCCTCGGAAGGTAACTGGCCGTCAAGTCAAACGCAGCCCGCACCTGCACCAGAAAGCGCTTCGCGCGAGGCGATGATCCAGGCGCGGTTACCTGTAAAACTGAAGGCTTTTCGAGGTGCTTGGCAGTATAAGATGTATTACGGTGATCGGGTAGACGACAGCGTGGTCGCACTTGTGCGATTCGAGGTCGAGGTCGATCAAGAGCTTTATGTCTTGCGCAGTCAAGCGCGGCCTCAGGGCTTTGCCGCCGCGCTTTTTCAGGGCGAATTCACGCAAGAGAGCCGAGGTAGGGTCTCGCCCTGGGGGTTTCGACCAGAGTTCTACGAAGAGCAACGAGGCCAGCGTGGGAAGCGCTGGGCGCAGATGGACTGGGAGCAGCGGGAGGTAAGGCTTTCGGATGGGACCCGTGTTCCCATTGCTCAAGGCGTTCAGGACCGACTAAGTATTGCCTGGCAGCTGTCTGCACTTGCCAGCAGTCAGCTCGCTCGCCTGCAATCACCATCGGGTATTCAGATTCCATTAATCCTCTCACGACATGTCGAACTCAACCGATTCTTTGCCCGCGCGGTCAGCGAAGAAATCGTCGATGGGCAAAGGCTTCGTTTGTTGAAGGTCGAACGTGAGCCTCGTCAGGGGAAAAAGGACGCAAGCATTGAGGTATGGTTAGATGTCGATCGCGATATGCTTCCCGTGCGGCTGCGCATCGAAGATCGCCGCGGTCGGGTGGTTGAACAAGTGCTCCAAAAGGATTCCATGTGATGCAGAGTCAGACTCACGACGACGAGGCCCCCAGCCTCTCATTAAGAATCGTTCCAGTAACGCCTTTTGAGCAAAATTGTTCGCTATTGATCTGCAATCGTACCCAGCAGGCGGTCGCGATTGATCCGGGGGGCGATCTCGATAAGATCGATCGAGCGCTCAAGCAAACAGGAGCAAGTCTTGCCTATGTGCTCCTCACCCACGGCCATATCGATCACTGTGGACAGGCGCGAGAATATGCCGACCGTCACCAAGTCGCATTGATGGGTCCCCACGAGGACGATGCCTTCTGGATCGATCAATTGCCGATGCAAGGACATCGATTCGGTTTTCCTCCCTTGAAGGCTTTCAAGCCCGATCGCTGGCTGAAGCAAGGCGATGAGCTCAGTTTTGGCGAACAAAAACTTGAAGTTCACCATACACCTGGGCACACACCAGGCCACGTTGTTTTTCACCATCGTGCTGTTGGCTTAGCGATTGTGGGCGATGTACTTTTTGACGGCTCGATCGGCCGAACGGACTTTCCAAGAGGCAACCATGCCGACCTGATTGCCTCGATACAACGCGAGCTATGGCCAATGGGTAACGACACCCGATTTGTGCCGGGCCATGGCCCCATGTCAAGCTTTGGTGAGCAGCGTGAGCACAATCCTTATGTGTCGGACGCGGCCCTCAAATGACCACTGGCCCACGCGATCGTTAGCATTCAAGAAGCGGCTTGCCCTCAGCGCGAGGCTTGCTTTAGGCCCACGGTTCGTTGAAACACAGGACGCTCCGTGCTGTGCTCGAGACGATCAGCGACAAAATAACCAAGTCGTTCGAATTGAAAGTGTTCTGCTGCCTGCGCTTTGGCAAGACTTGGTTCAAGCCAAGCCTTGACTAGACGGTGAGCATCCTCATTGATAAGTGATAACCAGTCCTTTTCGCCGCTGTCAGGTTGTGGATCGGTGAAGAGGTTTTCGTAGAGATGCACATCAGCTGCGAGCGCTTCATCGACCGAGACCCAGTGGATATTGCCCTTGACTTTATAACTATCCGCGCCTGCGGTGCCAGAGCGCGAGTCGGCGAAATAACGTGCCACAACCCGCAAAACTTTTCCATCTGAATCGACATCGACGGCACGACACTCGATCACAAAACCATAGCGAAGTCGCACGCGGTTACCTGGAAATAAACGGAAAAATCCCTTCTCAGCAGCCGCCCTTACATCATCGCGTTCGACCCACAAGCGGCCAGTGCAGTGAAACTGGCGTTGACCCCATCCGGGGTGCTGCGGATGCCATGGCGCTTCACAGGCCTCGCGGTGGCCCTGTGGCCAATTCTCGATCTCAAGAAGCACCGGGTCCATAACCGCTGTAGCCCGTCTTGCGTGCGGTTCAAGATCATCACGCAGGGCAATCTCAAGGACCGACGGATCCACCCATTGGTTAGCCTTGGATACGCCGATACGTTCGCAAAAAAGCTGAATCGAACCTGGGGTGAAGCCACGCCGCCTCAGGCCGACAAGCGTTGGCATCCGTGGATCATCCCAACCCTTCACACGCCCGCTGCTGACAAGCTCTTGCAACTTTCGTTTACTGGTGACCGTATAGTAAAGATTAAGACGCGCAAATTCAGTTTGTTGGGGTAGCGGCCGCCGCAAAAAACCACCCTCAGCTAAACGTTCTAAAACCCAGTCATAAAAGGGGCGGTGATCCTCAAATTCAAGCGTGCAAAGCGAGTGCGTTATGTTTTCTAGCGCATCGGAAATCGGATGCGCGTAGTCATACATCGGATAAATGCACCACTGATTACCGGTACGGTGATGTTCTGCAAAGCGAATTCTGTAGAGCGCCGGGTCGCGCAGATTCAGATTGGGCGAACGCATATCGATCTTTGCCCGTAAGACCATGCTGCCTTCAGGATGCTTCCCTTCTCGCATTTCGCGAAAGCGCATCAAGCTTTCTTCAGGGGAACGATGCCGATAGGGTGAATCCTCTCCAGGCTCGGTGAGGCTGCCACGCTTTGCCCGCATTTGCTCAGCAGATTGCTCATCGACATAGGCATGTGATGATTTGATCAAGTATTCAGCACAGTCGTATAAGGCCTGGAAATAATCGCTGGCGAAATACAAATTGGATTCCGATTGCTCGTCCCAAGAAAAACCCAACCACCGAACCGTATCAAGAATTGAATCAACGTATTCCTGATCCTCTTTAACGGGGTTGGTGTCATCAAAACGCATGTGGCATCGGCCACCGTAGTCCCTAGCAAGCCCGAAATTTAAGCAAATTGATTTGGCGTGGCCAATATGAAGATAGCCATTGGGCTCGGGCGGAAATCGCGTACGAATGCCTGCCCCATCGCGTTGGCTAGCCGGTTGCCTCGCATCGGAAGGGCGTCCAGCCCAGGAGCGCTGGGTGAGACGCCCTGAGGAAAGGTCATGCTCGATTAGGGCCCTAATGAAATTGGGGGGAGCGGTTTGCTTCGTCGTTGTGGTGTCGGCCATGGGCTCGTTGGATATCTTTCCGCGGCTTATCAGTGGGCTTGAGGGCCTCGCAATTTAAACGCCTTGTAACTCGATCTCAAATAGCAAGGTGGCGTTGGGTGGGATAACACCGCCTGCGCCACGAGCTCCATAACCGAGTGATGCAGGCACCCGCAGTCGTCGTGTGCCGCCTACCCGCATGCCAACCACGCCTTCGTCCCAGCCCTTAATCACATGGCCGGCTCCAAGCGGAAACGAGAAGGGCTCCCCACGATCGTGTGAGGAGTCGATCTTCTCGCCAGCTTGGCCATCGTTATCGAGCCAAAGGGTGTAGTGAGCGAGTACGTGGCAGCCGCTTTCGGCGACGTCGCCCTCACCGACAATCAGGTCCTCGATTTGTAATCCGCTTGCTGTAGTGTTAAAACTCACAACATTCTCCAAAAAATATCGTTGTGCTACGACGCGTTGTCGCGCAGTCGCTTGATCAGGCTCGAGGTGTCGAAACGGCCTCCGCCCATGCGCTGTACATCGCGATAAAACTGATCAACAAGCGCTATGACCGGCAATGGCGCTCCGTTGCGACGTGCCTCGTCAAGACAAAGGCTGAGGTCTTTTCGCATCCAGTCAACCGCAAAGCCGAAGTTGAATTGATCATCAACCATGGTCTTGCCGCGATTTTCCATTTGCCATGACTGTGCGGCTCCCTTGCTGATGACATCGAGCACAAGCTTCATGTCGAGGCCCGCTTGCATGCCAAAATTAATGCCCTCAGATAAGCCTTGGACCAGGCCTGCAATGCAAATTTGGTTGACCATTTTTGCTAGCTGGCCAGCTCCACTCTCACCGATTCGGGTGAAGGCGCGTGCAAAGGCCATGCCTGCAGGTTTGACCGCGTCAAAGTCTGCTTGATCACCACCAACCATCACGGTCAGCACACCGTTTTTTGCTCCCGCTTCACCACCCGACACAGGCGCGTCGAGAAACCCGACTGCCATGGACTTTGCTTGTTGATAAAGTTCACGTGCCACTTGCGCCGATGCGGTGGTGTTATCAACAAAATAACTTCCCTTTTGCATGCCGGCAAATGCGCCATCAGAACCAAGCGTAACTGCACGAAGATCGTCGTCATTGCCCACACAACAAAACACGATCTGAGCTTGAGCAGCAGCCTCACGCGGCGTGGCGGCAGCTACGCCTTTAAATTGCTCAAGCCAAGCTTTCGCCTTGGCAGCGTTGCGGTTGTAAACCGTAACATGGTGGCCAGCTTGGGCAAGATGTCCTGCCATGTGAAAACCCATCACACCCAAGCCTAGAAAGGCAAGATGCTGAGGCTCACAGGCTTCGTAAGTCTTTTGAGTCATGGATGCCATCCTTGAAAGCTTGCTCAGAAGCAGGCTGCGTGACCATCACGACGGCTGTCGCTCGCTGCCACATAACCATCGGCCAAATCATCGCTCATTCGCCAAATAAACTGGCCCGAACCAAAGTCCATGTAGGGATCGGCAATTGATTCAAGCACATGGCCACGCTCGCGTAGACCTTGAACCACCGCAGCATCCATGGCCGCTTCAACATCGACCGATAGTCCTCGGTTTACTTTCCACCGCGCAGCGTCGCACGCTGCCTGGGGATTTTGCTTGAAATGAATCATCCGAAGCAATGTTTGCAGATGGCCTTGCGGCTGCATATTGCCGCCCATGACCCCAAAACTCATCTGCGGCTTATGACCCCGCATCAGAAAGCCCGGAATGATGGTTTGGAAGGGGCGATGCCGCGGCTTAACCAGATTCGGATGACCGGCTTGCATCGAAAATCCATGACCTCTGTTTTGCAGGGAGACGCCTACTTCCGGTACGACAACACCAGACCCAAAACCCATGTAGTTCGACTGTATAAACGAAATCATCCGACCCTGCGCATCAGCAGCTGTCAGATAAATAGTTCCACCTCGGGGTGGTTGGCCATGTTGAAAGGCAGTTGCTCGGTCCCGTCGAATAAGCGCTGCCCTCGAGGCCAGATAGGCATCGTCAAGCAAATTCTCGGCGCGCACCTCGGTCATTGCCCTAGCGTCTGCAACCCAGCGATAAACATCTTCAAAAGCAGCCTTCATGGCTTCGATCTGCAAGTGCCGTGCATCAAGCGAGTCGGGATGCAGTCCTTCTAAGCCAAGATGACGCAATATACCCAGCGCGATTAATGCTGCGATGCCTTGGCCATTCGGAGGAATCTCATGAAGCTGGTATTCACCCCAGTGCTGCGAAATGGTATCGACCCAGTCAGCCTTGTAATCGCGTAGGTCCTCCAGACTTAGGCTTCCGCCGTGTTCTTGTGCGTGTTTGACCAAGGCTGCCGCGGTTTCGCCCTCGTAATAGTCCCTTCCTTTGGTCGCTGCGATACGTCGCAGTGTTTTCGCAGCAGCAGGGAAGCTCCAGCGTTCGCCGACTTGAGGGGCACGCCCAAACGGCATGAAGGCTTGCGCAAAACCCGGCTGCACCTTGAGTTCCTCGACCTGATTGGCCCATTTGTGTTGCACGATGGTGGCAACGCCATGTCCCGCTTCGGCTAGCTCGATGGCTGGCGCCATCAGGTCCTCAAAGGGTAGCGATCCGTATCGATCATGAAGTGCTGCCCAGCCAGCAATTACACCAGGGACGGTGACCGAGTCCCAGCCGCGTTTTGGGATCTGCCCTCCGTGTTTGCGATCGAAATACGCAGGATTCCAGGTCGCGGGGGCATAGCCTGAAGCGTTTAGGCCTTGTAAACGCTTACCGTCCCAAACAATGGCAAATGCGTCCGAACCAAGTCCACAGGATACCGGTTCTACGATGGTGATAGCGGCTGCTGCTGCAATGGCGGCGTCGATCGCATTGCCGCCGCGCGCGAGCATCCGCAGACCGGCTTGTGCGGCTAGAGGCTGTGAAGTTGCAACGACGTTTTTGGCAAAAACCGGCATGCGTTGAGATGGATAACCCGATTGCCAGTCAAAAGGAAATCGGTCGGAGGCGGACGCTTGCGCGTTTGCTGAAGCATTGGACATGGCAGTGGAGGAAATGAGTTATGAAGGGGTTACCAAAATATCGATCAAAAAACTGAGAAAAGCTTAAAGACCTAGTTGCTCAGCCAAATCGATAAATCCTTCAGCATGATAAGTGAAGCGAGCCTCACGGCCTAAGTTTTCCTGGGGTTCAGGACCGAACTCATCGGGCCGGACGATAAAGGCAGTTTGACAACCCGTGGCTGCCTGGGCTGCGTCAAGGTCGCTTTTGTGAGCGGCAACAAAAAGCAGCGATGCGCCTTCGATATCCCAGGTTTTGCAAAGGCCTTGATAACTTTCCGGGTCGGGCTTGTAGTGCTTGTAGGTCTCTGCCGACAGGATCAAGTCCCAGGGCAGGGCCGCAGACTTGGCCATGTTGGCGAGCAAGGCAAGGTTGCCGTTTGATAGCGTACAAATCATCATGCCCTTGCGTAGTCGTTGCAAACCTTCTACCGCATCAGGCCAGGGCTTGAGTCGATGCCACACAAGATTGAGGTCGACTTTTTGAGCTTCGCTAAGGTGCCGGATATTAAATCGATCTAATATTTGATCTAGATTTTGCCGGTGCAAAACATCGATAGAGGTCCACGCTATTTGCCCCTGACGTACTTTGGCCATGGCCGGCTGATAAAGACTTCGCCACGCCAACGCGAACTCACTTGGCGAGACTTCTAGCTTCAAATCGCGCACAGCCTGGCAAATGCTGCCGTGCCAATCGACGACCGTACCAAAGACATCGAAGGCGGCAACGCTGGGAGCGGGCTTCATAATTAGTCCTCTTGGAAGGCTTCCTCACGCTTCTTGGAAATCGCTGGCAAGAAGACCAATACCAGTAGGACTGCGGCGATCGCAAGTAGGGTTGCCGATAAGGGGCGGGTAAAGAAAACGGTTGGATCGCCACGCGAAATGGTGAGGGCGCGACGCAAATACTCCTCCATCAATTTTCCGAGCACGAAGCCTAATAAAAGCGGCGCAGGCTCGCAGTCAAATTTCTTGAACAAATAGCCAAGGATGGCGAAAGGAATCGTCATGAATACGTCGAAAACATTGTTATTAATCGAATAAGCACCAATACAACAGAACAACAAGATGGCCGGAAAGAGGACACGGTAGGGCACCGAAAGCAACTTAATCCAAAGGCCAATCAGTGGCAAATTGAGAATGACCAACAACAAATTACCCACCCACATCGAAGCGATCAGACCCCAAAACAGCGTGGGATTGCTCGTCATGACCTGGGGCCCTGGTTGGATGTTGTGAATCATCATCGCAGCGACCATGAGGGCCATTACTGGGGTGGTCGGGATACCAAGCGTTAGCATCGGTATAAACGAGGTTTGAGCGCCAGCGTTGTTGGCGGCCTCGGGGCCGGCAACACCTTCGATCGCTCCCTTGCCAAATCGCTCAGGTGTTTTACTCAGCTTTTTCTCAAGCGCATAAGCGGAAAACGACGATAAAACCGCGCCACCACCAGGAAGAATGCCAAGAAATGAGCCTAGGGCAGTACCTCGGATCATGGGAAAGACGCTTTGCTTAAATTCGCTAGCGCTTGGCATGAGGCCGCCGACTTTGCTGGTAAAGACTTCCCGCTTTTCGCGTTGCTCGAGGTTGAGAATGATCTCGGCAAAACCGAACATGCCCATGGCAACAGCAACAAATTCGATCCCGTCAGATAGCTCTGGAATATCGAAGGAGAAACGAGCAACACCCGAGTTGACATCGGTACCGATCATGCCTAACAGTAGGCCCAAGACCACCATGGCAAGCGCTTTGATGATCGATCCATGCGCAAGCACGACCGCCGCAATGAGACCGAGCACCATCAAGGAAAAATACTCAGCAGGACCAAACTTAAACGCCACCTCTGCAAGCGGTGGCGCAAAAGCTGCGATCATAAATGTTGCAACAGTTCCTGCAAAAAACGATCCAATCGCTGCGATGGCAAGCGCCGGCCCTGCTCGTCCCCGCCTTGCCATTTGGTAGCCGTCGAGTGTGGTCACAACCGATGAAGACTCACCAGGTAAATTGACCAAAATAGCGGTGGTTGATCCGCCGTACTGGGCACCATAATAAATGCCAGCCAGCATAATGAGCGCCGAGGTCGGATCGGTCATTTTGTAGGTTGCTGGCAAGAGCATGGCAATCGTCGCTAATGGCCCGATTCCGGGCAATACCCCAATTAAGGTGCCTAGCGTGACGCCAATAAAGCAGTACAAAAGATTTTCTACCGTTGCAGCCGCCGAAAATCCAATGGCGAGGTTGCCAAGTAAGCTGTCCATAGTTGTCTCGATTATCGGTCTAGAAATTTTGGCAGGAACGGAAATTGCAACTCGAGCCCTTTAACAAACACCAGATACGAAAGTAAAAGCAGTACCACGGTAGCGATCAAGGTGTCTCGAACTTTAAACTCGTGGCTGGCGGGCGCGGCAATCCAGATCAACACAATGATGGCAACGATGATGCCCAACGACGGCAAGGTCGCTGCAAAAGCAATAACAGCCAGCAAGATCGTGCTTACCTCGCGCCAGCCGGTTGGATCGACATGGACTGGCTTTTCGGCTTTACCCAAGCCGAGAAAACTAATCACTGCACCAAGTAGGGTGAGCAGACCGCCAAGAAGGGTTGGGAAGTAAGCGGGACCCATCTTCGCCGCCGTACCCATGGTGTACTCGCGCGAAAAAACGATGAATGCAAGCCCAAAGGCCATAAACAGAATGCCTGCCCAGAAATCTCGATAGTTTTTTATTTGCATGCTTCGGTCTCCGTTGCTTTACGCCGATGCGACGTTTTCTCTCATGTCGTTATTCTCAAAGTCTAAGCCTAGCTTTAAAGCCTGGCCGGGCGAAGAATAGCCGAGCGAGGCGAAGGATGCCAACCATAGGGTCTCAGTTGCAAGGACTTGTTAGCGTGGCCCTCGCTACGTGTATGCACTGGTCCACAGCGACCTTAATCGACTCGAGCGCCCGAGGCCTTGACCAGAGCCTGATATTTCCTTTGCTCCTGGCTAATAAATTGTTTAAAAGATTCAGGACTCATCGCAGACGAATCGGCTTTCATTCGCACAAGGCGCTCCCGAATCTCTTTTGATTCAAGCGCTTGAGCCAATGCGCGATTCAAAGCCTTGATGCTGGCTTCTGCGGTTGCTGCCGGGGCCATGAGTCCAAACCAGGTGCTGATATCAAAGCCTTGATAGCCGCTCTCGGCAACGGTTGGTACATCCGGCAGTTGGCTGCTGCGTTGCGCGCTTGTCACAGCGAAGGCCTTGAGCTTACCGGCCTGAATCTGGCCTGCAGCCGATGCGAGATTGTCAAACATCAGGTCCGTTTGACCTGCCAATAATCCTAGCTGCGCGGGTGCTGCCCCGGCGTAGGGAATATGGACCATGCTGAACCCGGCTGTCGACTTGAATAATTCGGCGGCCAAATGGCCTGCACTCCCGTTGCCACCTGAGGCGTAATTGAGTTTGCCAGGATGCTTTTTCCCGTAGGCGACCAAATCTTTCACGCTATGAATGCCCAGCCTTTGTGCAGCCTCGGTTGGCATGACCAAGACATTTGGCACCATGGCAATCATGCCGATGGGCGAAAAATCGCGGTTCGCGTCGTAGGGCATTTTCGCGTAGAGGTAGGGATTAATGGCGTGGGTGGCGACCGCTCCTACCACCAATGTGTAGCCGTCGGGTTGAGATTTGGCCACGTAATCGGCGCCGATATTGCCGCCAGCACCGGCGCGATTTTCAACCAAGATCGGCTGGCCCAGGCTCTCGCGCATCTTTTCGGCAAGCGCACGGGCCATTTGGTCAAGGGGACCGCCAGGCGGGTAGGGCACCACTAACTTGATTGGTTTGCTGGGCCAGGAACTTTGGGTTTGGGCGCCCAATGGGGGCGCTTGGACGAGCATGGCGAGTCCAGCGAGGCTTGCGGCAAACAGCCCGAGACGACGAGTTTTGCTTAGCTTATGCATGGCGGGTCCTTGTTTTTCGAAACCTTGGATTACATCACCTTACAGGATTGTGCGGCAGCCTACAGACGCGCTGAGCTTGTAGCGACACAATGGGTCAAGTCAAGGATTTCACGGATCCTTTGGCCCGGTCTGGAGCAAGGCATCTTGGCTTGATCCAGGTCTTAACGGTCTCCTTTATGGGGCGCGGCTAACCGCCGCTGCCCCTTTTTCTTGGCTAGAATCCATGGCTCCTCGCAGCGCAATTTCGATTGCAAGCCGATTCACCTTGAGACCACGCCATGAAGTCTGCAGATATCCGTGCTGAATTCCTAGCCTTTTTCGCTGAACGCGGCCATACGGTTGTCGCTTCCAGTTCCTTGGTTCCAGCCAATGATCCGACGCTACTCTTCACCAATAGCGGTATGGTGCAATTCAAGGACGTCTTTCTTGGTAAAGAGCAACGCGCTTACAAGCGCGCAACGACCTCGCAGCGCAGCGTACGCGCAGGTGGAAAGCATAACGATCTCGAAAATGTAGGCTATACCGCGAGGCATCACACCTTCTTTGAAATGCTCGGCAATTTCAGCTTCGGTGACTACTTCAAGCACGATGCGATCCGTTTTGCTTGGGACTTGTTGACGCAACGATTCATGATCCCCAAAGAAAAGCTTTGGGTGACCGTATATGCCGAAGACGACGAAGCGTTCGGTATTTGGTCCGATGAGATTGGCGTTCCCAAAGAACGCATTATTCGCATCGGTGATAACAAGGGCGCACGTTATGCAAGTGATAACTTTTGGCAAATGGCAGACACAGGTCCTTGCGGACCATGCTCTGAAATTTTTTACGACCACGGCCCTGATGTTGCTGGGGGTCCCCCAGGCTCGCCTGAGCAGGATGGCGATCGTTATATCGAGATTTGGAATCTCGTTTTTATGCAGTACGAACGTGATGAAAGCGGCGTATTGAGCGCTTTGCCAAGGCCTTGCGTGGATACCGGCATGGGGCTCGAGCGAATCGCTGCGGTTCTACAAGGTGTGCACAGCAATTATGAGATCGATCTTTTTCAGCAGCTTATTGCCGCTGCTGCGAGGGAGACCAACACAAGCGATCTGAATGAAGCTTCGCTGAGGGTGATTGCCGACCACATCCGAGCCTGCGCGTTTTTGGTGCTCGATGGCGTTATTCCGGGCAATGAAGGTCGTGGTTATGTTCTAAGAAGGATCATCAGGCGCGCACTTCGGCATGGCTACCAATTAGGTTGCAAGACACTTTTCTTTCATCGATTAGTCGATGACTTGGCACTGGCGATGGGCGCTGCGTATCCCGAGCTTTTCACTGAGCAAGAACGCGTCAAGGCAGTGCTTAAGCAAGAAGAAGAACGATTCTCTGAAACGCTCGAACACGGTATGGCCTTGCTCGAGCAGGTGCTTGTCGACGGACTCAAACAACTTGATGGCGAAACGGCTTTTAAACTTTATGACACCTACGGCTTTCCCGTTGATCTAACCGCCGATGTTTGCCGAGAGCGTGGGCTTAGCGTTGACGAGGATGGTTTCGAGGCGGCCATGGCGCGACAGCGCGAGCAGGCGCGTGCAGCGGGTAAGTTTAAAGCGGCTGCAGGAATTGATTATCAGGGTGCTAAAACACGGTTTGATGGTTATGATTGCTTGAGTGAGGATGCAAAGGTTCTTGCCATTTTTCATGAAGGCGCATCGGTGGCAGTGGCTCAGGCGGGCGAGCGCGTGGTAATTGTCCTTGATCAAACGCCTTTTTATGCCGAGTCGGGCGGACAGGTTGGTGACCGGGGTTATTTTGTCGGTCTTGAAAGCCATAAGAGCTTTGAAGCCGAAGTCCACGACACTCAAAAAATAAGCGCTGAGGTTTTCGGCCATCATGCCTTGATAAATCAAGGTGTGTTGCGGGTTGGCGATGTACTTAGGGCACAGGTGGATAAATCCCTAAGGGCAAACACGATTCGAAATCATTCGGCCACCCACTTGATGCACAAAGCATTGCGTGAGGTCTTAGGTGCACATGTGCAGCAAAAGGGTTCGCTTGTCGATGAGCACAAGACACGCTTCGATTTCAGTCATCACTCAGCCATGAAGCCCGAAGAAATTCGCGAAGTCGAGCGCATTGTCAATGAAGAGATTTTGAGCAATCAGGCAAGCGCGGCAAAGCTTATGTCGTTTGATGATGCAGTCAAAGCGGGAGCGATGGCTTTATTCGGTGAGAAGTATGGTGATACTGTTCGCGTGCTTGATATCGGAAGTTCGCGTGAGCTTTGCGGTGGTACCCACGTCGAGCGGACCGGCGATATCGGGAGTTTCAGAATTGTCGCCGAGTCCGGGGTGGCTGCCGGGATTCGGCGCGTTGAAGCGATTACGGGTGAGCAGGCGATAAAGTTATCGCAGGACCAAGACTCAAGGCTCGAGCGCATTGCCGGGATGCTCAAGGCGCCGAGCGCTGACATCGAGAGCAAACTGCGCGATGTACTTGAGCATACGAAAGCGATGGAGCGAGAGCTCGTCCAACTCAAGTCCAAGATGGCGGCTGCTCAAGGAACAGGACTTGCCGGCCAGGCCAGGCGAATCGGTCAGGTGCACTGTCTGGCGGCCAAACTCGACGCGGTTGATCCAAAAGCGATGCGCGAGGCCATGGACCAACTCAAGCAGCAACTTGGCTCGGCGGTGATTGTGTTGGCAGTGGTCGAGGCGGAGCGCGTTAGTCTCGTTGCCGGCGTAACAAAGGACTTGCTTAGCAGCGTCAAAGCCGGGGACTTGGTCAATTTTGTTGCCCAGCAGATCGGCGGCAAAGGCGGAGGCAGGCCTGATCTGGCGCAAGCAGGTGGTCATGATGTGGCAAAGTTACCTCAGGCTCTCGAATCGGTTCACGATTGGGTGAGTGATAAGTTGAAGGAGGCCTCGTGATATCAAACAAAGCTACAGACCATGCAGACATAACCGTTGACGCTCAAGGCTTGAACTGCCCACTGCCCATTCTGAAAGCTAAGAAGGCGCTCAACAGCATGCAATCGGGTCAAACCCTTTTGGTGTTGGCGACCGACCAGGGCGCAGAGCGTGACTTCAATAACTTCGCCAGGCAGACTGGCAACGACTTGATTGACCAAAAGCTCAACCATGGCGTCTGGCATTTTCTTCTAAGGAGGCGGTAATGGCTAAGGCCCTGTTTGATTTCAAGGGACAAAAAGTCCTCATCACAGGCGGTGCCTCGGGTATTGGAGCGGCCTCGGCGAGAGCCTTTGCAGCGGCCGGTGCACAAGTTTTTGCAACGGGATTGAGCGCCGATGAAGTCGAACAGGCTAAGCAGCAGCCGGGTTTTGAATCGATCGATGTCCGAGTGCTCGATGTGAGGGATCATGAGGCGCTTTCCGCACTCGCTCAGTCCTTCGATCGTCTTGATGTGCTTGTTCATTGCGCTGGGATGATTCGTCGCGAAGCGGAACATGACCCTGATGTTTTTGACGAAGTGCTCCACGTGAATTTGTCAGCCGGCATGCGCTTATCAACCATGATGAAACCGCAACTGGCTCGGCAATCGGGTTCGATTATCTTCATTGCCTCCATGCTCAGCTTCTTTGGCGGTCCCAAGCAGCCTGCCTATGCAGCATCAAAAGGAGCGATTCGGCAACTCACGATGTCACTGGCGGCCGCCTACGCTCAGGATTCGATACGCGTCAACGCGGTTGCCCCAGGCTGGATCGTGACCAATTTATCGCGAGGCGCGCGCGATGATGCTGCGCGCAACGCTATGATTCTTGCAAGAACCCCTATGGCACGCTGGGGCCAACCAGAAGAGGTTGCAGACCCTATTTTGTTTTTGTCATCCGATGCAGCGCGTTTTGTGACCGGCGTTGTTTTACCGGTCGATGGCGGTTTTTTAACGATGTAGGTTTGATCACGGCCTTAAGCCCAATTTGCTCGCTTAAGGCCTGTTCGTTTGAGGCGGCTCGCTTAGGATAAGTGCTTGCCCACCAGCTTAGTCATCTCAAACATACTCACACTTGATTGGCCAAAAACCTCTTTGAGTGCGGCATCTGCATTGATTTGACGCTTGTTGGTGGCGTCTTGCAGCTTTTTAGCCTTAATGTATTCCCATAACTTCTTGGTGACTTCGGTACGAGGCATCGGCTTACTACCAATGACCGCTGCAAGTGCAGCGCTCGGTGTCATTGGCTTCATGAAAGCAGCATTGGGGCTGCGCTTAGCAGCATCTTTAGACGCTGGTTTCTTTGCCGCTGTTGCCTTCGATGCGCTAGCCTTTGGCGCAGCTGGCTTCGCCGCTGATGACTTTACAGCTGGTTTACTTGCGGCTGCCTTGGCAGCGGGTTTTTTGGCCGCAGGCTTTTTTGCGGCGGGTTGTTTTGCGGTTGCCATCCGGTGACCTCCAGTGTGGTGAATTCGGGGCGCGTTGTTCTCGTGCGATGCGCAGCCGAAAGCATGATCGCATGTCCGAGGAAACGCAAGGGCTCAGGCGACAAAATGCCGTTTTATCGGGGCTCACGGTGCTGTATCACCGCTTTTTGGTTTGTGATTAAGACTTGATGTTGATACGTTCGTATTGATCTGAAAGTGCTGCGCGACTCGTCTCAAAACGCAGCATACGTTCCCGCTCTTGTTCGACGACCACCTTGGGCGCGCGATCGGCAAAAGATGGATTTGCAAGCTTGGCCTTACACTTTGCAATCTCAAGATCGATTCGTTCTATTTCTTTGGATAAGCGAAGCAATTCCGCCGATCGATCAATCTCGACGTCGAGCATTAATCGCAGGCCGTCCAGCCATTGAACTGGCGCTAGCCGGTCGCTTGGTAGTTGCTCGACGACCTGAACTTCTTGGAGCCTAGCGAGCGATTGCAATGCCCTGGCATCGTCAAGAATCGCAGCAGCCTGCACCCCTTCGATCAAAAGCGGTACACGTTGCGCGGGTGAGAGCGACATTTCGCTCCTTAGCTGGCGGCAGGCATCGACTAAGGCTTTGAACCGACTCATCCAGGCTAAGGCCACTGGATCAACACGCTCGGGTCTAGCCTTTGGAAAGGCTTGTTGCATGATGCTGCATGGCATGGCGGGGGTAGCGGGTTTCGATGGCGCACTGCCGCTATCCATCGGTGTATCGACGGCTTTCCCATCGTGTTTCGCGTGATAACGCTGCGCCAGGGGTGCAACGCTTTGCCATAAGGTCTCGGTCAGAAAAGGCATGAAGGGGTGGCCGAGGCGAAGTATGGTTTCTAAGACGCTTAGCAGCGTTCGTCGGGTGCCTCGGCGTACGGCAGCATCCTCATGCTGTAGCTGAACCTTCGCCAATTCCAAATACCAGTCGCAATAGGACTGCCACACTAGCTCGTAGTACTCCTTGGCTGCAAGATCAAAACGAAACTCGCAAAGATGCTGTTCAATTTGAGCAATGCTCTGCTCGAGAACCGAACTGATCCATCGTTCCGGCTTGCCAAAGTGCATGTATGCCCCTGGTACGCAGGCGCTTGCATCATGCGGAGCAAAGCCAAGCTCGTACGCGCTCTCTTGACCGACTTGCATCAATACGAAACGGGTGGCGTTCCATAATTTATTGCAAAAATTCCGATAACCCTCACAACGATTCAGGTCAAAATTGATGTTTCGTCCTGGTGTGGCGAGCGAAGCAAAAGTGAATCGCAGGGCGTCTGCGCCGAAGCCTGGGATTCCTTGCGGGTATTCTTTGCGCGTCTTTTTGGCAATGCTTTCAGCTTGCTTGGGATTCATCAAGCCACTGGTCCGCTTAGCGACGAGGTCTTCAAGCTCGATACCATCAATTAAATCGATGGGGTCGAGCGTGTTGCCTTTAGATTTCGACATTTTTTGGCCCTCGGCATCGCGTACCAAGGCATGGACGTAAACCGTTTCAAAGGGCACTTTTCCAGTGAAGTGGGTGCTCATCATGACCATGCGTGCGACCCAGAAAAAGATAATGTCAAAACCTGTCACCAAAACTTGTGAGGGTAAGAACTGGGCCAACTCAGGTTTTAACTTAAGGCCTAAGCCGAGGGTTTCGCTGGGCCGCTCTGGCCAGGGATCGCTTTCATCGGCAAGCGTCGAGAAGGGTACGAGTGCTGAAGAGAACCAGGTATCAAGCACATCGGGGTCACGAACCAAGCCGCCTGTCCATCCGTCTGCGTCGGCTTGTTTTCTCGCATCGGCTTCGTCGCGAGCAACATAAACCTTAGCATCCTGAAGCGCAGCACCTTGCTCGTCGGCTCGGTACCAAGCTGGTATTTGGTGGCCCCACCAGAGTTGCCTTGAAATGGTCCAGTCCTGAATGTTTTCAAGCCAATGGTTATAGGTATTTGTCCAAGTTGAAGGAACAAAGCGCACCTTTCCTTGCTCAACGACTTCAAGCGAGACTTGAGCAATACTTTTTCCAGGGAAAAGACTGCCCTGGGGCGCAGGCTTGCTCATCGCTACAAACCATTGATCGGTTAGCATGGGCTCTATCACAGCGCCGCTGCGATCACCGCGCGGGATCATGAGCCGGTGTGGCTTTACCGCGCCGAGAGCGCCGATATTTTCAAGATCTTGAACAATTCGCTTGCGGGCCTCGAACCGATCCAATCCTCGATATGCCTCGGGTGCATCCTCACTTATGCTCGCATCAAGTTTGAGGATACATATCGTTGGCAGCTTGTGTCGTTGGCCCACAGCATAGTCGTTAAAGTCGTGTGCAGGCGTGACCTTGACGACACCTGTTCCAAAGCTTGGATCGACATAACTATCTGCGATGATTGGGATTACCCGGTCCGTCAGCGGTAAACGCACCTGCTTGCCAATCAGCTGCTGATAACGAAGATCGTCGGGGTGAACCATGATCGCTGTATCGCCGAGCATGGTTTCAGGCCTGGTGGTGGCGACAGTTAAATGGCCACTGCCATCGAGCAAGGGATAGTGAATCTCCCAAATGGAGCCTTGTTCTTCGTCGCTCACAACTTCGAGATCGGAGACCGCAGTCATCAATACCGGATCCCAGTTGATGAGCCTTTTTCCCCTATAAATCAGGCCCTGCTGGTAAAGCTTAATAAAGGCCTCCCGCACCACCGCCGACAGCTTTTCGTCCATCGTGAAGTATTCGAGATTCCAATCAGCCGATGCGCCAAGCCTTCGCATTTGCTGCGTAATGGTCGACCCCGAGATTTGCTTCCATTCCCAGACTTTTTCAATGAAGGTTTGTCGACCGAGATCGTGTCGAGTCTGGCCTTTTGCCTCAAGCTGGCGCTCAACCACCATTTGGGTGGCAATACCTGCGTGATCGGTGCCAGGAAGCCAAAGTGCGTTGGCGCCTTTCATGCGTTGCCAGCGCGTTAGTGCATCCATGATCGTTTGATTGAATGCATGACCCATATGCAAGGTGCCCGTTACATTGGGTGGTGGCAATTGGATACAAAAGGGTTTGGCATGGGGGTCTTTACCCGCATCAAAGCAACCCATTGCTGCCCACTGCGCATAAAGTCCCGCTTCGATAGCCTGCGGCTCAAAGGATTTGGCCAACGCTTGGTCCTTGGGGGTTGCATCAACAGTCATGGCTCGGTTCCTTGGTCAGCCTGATCAAAGTGGTGAATCGGGTAGCCCTGCGATCGCAAAAGCGCATAGCGTTTTCGAGCCTGCTGGCGATCGGCCTCATCGCGTCCAACAACCTCGATCCACCGTTCGAAGCTACTAAATCCTTGTGGTAACACCGAGCCTAAATGAATGGCGATGGTGAAGCTTTCACTGCCTTGCAAGCTATGGCCAAGCACAATAGGGGTCTTGCTCGCGAGTGGATGGTCGTGCATGACGTGAGGAATAAAGTCGATCGCCGAAAAACGCCAAAGCATCTTGTCCAGACGTTGTAATTGCTCGCTATCGTCGCTAAAAACCCAAATGCGATGTTGAGCTCGATAAGCCTTGCGAATCAATCGACAGCTGTAAGCGAGCTTCTCCGGGGTGTTGAAATGAAAGTCAATGCGCGTCACAACCCAGCCCGAGTCTTCAAAAACTCGACAAGTAGCGGTACCGGTCGGGCCGATGCGCCTTTGGCGCCACCACCTCGCCAGGCCGTGCCAGCAATATCCAAATGAGCCCATCGAAATGACTTGGTAAATCGTGCCAAAAAGCAAGCGGCTGTGATGGCGCCGCCCTCACGCCCCCCAACATTGGCCATATCAGCAAAATTTGACTTTAAGCCCTCTTGATAGGCGTCCTCGACAGGCATGCGCCAGCAGGTATCGGTACTTTGCCGGCCTGCTTTAAGCAGTTCGTCAGCAAGTGCATCATCAGGAGAAAACAGGCCCGAGTGCACCGCACCGAGCGCTACCACGCAGGCACCGGTTAATGTTGCAATATCAATGACGGTATCAGGTTTAAATCGTTCGCAATAACTGAGCGCATCGCAAAGTATGAGTCGACCCTCGGCGTCGGTGTTGAGAATTTCGACGGTTTGACCCGACATGGTGTTGACGATGTCGCCCGGCCGGGTTGCATTACCGTCTGGCATATTCTCGGCTGCTGGTACGACACCGATCACATGAAGTGGAAGCTTCATTTCAGCGATGGCTTTGATCGCGCCAAACACCGACGCTGCACCACACATGTCGAACTTCATTTCGTCCATGCCACCTGCTGGTTTAATCGAAATACCGCCGGTGTCAAAGGTAATCCCCTTGCCCACGAGCACGATCGGCGCTTGCTTGGTTTTACTGCCTTGGTACTGCATCACCACCAGTCGCGGTGTTTGCGTTGAACCCTGGGCTACGGCAAGCAAAGCGCCCATGCCAAGCGCTTGCATTTGGCGGCGTTCGAGGACTTGAACTTGGATTTTGTGGCTTTTCGACAGGGCCAATGCCTTTTCAGCAAGAAATTCGGGCGTACAAATATTAGGGGGTGTATTGCCGAGGTCCTTGGTCAAGTCCATGCCGTTTGCTAAGGCCATCGCATGCGCGATCGCCGTATCGACTGATGCAGATTTGCGCGGATCGACGGCCAAGAACAGATGTTGTAAGCCCTTGCCGGCTGATGCCTTGGTTTGCTTTGATGCCTCGCGTTTAAAGACGTCGAAACGATATTGTTGTTCGCGGCATGCCAAAACGAGGCGAGAACTCGCCCAAGCCAGATCCTTATCGCTCGGTAGTGCTGCCTGCAACAAGGAAACTGCGCTACTGATGTCCGCTTCATCGAGTTGTTTGGCAACGGCCTTGCAGGCGTCGACATAGGCTTTCTCGCTCGGAGCGGCCTTGTCTGCTTCACTTACTAATCTCACAAGGAGCACACGATGGGTTTGTAGGCTAGTTGCCGTTGTCTTTTGCCTGTTGGCTAGACTTGTTCGACGATCGGCTTTTGCCGCTGCCTTGGCTTTGGAAGATGCTGGCTCGGTTGCTAACGGGACCCAGAGGCAAGCGCCATTGGATTTCCCAAGATCCCCGCGCTTGGCAACTTCGATGATCCAGTTTCGTGCTTGCTCATCAAGCGGGATCTGAGGCGTAAAGCTGTTGCCCTCCTTATCGATCGGGACGATTAAGCAGGCTGCTCTGACAGGATCACGGGTGCTGGGAATGGTTTTGCATAGCATGTTTGCTTGCTCCGGCTACTGAGGCATGGATATCGGTTGGCTGGACCATGGGCGGACTTGAGAGTCAGACTTTAACGAGTATCCGCTGAAGCTTCGACTATCGGCCCTACGGGCCCGCCCAGGCAAAGTAATATGCACCGATTATATCGAGCGCTGTTTCGCTTCGAGATCTTTGTCCTCTATGGGGTTAAGCCACACGATGATTTTTGAGCAATCAGTACGGCGCGAGTTCCGCCAGACGGCTTCGAGTATTTTGGTTGTGCTGCTGGCGGTATTGCTCACGGTAACCTTGGTGAGGATGCTCGATCGCGCTGTCAGCGGTGCTATCGACCCAGCCGATGTGCTGATTTTCTTGCTGCTTTCATCAGCAAGCTCGATCCCCCAGTTGCTGGTATTAACCGCCTTTCTTGCGGTATTGCTCACCATGACGAGGGCATTTCGCGATCAGGAAATGGCCGTCTGGTTTAGTGCCGGCTTGAGTCTTTTAGATTGGGTCAAGCCCCTGTTCCGCTTCCTGATGCCCATGCTTTTGATATCCCTGGTCTTTGCCTGGTTTGTCGCTCCCTGGACCGTTTCCGAAAGTGAGCGATTGCAGGCCCAATACAGTGAACGCGACGAATCCTTGCAGGCCGCTGCCGGGCGATTTAGGGAAAGCGCTGGTGGAAAGCGTGTGTTTTACGTGGGTGAAAGCACCGATGCTGGGCAATATATCGAGGACTTGTTTGTCATTCAACGTGCACCGCATCAACGAACCTGGGTGCTTGCGGCATCGGGGAAACTTCTTACCGACAACAATGGCAATCGATTTCTTGATTTGGAACAAGGACGCCGTTTTGATCTGTCCTGGCATCCCGATCAAGCGCACGAGCTACAAGCTCGCGAGATGGGTTTTGAACACTATGGATTGCTCATTAAGGCGGCAGCAAGCGCGACGCCCGCTAAGCCGATTAAGGCCATTGACAGTCTGGACTTAATTCAGCGTCACGATCCTCGTGCTATCGGAGAGACACTACGCAGGCTGGGTCAAAGCCTTGGCTTAATGTGTTTGCCGCTTCTTGCCCTTGGTCTGGTTGCTTCAAATCCCCGTAGCGGTCGCGCTTTTCACCTGATTGTTGCGCTTCTAATCTATATCACCTATACCAGTCTTGTTTCAGTCGCAGAGGCTCAGGTATCGCGAGGGCAATGGACCATGCTGAGTGGTTTTGCTGCAGTACACGGCGTGTTTGCCGCGCTTGCAGCAGCGCTGATATGGTTTCGCTTAGGTAACGGACGGCGCTTTGGCCGCTGACCGAAGGCTTGAACAATGATTATCAGACGTTACCTGGCACGACGAGTCCATCAATCGATTGGACTTGTTCTCCTCACGCTCCTGGCACTTTTTGCTTTTTTCGACCTGGTCGGTGATATCGAGGATGTGGGTAAGGGAGCGTTTAGGCTCGTCCATGCCTTTGCCTCGGTTGCTTTGATGTTGCCCTCTCGACTCCCTGAATTGTTACCGGTATCCATGCTGATTGGGACGATTTTTGCCCTTTCCCAAGTTGCGCAAAGCAGCGAGTTCACGGCCATGCGAGCTGCAGGCCTTAAGCCCTCCAAGGTGCTGGTATGGCTCATTCTGTGTGCTTTGCCTTGGGCAAGCCTTGGTCTGGTCGCAAGTGAGTACCTCGGACCCGTTGCCATGCGCGAAGCCCAGGCGCTTCGCCTGCTTACCGGTGAGGCCTTGATCGATAGCTCGAGCCGCAACGGCAATCTCGGATCAGGTCTGTGGATCAGGGATTTGATCAGAAATGAGGCGGGTGATTTAAGGTCTCAACGATTTGTCAATATCCGGGCGGCCGAATCGGATGGGCGCTTGAGCGATGTCGAAATTGTTGAGTTCGACGAGCAGCGCCGTATTCAGCGCTGGCTTCTAGCCAAATCGGGAAGGGTGAGCGCTTCGCCGGGTCTTGATCTGGCCGAGGTGCGCGAGATTCGATGGCAGCCGCAACCCCTGAGTCAGACCTACCCGACCTTGCGCTGGGAGGGAGGTGTTGATCAAACCCTAATTGCGATGGCAGCAGGTCGACCAGAGCGTATGTCAATCGCTGAGCTTTGGCGATTTGTTCGCTATTTGAAGAGCAATCAACAAGCGAGTGAACGCTATGAATTGGCATTTTGGAAAAAGATTGCCGCGCCTGCCAGCGCCATCGCGATGCTACTGATGGCTTTGCCCTTTGCCTATTTACAGCCACGCAACGGCGCGCTTGGTGCCCGTATTCTTGCCGGGGTGCTGATCGGCGTGGTTTTTCATCTGACCGGATCCTTGTTGGGCAACATCGCACTGATACGGCAGTGGCCCGCTCCACTGATCACGATGATTCCAACCATCCTTTTGCTGGGCCTAAGTCTTTTGAGCTTGTACTGGGTCAATCGCAGCGAAGCCATGTGGCCCCAGCGGCCTTGGCTTCGATCAAAGGCTGCTTAGCACTCCTTGAAGTGTGCTGCCGCTGAGACCCCGATTTTCGACCGATCGCCGGAAAGCTCGGAGGGCTCAAATCAGGCATCTTCAGCGCCACCATAGAAATCATCATGATTTTCATGGACTTAGCGAAGCTGTCAGCGATGTTTTGGTTTTGTCCAGGACAAAAAAGCAGTTGCGCACGTTTGAGGTGCGCGACTACGATTCGATCCGTTGTCAGTAGTTGTCAGTGTGATGTCGCCGTTTAATCGACAAAGCCAGCGAGTATTGACTTATGGTTTCGAGGAGGAGGAGAGGCAGCTTGCTGCCGTTTGGGCGCACATGAAGATGTGCGCCTTTTTTCTTTGTGACGTCAACGGAGCCGGGCACTTGCCTTCCATTCACTGACCATGTGCATTTCGTCTTTGACGAAATCGGTTCAGTGCCAAGCCGATCATGCTGGCCAGCGCAATCGCAAGCCCTCACAATCGCTATCGTCTTGAGTGAGGAGCTGGTATGGAGCAGGTGCAGCCACTGTGGTTTAAATCGATGGGCGACATCCCCTGGCAGGAGTACCCAGGTCATTTCGGCGGCGCGCTCTCCAAAGAATTGGTGGGCCCCCAGCAAAGTAGCGCTGGTCTGATTGATTTTCGAATATCACGCTACGCGCCTATGGCCTATGTCGAAGTCCATAGCCACAAGGTTCAGTACCAAATCTATTACGTTCTCGAAGGTGAGGGCACCTTGATCATTGGTAACGAGCGCCGGGTCATGAAAGTGCACGACTATGTGTTGGTGCCACCAGGTTTAAGTCACGGCATCTCGAATCAGGGGCTCGATGCGCTTGTGTTTTTTGTCATCACAACGCCAGCTGTTGATCAAGCTGCCGATCCAGGGGAAAAGCAATGAGTCAAACAAGGAAAGGTGCTGATCTCATCGCCGATTATTTGATCGCTCAGGGTGTGCCCTATGTTTTCGGCGTTTGCGGCCATGGCAATGTAGGCATGCTTGATGCGCTTTATGATCGCGCTGACAAAATCAAGCTGATTTCACCACGGCATGAGCAATGCGCCGGACATATGGCCGATGCCTACTTCAGAGTCAAGCATGAGGTAGTGGCAAGTTTGACGTCCACCGGGCCTGGTTCTGCCAATATGGTTATGCCTTTGATCACGGCACTGTCGGACTCATCGGCCTTTCTTGCCATCACATCGAATGTGCCGACATCGCAGGCCAATCGAGGGCCGTTTCAGGAACTATATCGACATAATCAGTCTGACTTTGCATCGGTGGTGAGGCCCACGGTGAAACGCAGTTTTCAGCCAAGTCGGGTCGAGATGTTGCCACTTGCATTGCGGCAGGCCTTTGACACGATGACAAGCGGTCGCCCTGGTCCGGTCAATATCGATGTCCCCTTCAATGTGTATCAAGAGGAGGCTGCCATTGAGCTGCCAGCTGCAAGTCTGGCTTTGGGAAGTATCCGCCCTGCTGCCGCGGCTGCGGATCTTTTAAAGGCCAGCGACATGCTCAAGCAAAGCAAAAGGCCGGTACTTTTCATCGGACACGGCGCCACGCTTTCTGAAGCTGGGCCTGCGATAAGCGCACTTAGCTCAGACTTTGGCATTCCGGTGATTACGTCGCCCAATGGCATGGGCTGTGTACCTGCCGAGGCGATGCTGACCTTGGGCTTTATCGGTCGCAATGGCGCATACCCTGCCAATCAGGCGGGCCGTCATGCCGATCTAGTGATAACGCTTGGCACAAGGTTTGACGATCGATCCTCATCATCCTGGCATGCTGGTTACTCGTGGAACTTTCCTGATTGCAAGCTCATTCATGTGGATATCGATCCCCAAGAGTTGGGCCGAAACTATGCCCCCGATTTAAGTATTGTGGCGGACGTGAAGACCTTTGTAAGCCAATGGCTTGAGCTGCTTGGCTCGGGTCAGGACTACCGCCAAAGTCTTGCTGGCTGGCATGGCGACATTGGTCAATGGCAAAAACAATGGGATGCATTCGTGTTGCCGCACTTTAGCGATCAAGGAACACCGTTGCGGCCAGAGTTTGTTGTGGGTGCGCTCCAAAAGGCACTGCCCGAGGATGTGATTCTCTCGCTTGATTCGGGCGTTCATCACAACTGGTTTATGCAGTTTTGGAAGGCGAGACGGCCCCAAAGTATGCTCAATAGCTGGGGCTATTCATCAATGGGCTTCGGGGTTTGCGGCATTTTGGGTGCACAACTAGCAGCCCCGGATCGCGTATGCGTTTCGGTCTGCGGTGATGGCGGTTTCACCATGGTCCCCTATGTGATTTGTACGGCGGTTGAATATGATCTCCCTTGTATTTGGATTGTCTGGAACAACTTTGCCTGGGCTGCGATTCGCGATATACAAATGGGCATGTTTGGTGGCCGCGAGATTGGTACTGCTTTTTATAAAGGACAGGATCGATCTAAACCCTACAACCCTGACTTTGCCGCCTGGGCAAGAGCAGCAGGGGCAGACGGCTACACCGTCACTCGAGCAGCCGATCTCATACCGATCATCGACGAGGCCATTCGTATGCGTCGCCCCGCCGTGATTGATGTTCACGTTGACGACAAGATCAAGCCGCCATCGACTGGCACCTGGCAATTGCCACCGACCCCATTTAAAGAGCCGGTGTTTGGCGGGCCGTGGCGGCCAACTCGAGGAGATTAAGCAAATGCAAGGGCTACTGGCTGTTTGGAATGACTGTGATGCGCACCGCCTTGCCGACTTCGAACGATGGTACATGACTGAGCATTTATCGGACCGGGTAAGACTCGATGGATTTGAGCAAGGTGTGCGTTACGAATCGGTTGATGAGGGTCAAATACCGAGGTTTTTTACGGCCTACGATATGTCATCTCCCGAAGTCATCCAAAGCCCGATCTATCAGCAGTCGCTTCGAGAACCCAGCGAGGCCACCCGAGACATCATGGCGCATTTCAGAAACATGTGGCGTAGTGTTTCAAAACTTGAGGCGATGTCCGGCCATAGTTCAGGTGCATGGATATTGGTTTTAAGACTTGGTCTGCTTGCAGGTTTTGGTGGCCGAGCGCATGATGATCCGCCGATTGCCGATGCACAGGCATGGTCACGCTTGCTTGACCTGGAGCGGCCGCAAAGGGCGATTCGTTGGCGGGTCTATGCCAATAGCCTGAATGCTCTCGCAAATTCGCCCGAGGCGCGATTCAGACCGCAGGCCGATTGTGCCCCAGAGGCCATCGTCATCATTGAACACCTTCGCCGCGCTGATCTGCTTCATAGCCAGGAGCATTGGCTTGGCAGGCCAGCGGTGAAGTCACTCCTTAACAGCCATCAAGGGCAAGCCGCTACATTCCTTGAAATGACCCGAATGGACCATCGCAGCTTTAAGTCTTAAGTCTCTCGGAGAGCGCTCGCAGCCCATGGAAGTAGGATCGAAGACCGAATCCAGTCACGACACCTACGCACGCCTCGGCGGTGACGGACTTCATCGCTCGGCGTTCAATGTTTGACATGTGTACTTCAACAGCGGGCATTCGTATACCGCGCAAGCAATCACGCAGTGCATACCCAGCATAGCTAAAGCCTGCCGGGTTCATGAGCAGTCCGGCGTAGCCGGCGCGGTCACACTCATAAATCCAGCCAATCGCCTCACCTTCAATATTACTCACGCGGATATCGAGGTCAATGCCTAGCCCTTTGGCCTCATCAAGAAGCATGGCATGTAGTGTTTGCAAATCCGTGGTGCCGTAAATCTCTGGCTGACGAATGCCCAGGTACTCCATATTGGCGCCTTGAAGGCAGAGTACTTTCGGGTTTGGCGATTCGTTCATGCTGATTCCTTGTGATGGCGTCTTGGGTAGTCTTTGAGGCCTGGTGGATCCCTGAAGCAGGAGGCGATGGGTACGGGTAAGGCGCCAAGAGAGCCGTTGTCGGTTGCTATTCGATGTTCAAAAAGGCCTCGAGCCGCGAAATGTGGATCTTGCCTTGCTTCAGATACCGTGTTAACAACTTGAACACAAACATCCTTACCTTCGAATAACGCGAGCCAATGGGCTAGAGGCATCGAGGCGAGCCGCTTTGCAACGGCTTCTTGACTGCGCTTGGGATGACTTGCATCGTCGCGATCGGACATCGGTAAATCGATCGCGTCGCAGAAGACCTTCCAGAATCGCTCCTCAAGGGGCGCGACCGACAAATATCGATCATCTGATGTGCGATAGATTTGATAACGTGCCGAGCCACCGCAGACCAAGCCCTCACCCATCGTTGGGAAGCGGCCGGTGAGTTCGCCCTCACCGAGCGCCCAGTACAACATGGGAAGCAGGTTATCGCCCATCGCGATGTCGAGCCATGCACCATGACCTGTTTTTGCTCGCTGCTGGAGCGCAAGCAAAATATTCATCATCGCTGGGTAGGCGCCAGCGGCAATATCGGCAATGAGGGCACAAGGCAGACCTGGCTGTCCATGCTCATCACCACTAAGCGACAAGAGCCCCGATCGGGCCATGTAATTGAGGTCATGGGCGGCGAGATCACGCGCTGGGCCACTCTGACCATAGCCTGAAATCGAACAGTAAATAATGCCAGGGTTGAGTGCCTTTGTGATCTCGTAAGATAAACCCAAGCGCTCCATGACGCCAGGTCGGAATTGCTCGATTAACACATCGGCCTTTTCGATCAGCGACAGCGCGGTTTGCTTGTCATTGGCCGATTTCAAATCGAGACTGATCGATGTTTTGCCGCGATTGAGCAAAATGAAATTCGCACTATCGCTACCTGCAGCGGGCTCATAGCCCCGCATTTCATCGCCTTGCCCAGGTCTTTCAATCTTGATGACCTTGGCGCCGGCCTCAGCGAGTAGAAGCGAGCACATCGGCCCCGGCAGAAGGCTACTAAAATCAACGACAACGATGTCATCGAGCGGCTTGGGACGGGATGCCTTTGTCACCATAGCACTAGGACTGGGTTTTGCTGACATCACTTTGCTTTTCGCGTTCAAGGGCAACTTGCGCTCGACGAGCCGGTATAAAATCTACATCGCCAAGCGCCTGAGCCAAGTGGCTACTCCGTTTGGCGTGATCAGCTAAGCCCATTTGATCAAGCAAGGCGATAGGTCCATGCGGATAGCCAAGTCCCATGCGCAGGGTTGCATCCAAATCCTTTGCGCTTGCCAATCCCTCGTCTAGTCGTCTAAGCGCGGCATTCAAATAGGGTCGGATCAACCGGTCGACAATTCGACCCGGTCGGTCAGCGCAAATTGCAATCTTTAAGCCAAGCGTCTCGAAACAATCACGAGCCTTCGCAATCGCCTGCTCACAACTTCCTGGCTGGCGGACCAATTCGACAAGCGCCGTAGGTTTTTGTCCGATCAGATAGCGGGCAAAGCCCAACACCTTGGATCCTTCCAATCCTTGCGACTCGCCGGTGTATTGGCCGAGGCACTCAAGATCAAGCTCGATCAGGATCAAGGTGAGATCACCATGTTGCGAGGACTCGGCTTGCAGCCATTGTTGGTAAGACGCACCGGCTTGCGTACCAAGAAAAACAAGCGTACTCGGATCGCTCTTCATGGCCGATAAATCGTCGAGTGCATCCACAGAAAACGAACGGCTTTGACCAGCCTGGATGATTGTCATGGGCTTAAGCTCCAAAAATCTTTTGATCGCTATAGCGATGAAAACCGATGCCGGTCTTCTTACCCAGTCGGCCGGCAGCAATCATACGCTTGACAAGGGGAGGGCAGACCGCTCGTTTTTCATGGGTCAGACCATGCATGGCTTCGCAAAGTAATAGTTGAGTGTCCATGCCAACAAGATCTAATAATTCGAATGGTCCCATGGCATAACCTAAAGCCGTTTTAATCGCTACATCGATATCAGTAGGGCTGGCGACGCCTTGTTCAACAAGGCGAATCGCATCGTTATTAAAGGGAATCAGAAAGTAATTCAGCACGAATCCCGGGGTATCTTGTGTATGGACCGGGCGCTGCCCTACTTGTTCGCAAAAGGCCCAGGCACGCTCAAAACATTCATCAGAGGTATTTATGCCTCGCGACACCTCAACCAGTTTCATCAATTGGGCGGGCAGACAAAAGTGCAAGCCAATAAAGCGATCGTCTCTACCGCTTCCGCCTGCGATTTCTGTGATCGATATGGTTGAGGTGTTGGAGGCAAATAAACAAGAGGGTTTACATACTTGATTGAGTGCTTGAAAGACCTCATGCTTGACTTGTAAGGACTCAAAGACGGCTTCAATGACAAGATCGACATCAGCAAGTTGGTCGAGTCGATCAACGGCATGCATGCGATCGATGATTTCGTCGCGCTCGTGTACGGTCAATTTTCCTTTGTTGACTGAGCGATCGAGAAAGATCTTTGCTTGATCGATGGCACGCTCGGCGAGCCCCGCTCGATGATCAACGATGAAAGTCTTGCAGCCGCCACGGGCCGCGACAATCGCGATACCCGTTCCCATCGTACCAGCGCCGATAACGGCAAGTTTTTGTACTGGCTGCGTTGAATGCTGATTCGCTTGCATTGATAAACCTCGCTTTAGCTTAGCGTTTGACGATCGATAAAGCTTCGTCCAATCAATTGCCGGTGGACTTGATTCGTGCCTTCCCAGATCTGTGTAATCTT
>JACCED011660553.1_pt1 | contig 29892 bp, 26 predicted proteins | sample 7455021 | NCBI WGS metagenome assembly JACCED01 (sample SAMN15323456, study PRJNA562643) | freshwater metagenome | isolation source: river surface water | place: USA:Blue River Watershed | collected 2017-08-19 | reverse complement strand
CCCGCCCCCGCCGCCAACACCGGCAACCCGGCCACGGGCAGCATCACGCCAACGGCAGCGCCCTCGACCGGCGGCCAGATCCAGGCCGATCCGGCGACCAACTCGCTCATCATCACCGCCCCCGAACCGCAATACCGCCAGCTGCGCGAAGTCATCGACCGGCTCGACCAGCGGCGTGCCCAGGTGATGGTCGAAAGCCTGATCGCCGAGGTCAATGCCGACAAGGCGGCGCAGATGGGCATCCAGTGGCAGAACCTCCTGGGCAACCGGGGCGGCAATGTGGGCGTGCTGGGCACCAATTTCGGCACCACCGGCAACATCGTCAACCTCTCTACCCAGGGCGTGACCGCCACCACCAGCCTGCCGGGCGGCATCAACATTGGCGCCTTCCGCTATGTCAATGGCACCTACATGCTGGCAGGCCTGGCCAACTTTCTGGAAAAGAACATCGGTGCCAATGTGCTGTCCACGCCCACGCTGATGACGCTGGACAATGAGGAAGCCCGCATCGTGGTGGGCAAGAACGTCTCCTTCCAGACCGGCAACACCACGGTCAACTCCGGTGGCGTGACCTCCCCCTTCCAGACCTTCGAGCGCAAGGATGTGGGCCTGACCTTGCGCGTGCGGCCCCAGATCAGCGAAACCGGCACCGTCAAGCTCAATGTCTACCAGGAGGTGTCGGACGTGATCAAGGTCAATGGCATGGACACCGTCAGCGACCGCGCCTTCAGCAAGCGCGCCATCGAGACGAATGTGCTGGTCGAAGACGGCGGCATCATCGTGCTGGGCGGGCTGCTCTCGGACAACTTTTCCGATGAACGCAACCAGGTGCCCGGTCTGGGCAATGCCCCGTTTCTGGGGGGCTTGTTCCGCAATGAAAACCGCAACCGCAACAAGACCAACCTGATGGTCTTCCTGCGCCCGGTGGTCCTGCGTGATGCAGAAGGCACGCAGGCGCTGTCGACCAGCCGTTACCAGGAAATGATCGGTCTGCAGCAACAGGCCCAGCCCCGGCCCAACCCCTTGCTCGACAACGTGCAGGGCGCGCCGGTGCTGCGCCCGCTCGAGACCGCACCGGCCCCGGCGCCACGGCAGCCCTGAGTCCGCCATGCGCCAGCTCCTGCCCTACGCTTTTGCCCGGGACCACCGGCTCTTGCTTGAAGACGATGGCCAGCGCCTGACGCTGTGGGTCTGCCCTGACTCCGACCGCAGCGCCCTGTCCGAAGTCTGGCGGGTGCACGGTGCTGCACGGCCGCATTGGCAGCAACTGGGCCAGGCCGAACTCGGTCAGCGGGTGCAACAGGCCTATGCGCATGCCCGCAACGATGGCGCGGGCAGCGCAGCAGCCGTCGTCAGCGAGGTCGAGTCGGCCGCCGACCTCTCGCGCATGATGCAGGAGCTGCCCGCCGTCGAGGACCTGCTTGAAGCCAGCGACGATGCGCCCATCATCCGCATGCTCAATGCCCTGCTCACGCAAGCCGCCCGCGATGGCGCCAGCGACATCCACATCGAACCCTACGAGCGCCATTCGAGCGTGCGCTTTCGGGTCGACGGCAGCCTGCGCGAAGTGGTGCAACCCAACCGGGCGCTGCACGCGGCCCTGATTTCGCGGCTGAAGATCATGGCCGAACTCGACATCGCCGAAAAACGGCTGCCGCAGGATGGCCGCATCAGCCTGCGGCTGGGCTCGCGTGCCGTCGATGTGCGTGTTTCGACCCTGCCCAGCGCGCATGGCGAGCGGGCGGTGCTGCGCCTGCTCGACAAGACCGAGGCGCGGCTGACGCTCGAGGCGGTGGGCATGCAGGGGCGTGTGCTGCAGCAAATCGAGCAGCTGCTCGGCCAGCCGCACGGCATCCTGCTGGTGACGGGCCCCACCGGCTCGGGCAAGACCACCACCCTCTATGCGGCACTGCAGCGGCTGGACGCCAGCCGCTGCAACATCATGACGGTGGAAGACCCGATCGAGTACGAGCTGCCTGGCGTCGGGCAGACGCAGGTCAATGCCAAGATCGATCTGAGTTTTGCCAAGGCGCTGCGCGCCATCCTGCGTCAGGACCCGGACGTCATCATGATCGGCGAGATCCGCGACTTCGAAACCGCACAGATCGCCATCCAGGCCTCACTCACCGGCCACCTGGTGCTGGCCACGCTGCACACCAACGATGCCAGCAGCGCCATCACGCGACTGACCGACATGGGCATCGAACCCTTTTTGCTGAGCTCCTCGCTGCTGGGGGTGCTGGCGCAGCGACTGGTGCGCAAGACCTGCAACCGTTGCCACGGTGCCGGCTGCGAGGCCTGCGGGCAGAGCGGCTATGCGGGCCGCACCGGCATCTTCGAACTGCTGGTGGCCAGCGATGACATCCGCGCCCGCATCCACCGTCAGGATGCCGAAGCCGACATCCGCACAGCGGCCATGGCGCAGGGCATGGTGCTCATGCGCGAGGACGGCCAGCGCCTGGTCGACGGCGGCGTCACCAGCGCTGCCGAGCTGCTGCGGGTCACCCGGGACTGAAACCAATGCCACGCCTGACCCAGCTGATGCCGCTGGCCTGCCTGCCCGGCACCCTCCTGGCCATGACCCCGGATGGCCAAAGCATGGCGGCGACCGTGGCAGAACCTGCGCCTGCCCACCGGCTGGTCTGGACCTTGGGCCTGCGCCTGAAGATGGACGATGCGGCGCACCCAGGCGACCTCAGCCCGCGGCCGATGATCGGGCTGCGTTATGGCCGCTGGCGCATGGGACCGGTCGACGGCAGCACCTGGCACCGCTTCGGCCAGATCCAGACCGACAACAGCCTGACCTACGATTGGCTGGACTCGACGCGCTGGCGCACTGCGCTGTCGGCCAGCATTGTCAATCTGCAGAAGGATTCACCCACCGACCTGCTGGAGCCGGGCCGCAAGACCTTGCGTGGCAAGGCCCTGGTCGAGTACATGGCCTGGTCGCACTGGAGCCTGGGACTGCTGCTCACGCAGGACCTGCTCAATCGCGGCGCCGGCAGCACGCTCTCGCCCGCCCTCACCTACCGCCAGGCCCTGGGCAGCGACAGCACGCTGCTGCTGAGCCAGTCGGTGACATGGGGTACTGCCGAACAGTGGCAGACCGCACAGCTGGCCTCGCCCTCTCTCGCCGTGCGCCAGGGTCAGGGCTGGGGCAGCACCAGCACCACCCTGACCCTGCGCCAGCGCTGGCAAGCGCGCTGGTCCTGGTATGCCCAGGTCAGCCGCCACCAGGTGCTCGGCCCCATCGCCCATGACAGCGATGGGGATCGCACCCGCTGGAGCAGCCAGCTCGGCGTGGTCTATTTCAGCCCCTGACATCGCCATGACCGCCTACCGATTTGAAGCCCTGCAAGCCGATGGCCAGACACGCCAGGGCACGCTCGAGGCCGACAGCGCCAAAAGCGCGCGCCAGCAGCTGCGCGCGCAGGGTCTGCTGCCCCTGCTGGTGCAGGCGCTGGCCAACGGGCAGGACACCGCGGTGCCTGTACAGCCCTGGTGGCAGCGCGAGATCGGACCACGCCGCCGCGCCTACAGCGACAGCCAGCGGGCCGTGCTGACCCGGCAGCTGGCGGGTCTGGTGGGCAGCGGCCTGACGGTCGAGCGTGCCCTGGCCGCGCTCGGGGACGAAGCCGAAGAGGAACGCCAGCGCCATCTGCTTGCCGCCATCCGGGCCGAAGTCCATGCCGGCAGCAGCCTGGGCCGGGCGCTGGGCCGCTTCCCGCGGGAATTCCCGGCCATCGACCGGGCCGTCATTGCGGCCGGAGAGCAGGCCGGACGGCTCGGTGTGGTGCTGACCCACCTGGCCGACGAACTCGAAGCCCAGCAGGCCCTGCGCAGCAAGCTGATGGGTGCTGCGCTCTACCCGGCCATCGTGTCACTGGTGGCGCTGGCGATCGTGGCCTTCCTGCTGACCTCGGTCGTGCCCCAGGTGGCCGGGGTATTTGCCGGCCAGCAGCGCCAGCTGCCCTGGCTGACGGTGCTGATGCTCGGGCTGAGCGGGCTGCTGCGCGATTGGGGCTGGCTGCTGTTGCTGCTGGCGCTGACCGGCGGCCTGCTGCTGCGTGCGGCATTGCGCCAGGAAGCACTGCGGCTGCGCTGGGATGCCGCCGGGCTGCAACTGCCGGTCATTGGCCGGCTTGCACGGGGCTACAACAGTGCCCGTTTTGCCTCCACCCTGGCCATGCTCAGCGCCGCCGGCGTGCCCATCCTGCAGGCCCTGCAGTCGGCTGCCGACACCCTCTCCAACCAGGCCTTGCGTGCCGACGCCCTGCAGGCCCTGGCACAGGTGCGTGAAGGCGCGCCCCTGGCCATGGCGCTGGCCCGGCAACGCCGCTTCTCCGGCCTGCTGCCCATGTTTGCCCGCCTGGGCGAACAGACGGGCCAGCTGCCGCAGATGCTGCAGCGCGCAGCCCAGCAGCTGGCCATGGAGGTCCAGCGCCGCGCCGTGGCGCTGGCGACCGTGCTCGAACCCTTGCTGATCGTCGCCATGGGCGGGCTGGTGATGGTGATCGTGCTGGCCGTGCTGATGCCCATCATGGAAATGAACCAATGGGTAAATTAGATAAAACTATCGTTTATTGGTGAAAATATAGCTTTATAGAATTCAATTTTTGCAGAATAATCGCCTTTCAATTTTTTTGGAAGGCGAAAAATGAAGCATTCTTCACACCATCCGGGGTTGCTGCCGGAGCGATATCGGCGCTGTGGCAGCGCCATGGCCGGCCTGGTCACCGTGCTGGCCCTGGGTGCCTGCGGTGGCGAATTGCTGAGCACCCAGGCCGACGCAGAGCCGGGCATCAGCCCCTTGCAGCAACAATGGACCCACCGCGACGCTGACCAGCAGCAGCTCCTGTCCAGCAGGGGGCAGCCATGAAGCGCCGCCTTTGGACAACCCGGCTGTCGGCGCTGGTGGTCGGCAGCGCGGCGGCCCTGTCGATGGGCAGTGCGCTGCCGAATGTGGTCGGTTTTGCCGACGACCTCACCCTGCAGGTGCAAGGCACCGGCACACTGGCGGGCGCTGTGCAGCTGGCCCAGTCCCACGTCATCTACCCGCGCGGCAACGACAGCATGGCCTTGCCCAGGCTGGTGCAGGACCGCAGCGCCTTGCTGATGTACATGCCCAGCACAGCGGACGGCAGTCTGCAGGGCCTGAGCGTCACCGCCAGCAACGGCAAGACCAGGCTGGGCACCCTCAAGCTGGCACCCCCCTCGCAACTGCCCAAATCGGACCAACCCAGCGGGGGCAGCCCCCGGGTCGAGTACAGCCTCAAGGCCTGGAGCGCGGTGCTGCCCTGGAGCTGGCTCAGGCCGGGTCTGCAGCTGGTCATCACCAGCGACAGTGGCCGCCAGCAGACGCTCTCGAACTTTGAGTTTTCTGCCCCGGCAGAACTGGTGCTGCAGCACGTGCGCATCGGCATGCTGACGACGCCACCCAAAGCGACCGCGCTGGAGACCAACACCGCAGAAACCGCCATCGACTATTTCCAGAAAATTCCGGTGGCCCGCCTGCTGGTGTCCCAGTACCACCCGGTGCAGTTCGAGCACATCACCATGCCCAATGGCAAGGTGTACACCTCGGCCAGCAGCACCGAGGGCGGGGCCTATGTCGGCGACATGCGCGAAGACATCGGCAAGTCCCTGGTGTCGGTGGGCATCAACCTGGCCAATTACGGCATCAATGCCTCGGCCGGGTCTTCGCAGTCACAGCCTGGCTATTCGGCCCAGATCGTGGTCCACCATTCGCAAGGCATGTATGCCAACGGCCTGCGGATGCACGGCTTGAGCGGCGGCAATGGCATGGCCACGCTCTACGAGACCACCGGTAACGAATTCAGCCATGAGCTTGGCCACAACTTCGGCATAGGCCATTACCCCAACGGCATGGCCGGCTCGCTGCACAACCGCACCACAGGCTGGGGCTACGACGCTTACCGCCACCGCCTGATCGGCAACATGTACTGGAACAGAAAGGACGACGGGAACGCCAAGTACATCGACGGGCGGCCAACCGGCAGTTTTGCCAACTTCCCCTTTGGATACGACGCGATGGCGGGCGGCGCTCCCATGGGCTCGGTGTCCCGCTACACGCAGCACACCGGCTTTGTGGCCAACGCGATCCAGAAGGCACTGGCAGGCTACGGCGTCGTCGACCCCAGCAGCAGCACCGGTTACCGGCGCTGGAACGCCAGCACGCAAAGCATGGACGAGCTCAGGGATCCCGCACGCCGCAAGCCCATGGGGGCCGGGGAGGCCGTGGTCACGCTGGTGGGCTTTTACGACCCCAACCAGAGCCTGCCCAGCGTGATCTACCCCAAACTGTTTGGCAGCTACGGCGTCAGCTACGGCTCCGAATCCCCTGCAAACAACTGCCGCCTGCAGGTCAGCACCCGGGGGACAGCTTTTGTGGCCGCCCTGCCCGGCAACCGCCTGAACGCGGGCGAGATGAACAAATTCCACGTCAATGTGCCGCTGTCCATGCAGCCCAGCCATGCCAGCGTGCAGTGCTGGAAAAATCAGGCTTGGGTCACCCTGGCCAGCGCCCGCATCCAGGTCCCGGCAGACTTCAAGCCGCAAGTCACCGATGTCGGCAAGGCCAGGGGCTTTGGCGCCATGCTCAACAGCGCAGACAAACTCAGCACCACATTGCGGCTGGATTTGCCCCTGGCCAGCATGAGCGCATTGCGCGACAAACTGACGCAAACCTATGGGCCGGTGCGCGATTGGGCCCCCGGCGACCTCGTCAGCACACCCGGTCAGGTGTTTGAATACCAGAACCCCTACAACAGCCAGACCGAGTACTTCATGCTCGCCAGCAGCAGAGGTTACTGGTATTTCCCGATCAACCAGAGCAGCAACGGCCATTGGAAGTTCCTGGGGAGTGCTGCGCAGCTGGTCAATTTCGCGCCCAACCCCCTGGAACTCAAGCGCCAGGGCATGGGCACTGCCGACGACGCCATGCTCAAGTACTACGGTGTGCCGGCACTGCAGAATTACAGTGACTCCAACACAGGCACGCCTGGCGACATTTACGCCTACAACAACCCCTATTCGGGCAAGCGTGACTACTTCCGTCTGATGCGCAGACAGTACTGGTACTTCCCGATCGACCAGACCAGCAACCAGACCTGGCAGTACCTGGGCAATGCCACCGACATCCAGGCGCTGCTGACGTCCAGCGACCGCAGGGTCTTGGACGCTGCGGTGGTGGCCTGGTACCGGGTTGACCGTCTGCGCAGCTGGGGCGACTCGGGCACCAGTGGCACGCCTGGCGACATCTATGCCTACGACAACCCTTACTCGGGCAAACGCGAGTATTTCCGCTTGCTGACCAGCAGCTATTGGTATTTCCCGATCAACCAGGCGGACAACGCCAACTGGCAATATTTGGGCAGATGAGGCCACGGGCCGGGCAAATCGCCTACGATAGAGCGCCCGCGCAGCCACTGCAGGCTGCGCGGGCGCCTTCCATTTTTGGTGAAGACCATGCCCGTCACGCTGCAAGGACAACTGGTGGTCGCGATTTCCTCGCGCGCACTGTTCAACTTTGAAGAAGAAAACCGCGTGTTCGAACAGGGCGATGACCGTGCCTACATGCAGTTGCAGCTTGGCCGCCTGGAGGAACCCGCCCGGCCAGGCGTGGCCTTCTCGCTGGTGCGCAAGCTGCTGGCCTTCAACGATGCGCAAAGCCAGCGAGTGGAGGTGGTGATCCTCTCGCGCAACGACCCGGTCTCGGGCATGCGGGTGTTCCGTTCGGCCCAGCATTACGGCCTGCCGATCCAGCGCGGCAGTTTCACGCGCGGACAGTCGCCCTGGCGTTACCTCAAGCCGCTCAATGCCAACCTTTTCCTCTCGGCCCACTTGCCCGATGTGCGTGCCGCACTCGACGCCGGTGTGCCCGCCGCGCAGGTCTATCCGCATTCGGCCCATGCCTCCGAGGCACACCCGCACGAGGTGCGGATCGCCTTCGACGGCGATGCGGTGCTCTTTTCGGACGAGGCCGAGCGGGTGTTCCAGGCCGAGGGCCTGTCGGCCTTCCAGCAGCACGAGCGCGAGAAGGCGGCCACACCGCTGTCGGCCGGCCCCTTCAAGCCGCTGCTGGCCGCGCTGCACCGGCTGCAGCAGGCCGGCACGCCAAGCATGCGCATCCGCACCGCGCTGGTGACCGCACGCAGCGCCCCGGCGCACGAGCGCGCCATCCGCACCCTGATGGACTGGAACATCGAAGTCGATGAGGCCATGTTCCTCGGCGGCCTGCCCAAGGGCGAGTTCCTGCGCGAGTTCGAGCCCGATTTCTTCTTTGACGACCAGACCGGTCACATCGAATCGGCCGCACAGCATGTGCCAGCTGGGCATGTGGCCTCGGGCATCAGCAACGGCTAGCGGCGGCTCTCGCGTCTGGCGATCCACACCGTCGCCAGCAGGATCACCAGCGCACCCGCCCAGGTCGAGCTGCTGGGCACATCGGCAAACACCAGCCAGCCCAGCAGCGAAGCCCACACCAGGTCCAGAAAGCGCAGCGACTGCGTGGCCGAAATGTCGGCGGTATGGAAGGCGCGGGTCAGGCAGTAGTGGCCCAGCGTACCCAGTACGCCGGTGGCCAAAAAGCCCAGCCATTGGGGCGCATCGGGCGTCTGCCAGTGCGGCAGCGCCATCGGCAGGCTCAGCACGGTGACGGTGAGCGATTGCCAGAGCACGATGACACCCGGCTTCTCGTAGCGTGTGAGCGCCTTGGTGATGAGGAAGGAGGCGGCAAACACCGGCGCCGAAGCCAGCATCACCAGGTTGTACCAACCGCCTTCGCCGGTCATCTTGGGCAGCACCACGACCAGCACACCGGCAAAACCGATCAGGGCTGCGATCCAGCGGTCACGGCGCATCGGCTCACCCAGGAACCAGGCAGCCCCCAGCATGATGAAGATCGGTCCGGTGAAGCCGATCGCCGTCATGTCGGCCAGCGGGATGTGCGGCAGCGCGGTGAACCACAGGATCAGGCCCAGGGTGTGCACCCCGCCGCGCCAGAACTGACCACTGATGTTGACCGGCCGGTAGGCCTGCAGGCCGTGGTGCCAGACCAGCGGCAGCATGATGAGCAACCCCATCAGGTAGCGCAGGAATTGCGCCTGGTAGACATCGAGCTGCTGCGACAACGCCCGTGCCAGGGTGTTGAGAAAGGAAAAACACAGACCGCCGGCGACCATCCAGAGCATGCCGCGCACCGGGGCGGGCCAGCGCAGCAACAGCCGGCGTGTGCGCCAGTGCAGCACCGCACCGCATCGGCGTGCAACATGAAAAAAGGGCCTGCGTGTCACGCAAGCCCCATGGCATCGGACTGGATCACAGCGCCATCTTAGGACGCCGTGGGCGACGGGCAGTCGCCTGCGCGTCCGTCAGCCGTTCTGCAGCGCCGCGATGCGCTCCTCGATCGGCGGATGGGTGGAAAACAGCTGGCCGATGCCCCCGGCAATGCCCATGGCTGCCACGCTCTTGGGCAGCTCGGCAGTGTGCAGGCCGCCCAGTCGGGCCAGTGCGTTGATCATGGGTTGCTTGCGCCCCATCAGTTGGGCCGCGCCGGCGTCGGCGCGGAACTCGCGCTGGCGGCTGAACCAGGCCACGATGATGGCGGCCAGGAAACCCAGCAGGATGTCCATGACGATGGTGGTGACGAAGTAGCCGATGCCGGGGCCGCTGCTCTCTTCGTCGTTCTTGCGCAGGAAGCTTTCAACCGCATAGCCCACGACCCGGGAGATGAACACCACAAAGGTGTTCATCACCCCCTGGATCAGGGTCATGGTGACCATGTCACCGTTGGCGATGTGGGCCACCTCGTGACCAATCACCGCCTCGACTTCTTCCTTGCTCATGTTGTAGAGCAGGCCGGTGGAGACGGCCACCAGGGCGGAATCGCGGAAGGCGCCGGTGGCAAAGGCGTTGGGGTCGCCCTCAAAAATGCCAACCTCGGGCATGCCGATGCCGGCCTTGTCGGCGAACTTGCGCACGGTGTCGACGATCCAGGCCTCGTCGGCGTTCTGGGGTTGTTCGATCACGCGCACACCCGAGGACATCTTGGCGATCCACTTGCTCATGAGCAAGGAGAGGATGGCGCCACCAAAGCCCATGACCAGGGCAAAGCCCAGCAAGGCCCACAGGTTCAGGCCGTTGGCGGTGAGGAAACGGTTGACCCCCAGCAGGTTGGCGACGATGCCCAGCACCACCACCACCGCCAGGTTGGTGACCACAAAAAGAAAAATGCGTTTCATGTTTTTCAGTCCAAATTCCCCAGGAACAGGAGAACGTCCACGAATGGTAGGGGTGAAGCCGCTGAAATCAAGTCTGCCGGGCAATGTCCCGGCTGGCAGACGGTTTTTTGGGCGGGTGCGGCCGGCGGGCCGGGCGGAACACGTCCACATCGTCATAAAAGCCAGGCTCGGCATTGGGCGCCCACCAGCCCGGCACGCCCAGGATGGGCAGGTGGCCAAAGGGCTTGGCGGCGAGTTTCTCGGGCCGCAGATCCTGCGTCAGCCAGGCATCGAGGGCCTGGGCAGACAGCCCGGCGGGCACCCGCCAGAGGTGGACCGTGATCGATTTGTAGGGCTGCACGAGTTTCTCGAGCGCGGCGTGGCCGAACATCCACAGCCGGGTCTGTGCCCAGGCGGCGCGCTGCGCCACCAGGGCCTCCTGCCACTGGTGGGCTAGCAGGGCCTGCCAGAGCGCATCGCTGGTCTGGATCAGCACTGCATTTTCGTCAAACACGGTGGCGGCATCGCGCACCGCTCCCCGCACCTGCCCCACACCCGTCTGCGCGATTTCGGTGGCTTGCAGACGGTTGAGGTGCTGCTTGGCCTGCGGGAAATGCATCCAGCACAGGCCATTGAAGAAATCGTGCAGGCCCTCGCGCGTGGGCACCTGGCCCGTGGCACGGATGAAGGCCTCGTAGGCCTGGCCCTCGGGCAGTTGGGCTTGCGGGACAAAGCGCACTGGGGCGGCGCCTGCCGCATTCAGCGCCTGGGCCTGGGGCAGGCCTGCCGCCACCTGCTGCGCGATCGGCTGGCCCCGCGCACGCCAGTCGGCCAGCCAGGGCGCCGCCCAGTCGATGTCGGCCACACCCGGCGTTGACTGGGCGAGGCCGGCGCAGCGAACGTCCGCAGCGCAGTGCAAGGGGCTCAGGCCGTGACCAGCCGCCAAGGCAGCGCCTCACCTGCACGCAGGGGCTTGAGTTCGGCCTCGCCAAAGGGGTAGGCCTCGGGGGGTATCCAGCTTTCACGGCGCAGGGTGATGGTGCCGGTGTTGCGCGGCAGACCATAGAAGTCGGCGCCATGGAAGCTGGCAAAGCCTTCGAGCCTGTCGAGCGCGCCCGCCTGGTCAAAGGCTTCGGCATACATTTCCATGGCAGCGTGGGCGGTGTAGCAGCCGGCGCAGCCGGTGGCGTGCTCCTTGAGGTGTGCCGGATGCGGCGCGCTGTCGGTGCCCAGGAAGAACCTGGGGCTGCCGCTGGTGGCTGCCTGCACCAAGGCCAGGCGGTGCGTTTCGCGCTTGAGCACCGGCAGACAGTAGTAATGCGGGCGGATGCCGCCCGTGAAGATGGCATTGCGGTTGTAGAGCAGGTGGTGCACCGTGATGGTGGCGGCCAGGTTGCCCTCGCCCTCGGCCACATACTGCGCGGCCTCCTTCGTCGTGATGTGCTCCATCACGACCTTCAGGCCCGGGAAGTCCCGGCGCAGCGGCATGAGTTGCTGCTCGATGAAGACCGCCTCGCGGTCGAACAGGTCGATGTCGGAAGAAGTCACTTCGCCGTGCACCAGCAGCAGCACGCCCTCGCGCTGCATGGCCTCGAGCACCGGGTAGATCTTGCGGATGTCGGTCACGCCCGCATCGCTGTTGGTGGTGGCCCCAGCGGGGTAGAGCTTGCAGGCGACCACGCCGGCGTCCTTGGCGCGCTGGATTTCATCAGGCGGCAGGTTGTCGGTCAGGTACAGCGTCATCAAAGGCTCGAAGGCCATGCCGGCGGGCACGGCCGCCTGGATGCGCGCCTTGTAGGCCATGGCCTGCGCGGCGGTGGTGACCGGCGGCTTGAGGTTGGGCATGATGATGGCGCGGCCGAACTGCGCAGCGGTGTGCGGCACCACGGTGTGCAGGGCAGCACCATCACGCACATGCAGGTGCCAGTCGTCGGGACGGGTGAGGGTGATTTGCTGGGTCATGGGGCGCTATTGTCTCAAAGCGCCGTCAGCCATGCCGTCAGCCATGCTATCTGCCGGGGCGAGACCCGGCCAAGCCAGCCTCAATGCGCCAATATCTTCGACAGAAAGTCCTTGGTCCGCGGCTGCCTGTTTTCCGGGTGGCCGAAGAACTCGTCCTTGGAACAGTCCTCAAGGATGCGGCCACCGACGTCGATGAAGATCACGCGGTTGGCCACCTTGCGGGCAAAGCCCATTTCGTGGGTCACAACCATCATGGTCATGCCTTCCTGCGCCAGCTTGACCATCACGTCCAGCACTTCGCCCACCATCTCGGGGTCGAGGGCCGAAGTCGGCTCGTCGAACAGCATGACCATCGGGTCCATCGACAGGGCGCGGGCAATCGCCACGCGCTGCTGCTGGCCGCCCGAGAGCTGGCCGGGGAATTTGTCCTTGTGCGCCATCAGGCCCACGCGGTCGAGCATCTTGAGGCCGCGGGTCCGGGCCTCGTCGATGCTGCGGCCCAGGACCTTGACCTGGGCAATCGTGAGGTTCTCGGTGACCGAGAGATGGGGAAAGAGTTCGAAGTGCTGGAAAACCATGCCCACCCGCGAGCGCAGCTTGGGCAGATCGGTGCCGGGGTCGTGCAACGGCACGCCGTCCACAAACAACTCGCCTTTCTGGAAAGGCTCCAGCCCGTTGACGGTCTTGATCAGGGTGGACTTGCCCGAGCCCGAAGGACCGCAGACCACCACCACATCGCCCTTCTGGATGTTGACCGAACAGTCGCTGAGCACCTGCACCGGGCCATACCACTTGGACACATTCCTGATTTCAATCATTTTGCTTCCCCTCAGCGCACGATGGCGATCTTCGCCTGCAGCCGCTTGACGCCCCAGGACAGGGCAAAACAGATCACGAAATAGACGACCGCCGCCAGCAGGTAGGCTTCCTCGGGGCGGCCGTAGATCTTGCCGGCGTTGGTGAAGCCCTTGAGCAGGTCATAGGCGCCGATCGCATAGACCAGCGAGGTGTCCTGGAACAGGATGATGGTCTGCGTCAGCAGCACCGGCAGCATGTTGCGGAAGGCCTGTGGCAGGATGATCAGTCGCATGTTCTGGGCATAGGTCATGCCCAATGCCTGCCCTGCAAAGACCTGGCCACGCGGGATGGACTGGATGCCGGCCCGCATGATTTCGCTGAAGTAAGCGGCCTCGAAAGCGATGAAGGTGATGACGGCCGAGAGCTCGGCCCCGATGGGCTTGCCGATCAGGAAAGGGATCAGCAGGTAGAACCACAGGATCACCATCACCAGCGGGATGGACCGCATGCCGTTGACGTAGACGGTGGCTGGCGTCATCAGCCAGGCCTTGCCCGACAGGCGCATGAGCGCCAGCACGGTCCCCAGCAGGATGCCGCCAATCGTGGCGACGATGGTCAGCTGCACGCTGAAGAGCAGACCGCCCCAGACAAACTTCTGCAGGATGTCCAGGTTGATGAAGGACAGGTCGAGGCCCAACATGTCAATGGCCTCCACCGGTGCCGGCCGCGATGAAACCCGGGATGCGGGCCTTCCTTTCGATGAAGGCGAACACGCGGTTGATGGCAAAGGCCGACAGCGCATACAGCGCCGTCACCGCCAGATAAATCTCGATGCCGCGGGAGGTTTCTTCCTGGGCCTGCATGGCGAACATGGTGAGTTCGGCGATCGAGACCGCAAACGCCACCGAGGAATTCTTGAGCAGGTTCATCGACTCGCTGGTCAACGGTGGCAGGATGATGCGCACCGCCATCGGCAGCAGCACGTAGCGGTAGCTTTGCCAGGTGGTGAAGCCCATGGCCAGGGCGGCGTAGCGCTGACCGCGTGGCAAGGCCTGGATGCCGGCGCGGAATTGCTCGGCGATGCGGGCGGAAGTGAAAAAGCCCAGCCCGAACACCACCAGCACAAAACCGGGCACCTGCTGGAAGGCCGGGATCAGCTTGGGCACCACAAAGTACCAAAGAAAAATCTGCACCAGCAGCGGAATGTTGCGAAAGAGCTCGACCCAGGCATTGCCCAGGCGCACCAGCCACGGGCTGCCCGGCAAGGTGCGGATGGTGCCCACCAGGGCCCCCGTGACCATCGCCACCAGCCAGGAGGCGCCCGCCACCGCCAGCGTCCAGCGCCAGGCCTCCCACATCCATTCGAGGTAGGTGCGGCCACTGCCATCGTCCTGCAGGAACACCTGCCAGTCCCAAGTCATGGATTGCTCTCCCGCAATGCGTGGCCAGTCAGTCTGGCCAAGAAAAAGCCCCGCCCAGAGAAAGCCGGCGGGGCCTGGTCATGCCGTCGACAAGTCGGGTGTCCGGGGACAGCCGCAAGGCTGCCCCGGTGGCCCTTATTTCTTGTTGTACTCTTCGGCGGGCTTGTCGTTCGGGCTGGCCCAGGCGGCCTTGGTGGCATCGCTGGCGGGCAGGCCCACTCGCGCGTTCTTGGGCGGGATGGGCTGCATGAACCACTTGTCGTAGAGGCGGGCGAGGTCGCCGCTGCGGGCCAGGTCGCGCACCGTGTCGTCAGCCACTTTCTTGAAGGCCGGGTCGTCCTTGCGGATCATGATGGCGATCGGCTCGACATTGAGCACCTCGCCCACGATGCGGTAGTCAGCAGGGCTCTTGCTGTTGGCGATGTTGCCGGCCAGGATCTGGGCGTCCATCACGAAGGCGTCGGCACGGCCGGACTCAAGCAGCAGGAAGCTGTCGGCGTGGTCCTTGCCAAAGACTTCCTTGAAGTCCACGCCATTGGCACGCTCATGGCGACGCAGCAGTTGCACCGAAGTGGTGCCAGTGGTGGTGGCCACATTGCGGTCCTTGAGCTGGGCGATGGAGGTGATGCCGGAGTTGGCCTTGACCGCGATGCGCACTTCTTCGACGTAGGTGGTGACGACAAAGGCCACGTCCTTCTGGCGTGCGGCATTGTTGGTGGTGGAGCCACACTCGATGTCGACGGTGCCGTTCTGCACCAGCGGGATGCGGTTCTGCGAGGTCACGGACTGGAACTTGACATCCACCTTCTTGCCCACGGCCCTCTCGATGTTGGCGATGATGCGCTGGCAGATCTCGATGTGGAAACCCGCGTACTTACCATCGCCCAGGGTGTAGGACAGGGCGCCGGAGGAATCGCGCACACCCATGGTGATACTGCCCGAGTCCCTCACCTTGGCCAGGGTATCGGCCTGAGCAGTCACGGCGCCAAAAGCCAGTACGGCCAGGGCAAGCAATTTTTTCTTCATCGGTTTCTCCATAGGAACAAAAAGGGCCTCTGCTGCTGCGCCCGGGGCCATTGGCGGACGGGGTGGTGCAGCCGCGCCTGTCCGGTTGACCCGCGCGGACAGCGCCAAGTGCCAGTACAGATGCCTGACTATAGTAATCTTTGATCCGGCCAAACCTCAGGGTGTACCCGGATCAAGCGTGCATTTTGCACCAAGGCAACTCATGCGGGCGGTGGCGCAATGGCCTCCAGATGGGTCCACAGCGCCTGCAGTCCCCGCTTGAGCGGGGTCTTGGCCCCCGGCTTGCTTCGGTAGGCCCGGATCTGCAGGGTCACTTCGGGCAGGACAGCCGGCCCCCCCACGGCCGACACCAGGGCGCCGCCCTGCACCTCCTTGGCCACTGCGCTGCTGGGCAGGAAGGCCAGGCCATGGCCTTCGAGCGCCATCGCCTTCAGGCCCTCGGCCATGTCGGTCTCGTAGACGCGCTCCAGATGAACCGGCGAGCGGGCCTGCCGCAGCAGCCAGTCGGTCACCGCCCCGAGGTAAGCACCCGGGGCATAGCCGAGGTATGGCAAGGGGTGCTCCTGCTGGCCCGGCAAGGCGTACAGGGCCTGCCCATCGGGACCGGGCTTGGCGTAGGCGGCCATGTGCTCACTGCCGAGCACCACCATGTCATAGCGTTCGGCATCGAGCTGCAGCGGTTGCGAGGGATGGTGGTAGGCAATCAGCAGATCACAGCCACCCTCGACCAGCCGCATTGCGGCATCGTGCACATTGAGCGCCATCAGGCGGCTGCGCACCGGACCGAACTGCGCGCGCAAACGGGCGATCCAGGCCGGGAAAAAGGTGAAGGCCAGGGTGTGCGGCACGGCAAACTCGATGAAGTCCTGCCCCGGCGCATCGTGCCCACGCAACATGGCGCGTGTGTTCTGCAGGCTTTGGAGCAATTCGAGCGCCTGCGCGTGGAGGGTCTGCCCGGCGGGCGTGAGGGTGGTGGGGTAGGAGCTGCGGTCGACCAGGTCGACGCCTGCCCACGCCTCGAGTGACTGGATGCGACGGGAAAATGCGGGTTGCGTGACATGCCGCAGCTGGGCCGAACGGCTGAAACTGCGGGTTTCGGCCAGGCTCACGAAGTCTTCAAGCCATTTGGTCTCCATGGCCGGATTATTCTCCGCTTTGCTGCAGCGCCCACATTTCGGCATAGCGCCCGTGCAGGGCCAGCAGCTGGGCGTGTGTGCCACGCTCAACGATGCGGCCGGCGTCCATCACCAGGATCTCGTGCGCATCGACCACGGTGGACAGGCGGTGCGCAATCACCAGGGTGGTCTTGTTCTGGGCGGCACTGGCGAGCTCGGCCTGGATGGCACGCTCATTGGCCGAATCGAGGGCCGAGGTGGCCTCGTCAAAGACCAGCACCGGCGGGTTCTTGAGCAGTGTGCGGGCGATCGCCACACGCTGCTTTTCGCCACCCGAGAGCTTGAGACCGCGCTCGCCCACCATGGTCCCGTAGCCCTTGGGGGTGGACGCGATGAAGTCGTGGATGCGGGCCGCGCGGGCCGCTTCTTCGATCTCGGTCTGGCTGGCGCCGGGGCGACCGTAGGCGATGTTGTAGGCCACGGTGTCATTGAACAGCACGGTGTCCTGCGGCACGATGCCGATCGCCTGACGCACGCTGGCCTGGGTGACTTCACGGATGTCCTGCCCGGCAATCAGAATGCGTCCGCCGTCACCGCCGGACCGCCCCTGGGTGACGGCAGCCCCGTCGGGGGGCAGAGCGCTGCACGCAGTGGGCGAACGTGGGGGTCCAATGCCGACGTCATAAAAACGGAACAGCAACCGCGCCAGGGTCGATTTGCCTGAGCCGGAAGGCCCGACCACGGCCACCGTTCTGCCCGCCGGGATGGTGAAGCTGATGCCCTGCAGGATGGGGCGGTCGGCCTCATAGGCAAAGCTCACCTGCTCAAAGCGCACCTCGGGCGCGGCCTGCAGGACCAGCGCGGGCGCACCGGGCAGGTCAGCCACCTCGCGCTCGCGGTCCATCAGGGTGAACATCTTGTCCAGATCGGTCAGGCTCTGCTTGATTTCGCGGTAGAGCACGCCCAGAAAATTCAGCGGGATGTAGAGCTGGATCATGAAGGCATTGATCATGACCAGATCGCCCAGGGTCATGCGGCCCTCGACCACGCCCTGCGTGGCGCGCCAGAGCATGGCCACCAGCGCGATCGCGATGATCAGCTGCTGCCCGGTATTGAGCAGGGAGAGCGTGGTCTGCGATTTCAACCTCGCGCGGCGCAGCTTCTCCAGACTCTCGTCGTAGCGGCGCGCCTCAAAGGCCTCGTTGCCGAAGTACTTGACGGTCTCGTAGTTGAGCAGCGAGTCGATGGCGGTGGTGTGGGCGGCCGAATCGGATTCGTTGGCCAGGCGACGGAACTGGGTGCGCCATTCGGTGATGCGCACGGTAAAGAAGATGTAGAGCGCCAGCGCCGCGATCGTGATCCAGGCGAACCAGGCATCGAACTTGATCGCCAGGATGGTCAGCACCAGGGCGACCTCGATCAGGGTGGGGACGATGCTGTAGAGCGAATAGGAGATCAGCGATTCGATGCCGCGCACGCCGCGCTCGATGTCGCGTGTCATGCCCCCGGTCTGACGGGCCAGATGGAAGCGCAGGGACAGGGCATGCAGATGCTCGAAGGTCTGCAGCGCAATGCTGCGGGCCGCGCCCTGGGTCGCCTTGGCAAAGACCAGCTCACGCAATTCGGTCAACGCGGAGGTGGCCAGCCGCAGGACGCCATAGGCCAGCAGCAGGGCCACAGGCACCACCAGCACCACGCGGGGATCGCCTGGCCGCAGGGACATGGCATCGACCAGCTCCTTGAGCAGCAGCGGCACCCCCACATTGGCCAGCTTGGCCCCGACCATGAAGGCCAGCGCCAGCAGCACGCGCCACTTGTATTGCCAGAGGTAGGGCAGCAGACGCTGCAGCGTATGCCAGTCACCGCCCGGGCCGGGCGCTGCGGGGGAGGAGCTTTCGCCGTGGTGGCGCATGAGGGACAATCCTTGCCTGTCTGTTTGTCCCGATTGTGCCCATGTCCGAGATCAACCGCCCCTCCGTTGCCCTGCCCACCGACCAGGAACTGGTGCTCAAGGTGGTGCCGATGCCGGCCGACTGCAATGCCAATGGCGATATCTTTGGCGGCTGGGTCATGGCCCAGGTGGACATTGCCGGCTCGGTGCTGCCGGCCCGCCTGGTGCGCGGCCGCATGGCCACGGTGGCGGTGAACCAGTTCATCTTCAAGCAGCCGGTGCGGGTCGGCGACATCCTGTCGTTTTTTGCCCGCATCACCAAGGTGGGGCGGACCTCGGTGACCGTCCAGGTCGAAGTGTTTGCCGAGCGTTACCGCTCACAAGGCGAGTATTCCAAGGTCACCGAAGCGCAACTGACCTACGTCGCCATCGACGAGCAGGGCCGGCCCCAGCCCATACAGTCCAGCGGCTGATCACCAGGCGGGCTGCAACGCAGCAAAGCCGCGCGGGGCCTGGGCCTCGTGCTCGAAGCTGACCTCCTCCCACGCATCGGGGTTCGAGAGCAACTCGCGCAGGAGGCGGTTGTTCATGGCATGGCCCGAGCGGAAGGCGCTGTAGGCGGCCAGCAAGGGCTTGCCGATGACGAACAGATCTCCGATGGCATCCAGGATCTTGTGCTTGACGAACTCGTCGTCATACCGAAGACCGTCGGCATTGAGGACCTTGTAATCGTCCATCACGATGGCATTGTCGAGGCCGCCCCCCAGCGCCAGGCCATTGGCACGCAGCATCTCGACATCGCGCGTGAAACCGAAGGTGCGCGCACGCGCGATGTCACGGGCATAGACGCCTTCGGACATGTCGAACACGACCGCCTGGCCGGTGTTGTCCACTGCCGGGTGCCGGAAATCGATCTCGAAACTCAGCCTGTAGCCATGGTAGGGCTCCAGACGCGCCCATTTGGCGTGCTCACCCGTCCCTTCGCGCACTTCCACGGGCTGGCGCACGCGGATGAATTTCTTGGGTGCGTTCTGGGTCACGATGCCGGCACTTTGCAGCAGGTAGACAAAGGACGCCGCCGAACCGTCGAGGATGGGGACTTCTTCGGCGGTGATGTCGACATGCAGGTTGTCGATGCCCAGCCCGCAGCAGGCAGACATCAGGTGTTCGATGGTCAGGACCTTGGCCTGGCCCCGGGAGATGGTGGAGGCGAGCCGGGTGTCGGTGATGGCTTGTGCATGGACAGGGATGCTGACCGGTTCCGGCAGGTCGATGCGGTGGAACACGATGCCGGTGTCCGGCGGCGCCGGACGCAAGGTCAGCTCCACACGCTGACCACTGTGCAGGCCAACGCCGACGGCGGTGGTCAGGGTCTTGAGGGTGCGTTGGGCGAGCATGGTGCGTATTTTAGTTTTGCGCTGCGGGGCTTGCCTGGATACGGTCTTTGGCAGGCAACGGTTGGCGGGCAGCGCTTGGAGGTCCAGGGCGCGGCACAAGAGCAAAAAAGGGCTGCCCGACCCGGAGGTCGGTGCAGCCCTTCAAGGCACCAGAGTGAACAGAGACAGCGCTCAGTCGGCCTGCTTGCGCAGGAAGGCCGGGATCTCGATGTCGTCCATGCCGGCAGACGACATGCCGTCCACACGGGCCGCCGCATGGGTGCGGCCGGTACGCCAGACGGCGGGGATGCCGGCACCCATGGCGCTCATGGTCGTGGCAGGCGAAGCTACCGCATCCTGGCTGGGCACATTGAACGGCACATTGTCGGTGCCGGTACGCAGCACCTGCAGGGGCGGGGCGGCGCGGCGGCTGCCCTGCTTGGACAGGCCGGTGGCCACCACGGTCACGCGGATCTGGTCGTCCAGGGACTCGTCATAGGCGGTGCCGTAGATCACATGCGCGTCTTCCGAGGCGTAGGCACGGATGGTGTTCATGGCCTGCTTGGACTCGGAGAGCTTGAGCGAGCCCTTGGCGGCACTGATCAGCACCAGCACGCCCTTGGCGCCCGACAGGTCCACCCCCTCAAGCAGCGGGCAGGCCACCGCCTGCTCGGCGGCGATGCGGGCACGGTCCGGGCCGCTGGCGGCGGCGGTGCCCATCATGGCCTTGCCGGGCTCGCCCATCACGGTACGCACGTCTTCGAAGTCGACGTTCACATGGCCAGGCACATTGATGATCTCGGCGATGCCGCCAACCGCGTTCTTGAGCACGTCGTTGGCATGGGCAAAGGCCTCATCCTGGGTCATGTCCTCGCCACCGGGCAGCTCCAGCAGCTTCTCGTTGAGCACCACGATCAGGGAGTCGACATTGGCTTCGAGCTCCTGCATGCCGGCATCGGCGTTCTGCATGCGGCGACCGCCTTCGAATTCGAAAGGCTTGGTCACCACGCCAACGGTCAGGATGCCCATCTCCTTGGCGATGCGGGCAATCACCGGCGCCGCACCGGTACCGGTGCCACCGCCCATGCCGGCCGTGATGAAGAGCATGTGCGAGCCGGCAATGGCTTCGCGGATGTCGTCTTCGGCACTCTCGGCAGCGTCGCGGCCCTTGTCAGGCTTGCTGCCGGCACCCAGACCGGTCTGACCGAGCTGGACGATGCGGTGCGCTGCGCTGCGGCTCAGGGCCTGGGCGTCGGTGTTGGCGCAGATGAATTCCACGCCCTGGACCTGGCGTTCGATCATGTGCTCAACAGCGTTACCGCCGCCGCCGCCCACGCCGATCACCTTGATCTGGGTGCCCTGGTTGAACTCTTCGGTTTCGATCATTTCGATGCTCATGGTGCTCTCCTACTTCAATGTTTGCAGTTGCCTGGTTTGAAATTCGTCAATTGGTTTTTTTTGAGGGGGGTGATGTCGCTGTCAACATCGGCAGCGCTCCTGTCCCGGGGGGCTGCTGCGTGCCAGAAAACGTTTTTTCCAGTTCATCAGAAGTTCCCCACGATGAAGTCCTTGAAGCGGCTGAAGGTGTTGCTCACCGAGCTCTTCTTCTGCGTGACCTTGAATCCGCGCAGGCGCGCCAGACGGGCTTCCTCCAACAGACCCATCACGGTGGCGGCGCGGGGCTGGGCCACCATGTCGGCCAGCGAGCCGTTGTACTTGGGATTGCCGCGGCGCACAGGCTTGAGGAAGATGTCCTCGCCCAATTCGATCATGCCGGGCATGACGGCACTGCCACCGGTGAGCACAATGCCCGACGACAGCACTTCCTCATAGCCGGATTCGCGAATGACCTGGTGCACCAGCGAGAAGATTTCCTCGACACGCGGCTCGATCACCCCGGCCAGGGCCTGCTTGCTGAGCATGCGTGGCCCTCGGTCGCCCAGCCCGGGCACCTCCACCTGCGCCTCGGGATCGGCCAGCATCTGCTTGGCGTAACCGCTCTCGACCTTGATGTCCTCGGCATCCTTGGTGGGGGTGCGCAGCGCCATGGCGATGTCGCTGGTGATCAGGTCCCCGGCAATCGGGATGACGGCAGTGTGGCGTATGGCACCACCGGCGAAAATGGCCACATCGGTGGTTCCCGCGCCGATGTCCACGCAGGCCACGCCGAGTTCGCGCTCGTCTTCGGTCAGCACGGCCAGGCTGGAGGACTGCGGGTTGAGCAGCAGTTGCTCGACCTCCAGACCACATCGGCGGACGCACTTGATGATGTTCTCGGCAGCACTTTGCGCGCCGGTCACGATGTGCACCTTGGCCTCCAGCCGCATGCCACTCATGCCGATCGGTTCCTTGACATCCTGACCGTCGATCACGAATTCCTGGGGTGCCACCAGCAACAGGCGCTGGTCGGTCGAGATGTTGATGGCGCGGGCGGTTTCCATCACGCGCGCCACATCGGCAGGCGAGACCTCCTTGTCCTTGATCGCCACCATGCCACTTGAATTGAGGCCACGGATGTGGCTGCCGGTGATGCCGGTGTTGACCCGGGTGATCTTGCAGTCGGCCATCAGCTCCGCTTCCTTGAGGGCCTGCTGGATGCTCTGGACAGTGGCGTCGATATTGACCACCGCACCCCGTTTGAGCCCATTGCCCGGCGCGATGCCGAGACCGGCGATCTTGAGCTCGCCGTCCTGCAGCACTTCTGCGACCACCGCCATCACCTTGGAGGTGCCGATGTCCAGACCGATAACCAGATCCTTGTACTCTTTTGCCATATCGTTTCCCGTTCTGAATTCGTTTCCTGGATGCTCACGGCTTTTTGCGCGGATCGCCATCCGTGGTGGTGACGCCCTGCAACTTCAGCGCATAGCCGTCCTTGTGGCGCAAGTCCGCCGAGGTCAATGCTTTCGGCGTCCGGCCATAACGTGACGCCACTTCCGGCAAGGTGCGCAGGAACACCTGCAGCTGCTCCATCAGTTCATGCGGTTGTCCGCGTCCGAGTTCGATCACCGCGCCATGGGCTGTCAGCAGGCGCCAGCTGCCGCGCGGCGAGAGTTCAAGTTCATCGATGGCCATGTCGGCTGTTTGCAGGACCGAGCGCAGACTCTGGTACATGGCGAGCACCTGCTGTGACTGGCTGGCTGGGCCCTTCAGGCGCGCCAGACCTTCGGCTTCGACCTCGCCCAGATTGGCTTCGAAAATCTGGCCCTGCCGGTTGAGCAGGGTGCTGGCGCCCTCCTCTCCCCACAGGGCCTCGGGCTGCTGCTCGAGCAGTTGCACACGCAGCCGGTTCGGAAACTCGCGCCGCACCACCGCTGCGCGCACCCAGGGGACGGCCTCAAACACTTGCTGGGCCTGCTCGAGTTGCAAGGTGAAGAAATTGCCCTGCAAATGGGGCACCACATTGGTCTTGAGGGTGAGCGCGTTGTTGCGGGTGACTTCGCCTTCCACCTTGATGAGCCTCAGGTCAAAGGCCGGCAGGCGCACCAGCCACCACACACCGGCCAGCACGGACAAAACCAGCGCCACGGCCAGCAGCAGGCTGCCCGCCAGCTGCATGAGCCGGATGTCCATGGGCAGGGGAGATGGCATTTTCACGGCTGCGACTCCGGCGCATGGTCCAGCGTGGCGTGCTGCAGCAGATGCAGGCACAGCGCTTCGTAGCCCATGCCGGCGGCGCGCGCCGACATGGGGACCAGGGAATGACCTGTCATGCCCGGTGCAGTGTTGATCTCCAGCAGGAAGGGCTGGCGGGTGGCGCCATCGATCATCACGTCGATGCGGCCCCAGCCACGGCAGCCCAGCACCTGGTAGGCCTTGATCACCAGCGCCTGGATGGCGGCCTCTTCGCCGGCGGGCAGGCCACAGGGCACCAGGTATTGGGTGTCGTCGGTGAAGTATTTGTTCTGGTAGTCGTAATTGCCCTCGGGCGCAACGATGCGGATGACCGGCAAGGCACGTGCCGTCGCGTCCTCACCCAGCACCGGGCAGGTGACCTCATCACCCACAATGCACTGCTCGCACAGGATGTCGTCATGGCAGCTGGCTGCCTGCTGCAGGGCGGGCACCAGCTGGTCCACAGTGGTGACTTTGGTCACGCCGATCGAAGAACCTTCGCGGGCAGGCTTGACGATCATCGGCAGCCCCAGCGTGCGCACCAGCGCCTGCGCATCGACCTGCCGGTGGGTGCCCTGTCGAACCAGCACATGGCGGGGCGTGGGCAGCCCCTCGGCCAGCCAGACCCGCTTGGTCATCGCCTTGTCCATGGCAATGCTCGACGCCATGACGCCCGAGCCGGTGTAGGGAATGCCGAGCAGTTCGAGGGCGCCCTGGACCGTGCCATCTTCGCCGTAGCGACCATGCAAGGCAATGAAACAGCGCGAAAACCCCTGCACGCGCAGCTCGCCAAGATCGCGCTCGGCCGGATCAAAGGCATGGGCATCGACCCCGCTGGCACGCAGGGCTTGCAGCACCCCCTGGCCCGACATGAGGGAGACCTCTCGCTCGGCCGAGCGTCCACCCATCAGCACCGCAACCTTGCCCAGGGCAATGGCATTCATGCGGCACCTCCAAGTTCCACCACCTTGGCCGGTACCGCCCCGATGGAGCCAGCCCCCATGCAGATCACCACATCGCCGTCACGCGCATTGGCCAGCAGGGTTTGCGGCATGTCGGCGATGGCGTCCACGAACACCGGCTCGACCTTGCCGGCCACACGCAGGGCACGCACCAGCGAGCGACCATCGGCGGCCACGATCGGGGCCTCGCCTGCAGCATAGACCTCGGCCAGCAGCACCGCATCACAGCCTTGCCCAATGACCTTCACAAAGTCCTCGAAACAGTCCCGGGTGCGGGTGTAACGGTGCGGCTGGAAGGCCAGCACCAGGCGGCGACCCGGAAATGCCCCGCGCGCCGCCGCCAGGGTGGCGGCCATCTCGACCGGGTGGTGGCCGTAATCGTCGATCACGGTAAAGCGCCCCTGGCCATCGGCAGTGCGCACATCGCCATGGCGCTGGAAACGGCGTCCCACGCCCTTGAACTGTGCCAGTGCGCGCTGCACCGCCTGGTCCGGCACATTGAGCTCGACCGCCACCGCGATCGCCGCCAGTGCATTGCGGACATTGTGCTCACCCGCCAGATTCAGCACCACCGGCAGGTCCGGCAGCGTGATGCCGTTGCGACGCTGCACGGTGAAGTGCATTTGGCCGTCCTGGGCGCGCACCTCGACAGCACGCAATTGGGCACCCTCGGCCAGACCATAGGTGGTGACCGGACGCGCGATTTCGCCAACGATGGACTGCACGCCCGGGTCGTCGCTGCAGACGATGGCCGTGCCATAGAAAGGCATGCGGTGCAGAAAATCCACGAATGCCGACTTCAGGCGACCAAAGTCATGGCCATAGGTCTCCATGTGGTCGGCATCGATGTTGGTCACCACCGCCATCACCGGCAGCAGATTCAGGAAGGAGGCATCGGACTCGTCGGCCTCGACCACGATGTAGTCGCCGGTGCCCAGCTTGGCATTGGCACCGGCGCTGTTGAGGCGCCCGCCGATCACGAAGGTCGGGTCCAGACCGGCTTCGGCCAGCACGCTGGCAACCAGGCTGGTGGTGGTGGTTTTGCCGTGGGTGCCGGCAATCGCCACGCCCTGCTTGAGCCGCATCAGTTCGGCCAGCATGACGGCACGCGGCACGATCGGGATGTGTCGTGCACGCGCCGCCATCACCTCCGGGTTGTCGGCCTTGACGGCGGTGGATGTGACCACCGCGTCGGCATCCTGGACATGGCTGGCGGCATGGCCCACATGGGTCTGGATGCCCAGACTGGCCAGGCGCCTGAGGGTGGCGCTGTCGGTCAGGTCCGAACCCGAGACCCGGTAACCCAGATTGAGCAGCACCTCGGCGATGCCGCTCATGCCCGAGCCACCGATGCCGATGAAGTGGATGTTGCGGATGGCGTGTTTCATGCAGCCAGTTCCTCACACGCCACCACGACCTCCCGTGTGGCATTTGTTTTCCGTTGTTGATGGGCCTTTTGCGCACGGTCCAGCAATTCCTGCCGTGTCATCTGCTGCAGGCGTCGGGCCAGTTCCTGTGCACTCAGTTCGGCCTGGGGCAGCAGCCAGCCGCCACCCTGCTCGACCAGGAATCGCGCGTTGCTGCTCTGATGGTCGTCCACGGCAAAGGGAAAGGGCACAAACAGGGCCGCTGCGCCCACGGCCGCGAGTTCGGTCACGGTGCTGGCGCCGGCACGACAGATCACCAGATCGGCCTGCGCGAAAGCGCTGGCGGTGTCATCGATGAAGGGGGTGAGCGTGGCTTGGACCCCGGCGGCGGCGTAACTGGCACGCAGGGCATCGATCTGTCTGGCACCACTCTGGTGTACCACCTGCGGCCGTTGTCCAGCCGGGATCAAGGCCAGCGCCTGCGGCACGGTGTCGTTCAGGGCTTTGGCCCCCAGGCTGCCCCCCACCACCAGCAGCTGCAGCGGACCGCTGCGCCCGGCGAATCGCTGTTCGGGCGCCGGCTGTGCGAGGAAGGCCTCGCGCAGCGGATTGCCCACCCACTGCGCGCCCTGCAGCACACCCGGAAACGCGCTGAACACGCGGTCAGCGATCTGTGCCAGCACCTTGTTGCTCAGACCGGCCACCGAGTTCTGCTCATGCAACACCAGCGGCTTGCCCAGCAGACTGGCCATCATGCCCCCCGGGAAGGTGATGTAGCCACCCAGGCCCACCACCACGTCGGGTCGGACTCGTCGCACCACTTGCAGGCTCTGCCAGAAAGCGCGCAGCAGCTTGAGCGGCAGCAGCGCCAGCGTCTGCAAGCCCTTGCCGCGCACACCGCCAAACTGCACCGGCTCGAAGGCAAAACCCTGGGGCGGGACCAGCTGCTCTTCCATGCTCTCGGGTGCGCCCAGCCAATGCACGCGCCAGCCGGCGCTGCGCAGCGCCTGGGCCACGGCCAGACCCGGAAAAATGTGGCCGCCGGTACCGCCGGCCATGATGAGCGCACATTTCTGCAAGCTCATGCGCGGCCTCCCCGCATCATCTGTTTGTTCTCCAGGTCGATGCGCAGCACGATCGCAATCGCCACCAGGTTCACCATGATGGCCGAGCCACCGTAGCTCATCAGCGGCAGCGTCAGGCCTTTCGTCGGCAAGGCACCCAGGTTCACGCCCATGTTGATGAAGGCCTGAAAGCCGATCCAGATGCCCACGCCCTGGGCCACCAGGCCTGCAAACACATTGTCCAGCGCGATCGCCTGCCGCCCGATCACCATGATGCGGCGCGACAGCCACAGGAACAGGCAGATCACCAGCGTCACCCCCACCAGGCCGAACTCCTCGCCGATCACCGCCAGCAGGAAGTCGGTGTGGGCCTCGGGCAGCCAGTGCAGCTTTTCCACGCTGCCGCCCAGACCAACCCCCCAGACCTCGCCACGGCCGATGGCAATCAGCGAATGGCTGAGCTGGTAGCCCTTGCCCAGCGCATGCTCGGCACTGAAGGGGTCCAGGTAGGCAAAGATCCGTTCGCGCCGCCAGGGCGAGAGTGCAATCATCAGCACAAAGGCCAGCACCAGGATCGCCAGGATGAGAAAGAACATGCGGGCATTGACCCCTCCCAGAAAGAGGATGCCCATGGCGATGATGGCGATGACGAGGAAGGCCCCCATGTCGGGCTCGGCCAGCAGGAATACGCCGGCAAGTCCGATCGCTGCGCCCATCGGCCACACGGCCTTGAAGAAGCGCTCCTTGACGTCCATCTTGCGCACCATGTAGTCGGCCGCATAAATGATGGTCGCCAGCTTGGCCAGCTCCGAGGGCTGGAAATTCATCACACCCAGCGAAATCCAGCGGCGCGCGCCATTGACGCCTTTGCCGATGAAGGGAATGAGCACCAGCGCCAGCAGCACCAGCGCCAGCACGAACATCGGGCGGGCCCATTTTTCCCAGCGCTCGATGGGCACCTGGAAAGCCAGCAGGGCGATTGCGCCGCCAAGCACCAGGGAAATGATGTGGCGCATCAGGAAATGCGTGTGCGCATAGCGCGCAAACCGGGGGTTGTCGGGCATGGCGATCGAGGCCGAATAGACCATGACCATGCCCCACATCAGCAAGGCCACCACCACACAGACCAGGGCCTGGTCCACCCCATACAGCCGCGCGGCAGCGCCCGGGCTGGTTCGGGTGAATTCATAGCCACCCAGGTTCACCGGCAGCCCCTGCCCGGCTGCGGCCGGGGCGGCGGCGCCGCCACCGAGCAGCCCGGCCAGGCCGTGCTGCAGCCGCTGCATCCAGCCCAGGGTTTCGCTCACAGCGCACCCTCCATGCTGACACCGGCGGCCTCGGCCAGTTCGGCCACGGCCGCGCGGAACACCTCGGCCCGGTGCGCGTAGTCGCGGAACATGTCCAGGCTGGCACAGGCGGGCGAGAGCAGCACCGCATCGCCTGGCTGGGCCAGCCCGCTGCAGCGCCGGACCGCATCCGCAAGATCGACTGCGTCGTGCAAGCCGGCACCCACGCCCTGCAGGGCCTGCCGGATGGCCGGCGCATCGCGTCCGATGAGCACCACGGCGCGTGCGTGCTGCGACAGTGGCGCCAGCAGGGGCGAGAAATCCTGGCCCTTGCCATCGCCGCCGAGAATCACCACCAGGCGCCGTTCGGCGCCCAGCCCCTGCAGGGCGGCCACCGTGGCGCCCACATTGGTGCCCTTGCTGTCGTCAAAGTATTCAACTTCCTGCACGATGGCCACCGGCTCGACCCGGTGGGGTTCGCCCCGGTACTCGCGCAGGCCGTACAACATCGGGGCCAGCGGGCAGCCTGCGCTGCTGGCCAGGGCCAGGGCCGCCAGGGCATTGATGGCGTTGTGGCGTCCGCGGATGCGCAGCGCATCGGCAGGCATCAGGCGCTGGATGTGCAGTTCCTCTTCCTCATCCTTGCGGCGCTTGCGGGTTTCATCGGCCTCCAGGGCGCGCACCAGCCAGGCCATGCCATTGACGGTTTCGATGCCCCAGTCACCCGGGCGCTGTGGCATGTCGCCACCAAAGGTCGCGTGGGCACGGCACACAGGCTTTTGCAGCTTGACCCGGACAGGCTCGGGCAACATGGCCATCACCGTCGGGTCTTCGCGGTTGAGCAGCATCAGCGCCTGCTGGCCAAAGATGCGCGCCTTGGCTGCGGCATAGGCCGGCATGGTCCCATGCCAGTCCAGATGGTCCTGCGTGACATTCAGCACGGTGGCCGCCGTCGGCTCAAAACCCTCGCAGCCCTCGAGCTGGAAGCTCGAGAGTTCGAGCACCCAGACCTGCGGCAGAGCCCGGGCCATGGCCGACAGCGGCGCTGGCTCTGTCTCCGCATCCTCGGGTTGCCGGTCCGGCTCGGCTTCAAGCGCCTGCTGCGCCAGCGCCTGTACATCCAACTCGGCCTGTGCCATGGCCTCGCCCAGGGTGTCGAGCAGGGTCGGGCCAATGTTGCCGGCCACCTTGACGGTCTTGCCGGCGCGCGCCACCAACAGGGCCGTCAGCGAGGTCACCGTGGTCTTGCCATTGGTGCCGGTGATGGCCAGCAGTTGCGGCGCATAGGCAAAACGCGCATGCAGATCCTGCAGGCCGGCGACAAACAGGCTGAGCTCCCCCCCCTGCCAGAGGCCGGCGGCGTGGGCCGCTTCGACCACCGGGGCCACCACGGCGGGCGAGAGGCCCGGACTGCGAAAGACGGCGCGGATCGGGGTGCCGTCGATCAGGGCAGCACTGAACGGGCCACCGACAAAGCGCACCTGCGGCCACTCGGCCTGCAGCGCAGGCAGTTGCGGCGGAGCCTCACGGGTATCGGCCACGGTGACCACGGCGCCATGGCGTGCGCACCAGCGCACCATGGCCATGCCCGAGGCCCCGAGACCGAGGATCAGAACGTGAAGGCCCGAAAGCTGCTGCATGGCTTACCTCAGCTTCAGGGTGGACAGGCCCACCAGACACAGCAGCATGGTGATGATCCAGAAACGCACGACCACCTGCGTTTCCTTCCAGCCGCTCTTTTCGAAATGGTGGTGCAGGGGCGCCATCT
>JACCED010012050.1_pt1 | contig 29946 bp, 26 predicted proteins | sample 7455021 | NCBI WGS metagenome assembly JACCED01 (sample SAMN15323456, study PRJNA562643) | freshwater metagenome | isolation source: river surface water | place: USA:Blue River Watershed | collected 2017-08-19 | reverse complement strand
GGCCGCATCACGGGCGTGCCCACGCCCACGATCAGCGCCATCCACGCAGCGGTGAGCCTGCTCAACCACACCCTGCAGCGCCAGGCAGGGCGCTTGAGGGTGACGCCGGTTTGAAGCGGGGCTCGGCTGTCCCAGGTGGCCCCCGATAAACTGCGGGGTTTGCACCGGTAACGCCAACATGACTGCTCTTGCCACCCGCTATCGCCTTCTCCTGGCCCTTTTGGTGTTGCCTTGCGGGCTGGTCGCCTGCGGCGGCGGGGGCGACAACGGTGGGCTCTTCGTGACGCAGATGGCAGCCACCACGCTGCAGTACAGCCGGAACATGACCATCACGGTCTCGGGCTCTGGCCTGGACAAGGGCTTGACGGTGACCGTGGACAAAGGCTGCGGCGCGGTCACCGAGTCCGCGGGCGGCGACGCCCTGACACGCCGCTTCACCTGCAAGGTCACCGAGTTGGGCCCCAAGACGATCAGGGCCTACACGGCCGACAAGCTGGAGGCGGCCCGCCTGCAGGTGACGGTCCCCGAGCCCGAGGTCACCTTCATCCTGCAGGGCCTGGACACGGGCACCTCCACCTTCACGGTGAAGCTGGACCCGCAGGCCGCGCCGATCTCCGTCAACAACTTCCTGGATTACGCCAACGCAGGCTTCTACCGCCCCACCATCTTCCACCGGGTGGTCAAGGACTTCGTGGTGCAGGCCGGGGGTTACACCGCTGGTGCGTTGGGCCCGGTCATCAAGACGCCCACGTCGCCGGCCATTGCGCTGGAATCCAACAATGGCCTGAAGAATGTGAAGGGCAGCATCGCGATGGCGCGCACATCCGATCCGAACTCGGCCACTTCGCAGTTCTACATCAACACCGTGGACAACCCGTCGCTCGACTACAAGAGCCCAACGGAGCCTGGCTATGCGGTGTTTGGTGCCGTGGTCACCGGCCTGGACGTGATTGAGCGGCTCAATGCCGTGCCGGTGCGTGTGGACCTGCTCAGCGGCTTGACCCACTTGCCGGTGACCAACGTGACCATCATCAGCGCCCTGCAAACCAAGTAGCGCCACCGAGGCTGGAGACCCCTGTCATGAACCTGCTCATCCTGGGCCTCGTCATCTTCCTGGGCATCCACAGTGCCCGCGTGTTTGCGCAGGCGCCGCGCCAGGCGCTCATCGATCGCTGGGGCCCCGGGGCCTGGAAGGGTGTGTATTCGGCCTTGTCGCTCGTGGGCCTGGTGCTCATCGTTCAGGGCTATGGGCAGGCGCGGCTGGACCCCGTGGTGTTGTGGCTGCCGCCCGTGGGCATGCGCCATGCAGCGTCTTTGCTGACCCTGTTGGCCTTCATCCTGCTGGCCGCCGCCTATGTGCCGGGCAACGCCATCCGTGCGCGGCTGCGCCACCCCATGACCTTGTCGGTCAAGACCTGGGCCCTGGCCCATCTGCTGGCCAACGGCAACTTGGCCGATGTGCTGCTGTTCGGCGGCTTCCTGGTGTGGGCGGTGCTGGTGTTCCGCGCAGCCCGCGCCCGTGACCGCCTGCATCCGCCCGAGCCGCAGGCCACACGCCCCATCGCCCTGCTGGCCTGCATCGTGGCGGGCACCGCCGCTTGGGCGGCATTCGCCTTTTGGGCGCACGCGGCCTGGATCGGCGTGCGGCCCTTCGGCGGCGCCGCCTAGGCGATCACGCCGCGGCGATGGTGCCCAGCCGGCCGGCTTGGTAGTCTTGCACCGCCTGCATCAACTCGTCGCGGGTGTTCATGACGAAGGGCCCGTACTGCGCGATCGGCTCCTTCAGGGGCTGGCCCGCGATCAGCAGCAACCGCGCGCCCGCGTGGCCGGCCACCAGGGCCACCCCATCGCTGTCGACCGGGTTGCTCAACACCGCCATCTGACGCGCCCGGGCCTCCTTACCCAGCACCACCACGCTGCCGGTGTGCAGGTACAGGAAGGCGTTCATCGCCGCGGGCAGGGCCTGCTCGAACCGGGTGTTGGCCTGCAGCGTGATGTCCAGGATCGTCGGCTCTGTTTTGGGGCGCTGCATGGCACCCTCCACGCTTGACGCGCCGGCGCCGCAGCGCCCGGCGATCACCCGCACCACAGCGCCCTCCCCCTGCCAACGGGGAATCTGCGCATCGTCGATGTCGCGGTAGCCGATGGGCCCCATCTTGTCGCTGCTGTGCAGGTTCAGCCACAGCTGAAAACCGTCCATGCGGCCTTCGGTTTGCTCGGGGGTTTCGCTGTGGATCAGGCCCCGGGCGGCCGTCATCCATTGCACGCCGCCATCGGTGACCAGGCCTTCATGCCCGCCGCTGTCGCGGTGGCGCATGCGCCCTTGCAGCATGATGGTGATGGTTTCAAAGCCCCGGTGCGGGTGGTCGGGAAAGCCGGCAATGTAGTCGTCGGCTTGGTCGCTTCCAAAATGGTCCAACATCAGGAAGGGGTCCAGGCGCCGCTGCCACTGTTGGGTGAGCACGCGGCTGAGCTTGACGCCCGCGCCGTCGGAGGTGGGGGTGCCGGCCACCAGGGCTTCGATGCCGCGAGGGCGCTGCAGGGGTTTCGTGTCCATGGCGCAACTGTAGGACGGCGGCGCGGGGGCTGCATTCAAAGGGTTCACACGAAGCGTTCGGCTGTGGCATTCTTTCGGGCATGACACATAACCGCCGCCCCCACCCCTTCACGAGTACCGCCCTGGCCGCTTGGCTGCTGGCCGGCTCGGCCCTGCTGGCGATGCCGGCTGCACACGCCAACACGCCTGCTGCACCGTCGATCAACCCGCCCTCCAAGAACATCACCTGGTTGGCCGCTGCGCAGGATGCCGACATTGAGCGCGCCTTTGCCCAGGCCAAGGCCCAGAACAAGCCGCTGCTGCTCTACTGGGGCGCCACCTGGTGCCCGCCGTGCAACCAGCTCAAGGCCACCTTGTTCAACTCTCAGGACTTCGCCATTCAGGCACGCGACTTTGTGGCCGTGCATGTGGACGGCGACCGCCCTGGGGCGCAAAAGCTCGGGGCGCGCTTCAAGGTGCGCGGCTACCCCACTGTGATCCTGATGAATGCGCAGGGTGCTGAGATCACCCGGTTGCCCGGTGAGGCCGATGCCCAACAGGTGATGGCCGTGCTGCGCGCAGGCTTGTCAGGCGGCCGCCCCATTCAACAGGTGCTGGCCGATGCGCGCAGCGGCAAGGCCTTGTCCACCAACGAGTGGCGCACCTTGGCCTACTACTCTTGGGAAACCGACGAGTCGCAGCTGGTGGCGCCGGCTCAACGCCCGAACCTGTTGGCCGAACTGGCGGCCAAGGTGCCTCAGGGCACGGCAGGCGGTGCCTCGCGTGAGGTGGCCCAAACCCATGGCGAGATCGCCACCCGCCTGTGGCTCAAGGCCCTGGCCACCAGCGACGATGGCCGGGGCATCAAGCCCGATGCCATGCTGCGCGAACTGGTGCAAACCGTGTTGGCCGACGCGGCCTCCACCAAGCTGCACCTGGATGTGCTGACCGGCGGCGGCGCGAAGATGGTGCAGGTGCTGACGGCTGAGGGCTCGCCCGAGCGCGGGGCCCTGGTCCAGCGCATGGACGCGGCCCTGCTTCGGGTGCAGGCCGATGCGTCGCTGTCGCGCGGCGACCGCACCCAAGTGGTGATCGAGCGCATCGCCCTGGCCCGCCTCGGACAGGGCAAGGACACCCTCAAGCCCCGCCTGCCCGAGCCCCTGGTGCAGCTGGCCCGCGAACACGCCCAGCGCATGGACCGCGAGATCACCGACGGCTATGAGCGCCAGGCCGTGATCACGTCTACCGCCTACTTGTTGGGCCAGGCCGGCTTGTGGGAAGACAGCGACGCCCTGCTCAAGGCCAACCTGGCCCGCAGCCATTCGCCCTACTACCTGATGAGCCAGCTGGGCTCCAACGCCCGCAAACAGGGCCGCACCCAGGAGGCTCTGAAGTGGTACCAGGAGTCCTTCGACAAGAGCGTGGGGCCGGCCACGCGGCTGCAGTGGGGCGCAGGCTACTTCAACGCCCTGGTCGACCTGGCGCCGCAGGACAGCGCTCGCATCGAGGCGTTGGCGGCTCAGCTGTTCAAGGAGGCTGCACAGGACAGCGCTTCCTTCCACGAGCGCAGCGGGCGCTCGCTGCAGCGCGTGGCCACCAAGCTCCAGGAATGGAACAAGGGGCCGGCACAGGCCGCGGTGTTGCAGCGGCTGCAGCAGCAGCTCAACGGCGTGTGTGCCAACGTACCAGCAGCCGATGGGCAGCGCCAAACCTGTCAGAACCTGATGAAGGCCTGATCAGCGCCTGATCAGCGCCTGAAAGGGGGCGCACCAAACGCCTGATGGCCAGCCCCCATCAGCCCCCATCAGCCCGCTACCAGCGGCGCCAACTGGCGCATCAGGCTGATCAGCGCCGGCCCCATCAGCACCACCAAGAGTGCGGGGAACAGGGCAAAGATCAGCGGAAACAGCAGCTTCACGGGCAGCCGTGCCGCGGCCTCTTCGGCACGCCGCTCGCGCTGTTGGCGCAGGGCTTGCGCATGCACCCGCAGGGCGTCGGTCACCCCGGTGCCCAGCCGTTCGGTGTGCACCAGCAGCGTGGCGAAGGCGCGTATTTCCTCCACGCCGGTGCGCTGGGCCAGGTGCCGCAGGGCTTGCGCGCGCGCCACGCCCAGCCGCAGCTCGGCGCTCAGCAAGGCCAGCTCATCGGCCAAGGCGGCGCTGCGCAGGGCCATGTCCTGTGCGGTGCGCTCCAAGGCCGCATCCAGGCCCAACCCCGCTTCCATGCACACGATGACCAGGTCGATGGCATCGGGAAAGGCTTCGAAGAGTTCACGCTGGCGGCGCGCAATGCGCCGGTTCAACCACAGGCCCGGCGCCTGCAAGCCCAGCACCGACGCGCCGAGCAACCAGGCGGCGCCGGAAGCCCCTGCCACGGGCTGCGCCGCCGCGGCCAGGCCCCACCAAACCAGCACCGGCAGGCCCAGGGCCAGCACCACCTTGGCCGCGTAGAACAGCACCGGCGCGTTTCTGCGGCGCAGGCCCGCGTGCAGAAAGCGCACCCGGTGCGCCGGCGGAACGAACAGCCCCGGGTCGTCCTCCACGCCCTGCGCCACAGGGCCCGAGGGCGGTTCCTGTCGCGGGGCAGCCAGCCGCGCCAGCGGCTCGATCAAGCTTTGCCACGCCGGTGTTTTTTCAGCGTCCAGGCGGCTGCTGTGGTCCTGCATGCGGGCTCCTCTTAAATGCGTATCCGTGTCATGCGCCACAGCCACAGGCTGCCCAGCACCATCAGCACCCCGCTGAGCTGCAGCATCCGCAGGCCCAGTGGATCGGTCCACAAAACCGCCATGAACTCTGGCCGCGCCAGCCACAAGGCCCCGGCGGTCACGGGTGGCAGCGCCGACAGCACCTGGGCCGATAAACGCCCTTCTGCACTGAGCACCCGCACCTTGTCCACCAGTTGCAGGCGTTGGCGCAGCAACAGCGCGATGTTGCCCAGCACCTCAGCCAGCTGCCCGCCTGTTTGCCGCTGCAGCTTCACCGCCATCACAAAGAAGCGCACCTCGTCCACAGGCACCCGCAGGGCCAGCGCATCCAAGGCCTCGTTCGGGTCGCCACCCCAGGCCATCTGCTCCACCACCTGCTGGACCTCAGAGGCCAGGGGCTGAGGCCCCTCTTCGGCCACCATCTGCAGCGCCGTGGAGAAGGCGTGTCCGCTGCGCAGCGCGCGTGCCATCAGGTCCAGGGCATCGGGCAGTTGCATCACGACCGCGCGCACATGGGCGCCCCTGGCACCGCGGTGGTGGCGCCAAAGGGCTTGCAGGCGGGTCCACCAAGGGTCGGGCTCCAGGTCCTGTGGAAACCAGGCCTGCAAGCGCCGTTGCAAGCGCAGCACGGCGGGGCTGCGGGTCTGGCGCCACATCAGGGCCACGCCTTCCAGGCCCAGGGCAGCAGCCAAGAAGGCGGCCCCCATCAAGGCCAGCTCCAAGGCGCCAAAGGGGTGTTCAGTCATCGGCAGGCCTATTGGGGTACGAACAAGTTGGAGGGCAGGTGCAGGCCCATGGCCCGCAGCCGAGGCTCGAGTTGCGGCCTGACGCCCGTGGCCCGAAAGCGGCCCAGCACCCGGCCTTGCGCATCCACACCGGTGGCCTCAAACACCTGCAGGTCCTGCATCAGGATGGTCTCGCCCTCTTGGCCGGTGAGTTCTGAGATGCTCACCACGCGACGCGAACCGTCGCTCAGGCGCTGCAGGTGCAGCACCACCGACAGGGCCGAAGCAATCAGTTGCCGCGCCACCCGTGAGGGCAAGCCGCCGGGGCCCATGCCCACCATGTTCTCCACCCGCAGCAGCGCGTCGCGTGCGCTGTTGGCATGTACCGTGGCCATCGAGCCCTCGTGGCCCGTGTTCATGGCCTGCAGCATGTCGAAGGCCTCGGCACCCCGCACCTCCCCCAGGATGATGCGGTCGGGCCGCATGCGCAGGGCGTTGCGCACCAGGGCACGCTGCGTGACCTCGCCGGCACCCTCGGTGTTGGCGGGGCGGGTTTCCAGGCGCACCACATGCGGCTGCTGCAGGCGCAACTCGGCGGCGTCTTCGATGGTCACCACGCGCTCTTGTGGCGAGATGGCCGATGAGAGCATGTTGAGCATCGTGGTCTTGCCACTGCCGGTACCGCCCGAAACCAACACATTGAGCTTGGCTTGCACCAGGGCCTGCAGCAACTGCCCCATCTCCGGGGTCAAGGTGCCCAGGGCCACCATGCGCTCCAGGGTCAGTGCTTCGCGGCTGAACTTGCGGATCGACACGGCCGAGCCGTCCAGCGCCAAGGGCGGGATGATGGCGTTGAATCGCGACCCATCGGGCAAGCGGGCGTCGACCATGGGGCTGTTCTCATCCACGCGGCGGCCCACCCGTGCCACCACGCGGTCGATGGTGCGGCGCAGGTGGGGCTCGTCGTCGAAGCGAACGCTGGCCGTTTGCAGCCGGCCCTGTCGCTCCACCCAAATGCGCTCGTGACCATTGACCAGGATGTCGCTCACGGTGTCGTCCTGAAGCAGGTGTTCCAGGGGCCCCAGGCCCATCACTTCGTGCTCGATGTCGGTCACGGCCTGCACGCGCTCAGCCGCATTGAAGGGCAGAGCCGACTCCTCCAAGAGGCGTTGGGTCAGGCGGCGCAGCTCGCTGCGCAGGGCCGTGGGCTCCAAGGCCCTCAAGGCCTCCAGGTCGATGCGGTCCAGCACCCGCTGGTACAGGTCCCGTCGGAGTTGGGCATACGCCAGGGTGCTCATGGCGCCCACCTCAGCAGGCGTTCATGCCACGGCCTGGGGGGGGCTGCTGCCGCGGGCTGCGTTGGTACGGCTGGGCCATCTTCGGCGGTCGGCGCGGTGGTGGTGGGCGCCGCTGAGCAGCGACGTTGCTCAAGCTCGCTGGCCCACCGGGACACCGCCCGCGACCACGCGTCTTTGGGGTCCACCGCGCCCACCGCTTGGCCGTGGTAGGTGGCCTGCGCCACGGCCGCATCGCTGCGCGGCAGTTCTCGCCACGCATCGGCTTCGCCGTCCAGGCCCAGCGTGCGCCGCACCTGTTCGCTGGGCAGGCCGGTGTGGCGTTGCACCTTGTTGAGCAGCAGGGTGTTCACGCCGGGTGCGCTTCGGTGGTCCTGCAGCCACTGCCAGGCACGCCGTGCATTGAAGGTGGCCGGCAGGGTCGGCTCCGTGACCAGGGCCACCTCCTGGAGGTCGCACAGCAGCGGACCAAAGTGGGCGCTGCTCATCGCACCGGCCGGCAGGTCCAGCACCACCCAATCGGCCAGTTCTGTGGCGGTGCGCAGCAGCTTGAGCAGCGCCGAGGCGTCTTCGTCGGGCCCATCGGGCCAGGCCGCCCAATCCCGCGGAGCGGGCAAGAGCCGAAGAGCGGGTGAGCACGGTGTCAAGAGGGTGTCCAGGAGCGTGTCGTCCAAGCGCTCCATGACGCGCATGGCGTCGCCCACGGTGGGGCCGGCGTTGCGCTCGCACAGGTGCAGGGCCGCTTGTCCGCTGCGCAGGTCCAGGTCCAGCAGCACCACCCGCAGGCCGCGCTGCGACAAGGCCCAGGCCAGGCTGGTGGCCGCTACCGTGGTGCCCACGCCCCCTTTGGCGCCCACCAGGCCCAGGGTCCGAGGTGCGATGCTTCCGTTCACAAACATGAGGGGTTGTTCCTTCCTTGGAGTTGGCTGCTCAAACTTTCGCGGGGCAGCTCCACCACCGCCGCCGGCAACGGCAGGCTGCTGCCCCAGGCGGGCATCACGCCTTGCAGGGCCGCGCCGCTGAGGCTCACCCGAAGGCGTTGACAGTTGCTGGGGCTGCAGCCCGCCGGTTCCCGTGCCACCGTGAGCGTGGGCGGTTGCGCCAAGGCGTGCAGGCCCACCACGCGGGCCAGGGCTCGGCTGTTCACCTGCGGGTCGTCCAGGTCGCACACCACGGCCAGCCGCGCGCCCATGCGCGCGGCCTCGTGCAGCGAGCCGGCTGCGGCCAACCAACGGCCCAGGTCCACCATGCCCAACACCATCGCCACCAGCAGCGGCAGCACCAAGGCCCACTCCAGTGCGGCGGCCCCGCGCTCCTGGCGCTTGGGCCTACATGCACGCTGCGATCGAAGGGGGGTCATGACCGAGCCCTCATATGAACCGGTAGGCCAGCGTCAGGGCGATCGGGCCATAGGTGAAGCCCCAGGAAGCCGGCAGCAACTGGGGCTCAAAGCGCAGGCCCTGCACCTGCACCGTCACCAGCGACACGGGGCCGGCCGCACTGTTCACCAGGCGCACGCCCGGTGTGGACTGCGGCTCCAGGATGCTCACCATCGACCCCTGCAGGCCCGGCACCACCGGTGTGGAAGACCCCTGCACCTGGCCATACACCACCAGGCGTCGCGCTTCTTCTTGGCGCACCGGGTCGGCCGCATCGCCCGTGGCCAGGTGGCGCACGGCCGCCCGCACGCCGTGGTGCACGCGCTCCAGGTGGTGCACGGCTCGGCCCACGTCCCATGCGGTGGCGGGCATGGCCACCAGCACCGGCAGCAGCAAGGCCAATTCCAGTGCCGCCAGCCCCTTGCTGCGGCCGGCCGGGTGCGATCGCAAGCGCCCGCTCATTGGACCAATCCCGGCACCAGCGGCCCGGTGTCGCCGCCCACGGCCCCGTTGGTGGCGCAGGGTGCGCCCGCGTCGCCCGCTCGGCCCAGGTACTCCACATCGAAGCTGCCCGACACACCGGCGCCGGTGGGCCGGCTGCCGGTTTTCACCGGGGCCAGCATCAGCACGCAGCCCAGATCCAACACGGTGGCCATCGCACTGCCCTGGCCCCCGTTCCACACAGTGCAATTCACGATGGGCACGGTCACCAGGCGGCGCTGCGCGCCCCACTGCGCATGCTGCGCGCTGCTCAGGGCCACCACGGTGCCGCCCACCTGCCCTTGAAACGGAGCCCGCGCGGCGCGCCGCTGCAGGTAGTCGCTGAGGTTGTTCTGGCCGCTGGCATAGCCCCAGCCGGTGTAGTCCGGTGGCGCCAACCGGGCATCGGACGAATTGGCATACAGGCCAAAGCGCGTGTTCCAGGCGCGCCCCACCGAGCTCACCTGTCCGGGCTGTCCAATCGACTGCCCCAGGTGCACCCCACAAGCGCCCTGTCCTTCCAACAGGGCGGCCAACTCCGAGGCGCCGCCGTTGGGTGGGCTGAAGTCGGCCCAGCCAAAGTTGCCGCTGCCGTAGCCGCCGGAAGGGTTGTCCACCGAGGTCAGGCGACGCCCCGCGACCAGCCCCCAACCCTGTGCGCGCGTGGCGCCGGGCGCGGCGCACACCGCCAAGGGCATGGCGCACACCTGCTGCGCACCGGACAAAGCGGCCACCGCTTGGGCCGTCACCGACACGCTGTGGGCGGTGTCGATGCCCAAGGCCTGCAGCACCGGCATCAGCCACAAGGCCCGCGGTGGGTCGGCGCGCCGGCAGCGTACAAACCGCGCCTGTGCGGGCGACAGGCCCATGGTCTGGTTGGCCGTGGCGGGCACGAAGGGGCCGTCGAGCTGGGCCGAGAACGCCACCTCGATGGACGCGGCTGAGGGCACTTCGCTCTGCAGGAACACCCGGTTGACCGAAGCGGCCGGCCGGGCCGCTGCGCCCTGTGCCTGCGGGTCCACCAACACCTGGGCGTAGGCCCGAGCCGTGTCGAACACCATGGGGTCGTTGGCGCCGGTCAGGGCGGAGCTGGCCGCCAAGGCACAGGCATCCATGGCGTTTTGGAGTTCGGCCTTCAGGGCGTAGGCGCGGCTGAGGTCCAGGCCCAAGGCGACCAGCCCCAGCATCAGCGGCAAACACAGTGCCAAGAGGATGGCCGACGCGCCGCGCTGCCGGGCACGGCTGCGCGCACGGGGCGGACAGAAGCGGTTCGCGGACATCACCGCCCCGGCGGGGTGGCTGCGGCGCCAGGCGGGGTCTGCGCCGCGGGTGATCCGGCAGGCTCCAGTGATGAGCCACCGCCGGTACCGCTGGGCCCGCGCCGCAAGGCCATGGCGTCTCGAGCCGACACCGTATCGGGCAGCCTGGGGTCTTCGCCGGCTTGCGGGTTCAGGCGTTGGGCGCGGCGAGCCGCCAAGGGGTCTTCGCTGAGCGCCGGTGCAGCCCTGCGGCCCGGCCCTGCGGCCTCGGCGCCTTCTTCCACAGCGCCCAGGGCTTCGGCTTCACTGGGCAAGGCCTGCACCAGCCGTGGCGTGATGATGAACAGCACTTCCGAGCGGTCCTGCTGAAACTCCTTGGAGCGAAACAGCGCCCCGAGGATGGGCAGGTCCCCCAGGAAGGGAAACTTCGTCAGCGTTTCGGTGTTGATGTTCTTGATCAGGCCGGCGATGGCCAGGCTCTGCCCATCGCGCAGCTGCACCGTGGTGGCCGCGCGGCGTGTGGTGAAGCTGGGCAAGACGGTGGTCACGCCGCCGCTGCTGAGAAACGGGGAGCCGGTGCGGGTGAGCTCGGAGACCTCAGGGGCCACCCGCAGCTGCACCACATCGCCTTCCAAGACCTGTGGCGTGAAGCGCAGGCCCACGCCGTATTCCTTTTCTTCCAGCGTGACCGTGGCCCGCCCCTCGGCCGTGTCGCGCGCCACGGGAATGAAGACCTTGCCTCCGGCCAGAAAGCTCCCCTCTTGCCCGCTCAAGGCCACGATGTTGGGCTCGGCCAAGACCTTCAGCGCGCCGTCTTGCGCCTTGCCATCCACCGACAAGCTGCCGCTGCGGCCGGCCACGCCCAGGCGACCAAACACATCTTGCAGCGCCTGCGTGACCAGGCCATAGCTCATCGAGCCGACGGTGCGGTTGAGGTTGAGGCTGACACCGAACTGGTCCAGCAGGTTGCGCGAGACCTCCACCACCTTGACCTCCAGCATCACCTGCTGGGGCTGGCGAATCTTGAGGAGGTTGATCACATGCGGGGGGCTGCCGCCTTGGGCCTGGCCGCCCGTGGCGGTGGTGCCCAGTGCCGCACCGCCGGGGCCGCTGGAGGGCCCTCCGGCCGGTGGGGGGGTGTTGGGGGCTTGCGCCAAGCGCGCCAAGGCCCGCACATGGCCCTGGGCCAAGGCCACGGCCCGCTCGGCCGCCAGGACGTGGCGCACCGTGCCCCACAGCACCACGGAGTCGGCTGCTGCTTGGACCTGCAGTTCGGTCTCCTCCGGCAACACCCGCTGCAGCTGTTCACGCAGGCCGCGCACGTCCATTTCCACCCGTACGTCGATCACCGACACGGCCGACCCCCGTGACCACAGCATGATGTTGCTGGAGCCAATGCCGCGCCCCAGAACGTACAGCTCGCGCGGGCCTGTGAGCACCACGTCCAACACGCCGGGATGGGCCACCGACACCCGCTCCACGGCTTGCGGCAGGGTCAGCACCTGCGAGGTGCCCGCCAGCACCATCAGGCGTTCAGCCCCTTGGGCGTGGCCCTGCCCGGCGGGGGTGCTCAAGGCCAGGGCCAACAGGGTAGGCCACCAGGCCGCCGCGGTGACGCGTCGGATGCGGGCGGCGCGCGCCAGGGTCAAGTGTTCGCAGGGGATCAGGGCGGAGGGGCTCACAGGCGTCCTTTGCTTGTCAACAGGAAATCAACGGCGTATCCCCCGGGGATCCCCGGGTTGCCAACAGCTCATCAAGGGTTTGTCAACAGGCCTTCCACAGCCTTGAGCTGGGCGGGCGCTGCGGGGTGGTCACCACACGGCAGGCGAGCGCTGGGTGCCGCGGATGAGCTCGGCGCGTTCTTCGGCGGGGGCGCCGGGGCCAGCCGGGCTGGCCGGACTGTGGTTCGCGGGGGGTGGGGCGGCGGGCTGGCAGCGGGCTCCACGCGCCGAGCCCGGGGTTTGGCCTCGCGCAAGGGGGCTGCAGGCACCGCTTCGGGCGCCAAGGCCAGCAGGTCTTGCTTGCGTGCACCGGCGGTGTGGGCCGCAGCGGCGTCGGCCGGGTTGCGCAGCACCAGGGACAAGGTGCCCACGCTGCGGGCGAGGTCGAGCTTCTCGGCCTCCTGGGGCGTGACCTCCAGGGTCACGGCACCGGTCACGCGCGGCGCGGTGGTGTCTCGGCCTGCGTCTTGTGCCACGGCCAGCACCAGAATCCGCTCCAGCACGATCTTGGACAGCCCGGCGTCCCGTGCGTGCCGGTCGGGGTCTGTTTGGGTGTGCACCAGCACATCCACGAGGCTGCCCGGCAGGGCGAATCCGGCCACCCCCATGGCTTCGTTGACCTTGACCGTCAGCGCGCGTTTGCCTGGCGTGATGGCCGCCGACAGGCCGCCACGCGCGCCCAGAGCGGCCAGCTTGGCCTCCAGGACCGGCTCGTGTTGGCTCAGCGGCGTGCGCACCACACGGCCCACCAGGGCGCCCGGGTCGGCCACGGCGCCCGCCGGCCAGGCGCTGGGCGGCCAGGGCACGGTGCGCAGCATCGACGCTTCCAGGGGCGTGCCCAGCGGGATGTCGGCGGCGGCCACCACCACCGGGAGGTGGTCCGCGGTCTGGGCGCGCAGCCACTTCGCCGCCAGGACCAGGGCGACCAATCCGGCCACGGCGGCCAGCCCCAGCAGGGTCAGGGGCCTGCCCAGGCGAAGGAAGAACGGGGCTTGTGTGGGGGTTCGAGACAAAGGGCGTGCGGGCATGGAATTCGGTTTCGGTTGGGGCGGGGATCGGGCGCCGGTGCGCCCATCGGATGGCGGCCACGGGCCACCGTGCGGGGGCCTTCAGCCGTCAGGGGGTGTGGCCATGCTGCTGACGATCAGGGCCAATTCCCCCGCGGCGATCGCCACCGCATAGGGCATGGGGTTGGGCCTGGAGGCCAGCTTCCACACCAACGCCAGCACGCCGCCGGCCAACAGGGTCCAGCACAGCAGGGGCCACACCCCATCGGGCCCTGCATGGCCGGCCAATACGGCCAGCCACTTGGCGTCGCCCGCTCCCCAAAGCCCTATGCGCCACAGGAGAGCCCCTATGGCCAGCATCAGGGCGGCGGCCATACCCCCCATGAACACGCCGGGCGTGCCGTACAGAGGACCCACGGCAGGGTGCGGGCCCAGCGGCAGCAAGGCCTGTTGGGCCATGGCGCTCAAAGCCCCTGCGGCCACCAAGCGGTTGGGGATGCGCCGCGTGCGCAGGTCGGCCACCACCGCAGCGAACAAGAGTGCGGCCAAGATGGCCCACGCCACCGCCTGTGCTGCACCCCAGGGGTGTGCCAGGTTGACGGCTTCGGGCAAGGGGGTGTCCATAGAGGGTTCAGGCCAGCGGCCGGTCGGGTGGTGTGTGGGGGGTGTCGTGCAGGGGCCCGGAGCAGGCCGCGCACCGGGTGGTGCGGCCCGGCCCGGGCACCCGGTCATCACAAGGCGGTGACCACCGACTTGAAGACGGTATCCAAGGCGGTACCCACCGAGCCCACGCTCGTGGCAATGACGACCGCAATCAGTGCGGCCAGGAGGCCGTACTCGATGGCCGAAGCCCCGTCTTCTTCCTTCCAGAACTTCGACATCAACGACTTGATCATGTTTTCTCCCTTGGGATTTGAGTGATGAATCCCTGGCCGCGAAGGCTGAACCGAAACCGAGGTGCACTCGCGGGTGGGGTGCACCTCGCGGGGCTTCGGGCCCTGTTCTGGGGCCTTGGCGACCAGGAAGTCCAGTGTGTGCAATCGGCAAGGGGCTTCCAAGCGACCTTTGGCCGGAAGCTGTGGCAAATCAAGCGGCGGGTTTGGGAGCCTGATGGGGATCAAGCGCTGGGCGCTCTGGCGCCCGGGGTGCGGCATCCCTAGGGGCGTGTCTGCACTTCCAGCCGCGCCAACCACTGCAGCGCATGTTCGCGGGAGTTGCCGCACATCTCAGCGCTGGGCTGCAGCCCAACGCAGAAGGCCGGCCGCTCAGGCCGCCCAAAGAGGGCGCAGCGCCAGTCTGCGGTGAGCTGTACGCAGGGCACGCCAGCCGGCTTGCCCTGGGGCATGCCGGGAATGGCTTGGGTGATGGAGGGTGCGATGCAGCAGGCACCGCAGCCGCTGGCGCAGCGCATGCGGTGATTGTGCAGGCCCGCGCATACGGCCTGGGGCCCGCCTAAAATCAGGGTTTCCGCGCTTGGCGCTTGATGCGCCACCCCATCCCGTGCTCCATCCCCAGACCTATGACGTGATCGTGGTCGGTGGCGGCCATGCCGGCACCGAAGCCGCCTTGGCGGCAGCCCGTATGGGCTGCCGCACGCTGCTGCTCACCCATAACTTGGAGACCCTGGGGCAGATGAGCTGCAACCCCTCGATTGGGGGGATTGGCAAGGGCCACCTGGTCAAGGAGGTGGACGCCTTGGGTGGCGCCATGGCCGCCGCCACCGACGAGGCGGGCATTCAGTTCCGGATCCTCAATGCGAGCAAGGGGCCTGCGGTGCGTGCCACCCGGGCGCAGGCCGACCGCGTCTTGTACCGCGCGGCCATCCGCCGACGCCTTGAAAACCAGCCCAATCTGGACATCTTCCAACAGGCGGTGGACGACCTGATCTTGGATGGTGACCGTGTGGCGGGCGCTATAACGCAAGTGGGCATTCGCTTCGCTGCTCGTGCGGTGGTCCTGACGGCAGGTACCTTCCTGGACGGGCGCATCCACGTGGGCTTGGAAAACCACTCGGCCGGCCGCGCCGGTGACCCGCCGGCCGTTCGGCTGTCGGCCCGCCTGAAGGAACTGCGCCTGCCGCAGGGCCGCCTCAAGACGGGCACACCGCCCCGCCTGGATGGCCGCACCATCGACTTCAGCCGCTGCACCGTGCAGCCTGGCGACGGCATGCCGGGGCCCAACGGCGAGGCCCCCACCACCCCGATGCCGGTCTTCAGTTTCTTGGGCACGCCGGATCAGCACCCGCAGCAGTTGCCTTGCTGGATCACCCACACCCACGCGGGTACGCACGACATCATCCGATCCGGCTTTGAGCGCAGCCCCATGTTCACGGGAGTGATCGAGGGAGTGGGGCCACGTTACTGTCCCAGCATTGAAGACAAGATCAACCGCTTTGCCGACAAGGACAGCCACCAGATCTTTCTGGAGCCCGAGGGTTTGAGCACCCACGAGTTCTACCCCAATGGGATCTCCACGTCGCTGCCGTTTGACATCCAGTTGGCGGCGGTTCAGTCCATCCCGGGGCTGGAGCGGGCACACATCGTGCGCCCCGGCTACGCCATTGAATACGACTACTACGACCCCCGCTCACTGAAGACCAGCTTTGAGTCCAAGTCGATCGGGGGCTTGTTCTTGGCCGGGCAGATCAACGGCACCACCGGCTACGAAGAAGCGGCTGCGCAGGGCCTGTACGCCGGCATCAATGCTGCCCTGCAGACCCAAGGGCGCGCAGCCCTCAGCCTGCGCCGTGACGAGGCCTACCTGGGCGTCTTGGTCGACGACCTGATCACCAAGGGCGTGACCGAGCCCTACCGCATGTTCACCAGCCGGGCGGAGTTCAGGCTGCAGCTGCGCGAAGACAATGCCGACGCCCGTCTGACCGAGCGGGGCCGGGCCCTGGGGCTGGTGGACGATGCGCGCTGGGACGCCTTCAACCGCAAGCGGGATGCGGTTTCACGTGAAACCGAGCGCCTGAAGTCCACCTGGGTGCACCCCGCAATCCTGCCGCCTGAGGCGGCTGAGCGGCTCTTGGGCAAGGCCCTGGAGCACGAGTACAACCTGATCGACCTGCTGCGCCGCCCGGGTGTGGGCTTCGATACCGTGGCGGAAGTGGCGGCACTGGCGCGCCCCGATGCGGGTGTTTCACGTGAAACGCTCCGTGAGTCCCTGGGTGCCGGCCTGGCCGATGCGGTGGTGGAGCAGGTGGAGATCGCCACCAAGTATGCGGGCTACATCGACAAGCAGGTGGAAGAGGTGGCGCGGGCGGCCCACTATGAAAACCTGAAGCTGCCCGACGATTTTGACTACGGCGCGGTGACCGCCCTGAGCATCGAGGTGCGCCAGAAGCTCAGCCGCCACCGCCCGGAAACCTTGGGCCAGGCCTCGCGGGTGTCGGGGGTGACGCCGGCGGCGATCTCCCTGCTGCTGGTGCACCTGAAGAAGGGCCGGTTCCGCGGCTTTGAGCCCCACGGAGCGGGCGCCACATCGGGGGCGCCAGCACCGGGGGTGTCCGTGCCGCCATCGTCGGGCCTGGTGGACCAGGACGCCGCTTGACCGTACTGGACACCCGCGCGCAGCTGCCGGCGGCGCTGTCTGAACTGGGCTTGGCGCTCAGCCCGCAGGCCTGTGGGCAGTTGCTGGGGCATTTGGACCTCATCGCCAAATGGAACCGCGTCTACAACCTGACCGCCGTGCGCGACCCCGCCGAGATGTGGACCCACCACCTCTTGGACAGCCTGGCCGCGGTGGCGCCCCTGGCCGCCTACTGGGCCAATCGCTGCGCCGCCATGCGGCCTGAGGATCCCCGGGTGCAGTCCCCGTACGGGGGGCCACACATTCTGGACGTGGGTTCGGGTGCAGGCTTGCCCGGCGTTACCCTGGCCATTGCACTGCCGCAGGCCCTGGCGGCCATGCCAGGGGCCATGCCCAAGGCGGCCTCAGCGCTGGGGCCAGGGGTCCCACCTGCTGGGGCGGGCGTTCGCGTGACCTGTGTTGACACCGTGGCCAAGAAGGCGGGGTTCATTCGCCAGGTGGCGGCGGAGTTGGGCTTGGGTGGGCTTCAGGCGGTGCATGGCCGCATCGAATCCCTGAAGCCTTTGCAGGCCGATGTGATCACGTGCAGGGCTTTCGCCAGCCTGTCGGATATCGTCTCCTTGACGCGTTTGCACCTGGCGCCCGGTGGGGTCTGGATGGCCCTCAAGGGCCTGGTGCCCACCGATGAGATCAAGGCCCTGCCCCCGGACATTGATGTGTTTCACGTGGAACCCTTGCAAGTCCCGCATCTGAGCGCCCAGCGCTGCCTGGTCTGGATGCGGCCCCGCCCCCAACCCTGAAGCCGGCCTCCTCCCATGCCCATCCGCCTTGTTGACCTGCCCTTGTTTCGGTCCGCGGCTGCCCTGCTGGCCCTGTTGGCGCTGGGTGGGGCCATGCCCACAGCGTTGGCCCAGGCCTCAAGCCGCCCAGTGGCTGAGGCCCCGCCCCTTCAGCCCTTGCCCACCCTGGCGGTGGCGCCCTATATGGGCCGTTGGTACCAAGTGGCCTATTACCCCAATTTCTTTCAACGCCAGTGCGTGGCCGACACCACGGCCACCTACCGCGAGCTCGGGGATGGCACGGTGGAGGTGCTCAACCGTTGCCGCACCGCCTCCGGGGCCTTCGACCAGGTGACGGGCCGGGCGCGCCCGGTGGCCGGTGTGTCGGCCATTGCGGGCGGGCAGCTTCAACCGGCCCGCCTGGAGGTGAGCTTTTTGCCGGCCTGGTTGCGGTGGACCGGTGTGGGTTGGGGGGCCTATTGGGTGGTGGACCGGCCGGAGCATGGCCGCTATGCCATCGTCAGTGAAGGCCGCCGTGAATACCTGTGGGTGTTGTCGCGCACGCCGGAGTTGGGCGCAGAAGACCGGCAGGCCGTGCGGGCCCGCCTGCAGGCCTTGGGCTTTGACCTGGAGCGCCTGAAAGACCACCCCCAAACCCCCGCGCCCTGAGGCCCACCTCCATCCCGTTCGCGGGAACCTGCCCACAGGCGCAGGATTTGAGCCCTTGATGGGCGATAAAGACTGTATAAACATACAGCTTTGATCGCCCATCATGTCTTCCATTTCGAACCCCGGCGGCCTGGCCGGACCTGACCGCCCGGCCTTGCCCTTCTCGTCTGGCGCCTGGGCGCCCCACCGCCGCCTGCGCATCAACGGGGTGGTGGCCCCGGCCCATGCCGCGCTGTCGGTGCCGGGGGTGTGGCGCGCCAACGCCTGCGCCCAGCCTGGCTCCACCTGGCCCAGCGGCCATGCCGCTTTGGATGCGGAGCTGCCCGGTGGGGGGTGGCCGGCCGGTGGCTTGGTGGAACTGCTCTGTGCGCAACCCGGCCTGTACGAAGGCAGCCTGCTGGCCGCCCACTGGGCGGGCGTTACCCACGCCCAGCCTGCGGCCCGCTTGGCTTGGGTGATGCTCGGGCACAGCCCTTGGCGCCTGCACGGCCCGGGTGTGGCCCATTTGGGCTTGCAGCCTCAGCGTCTGTTGGTCGTGCAGCCCGCCACCGAGGCCGACGCCGCCTGGTCGGTCGAACAGATGCTGAACAGCCCGGGCATTTGCGGCCTGTGGTGGATCACCCGCCACGCCCAGGCCCAACACCTGCGCCGCCTGCAATGGGCGGCGCAGGCCGCCGGCATCCCGCTGTTCGTCTCGCGCCCCCTGGCCTGTCGGCAGGACCCTTCCCCGGCACCCCTGCGCCTGCATTTGCAGGCCGGTCCCGGGCAGGCCCTGCGGGTGCACATCTTGAAGCGCCAGGGGCCGCGGCTGGAGCAGCCCATTGACTTGAAGGGCCTGAATCCCCAGACCTCCCGGCCCAGCCCGGGCCCCCAGCCTGTTTCCCCGCCCGTGCACCATGTGGTGGATCGCCCTGTACCTGCCTCAGTGGCCCCTTGAGGCCCTGGGCGCCCCCCGCCCCGACGCGGTGGAAGAAGCCGGTGGCCTGGTGTGCGTGGGCGCTGCGGCGGCCCAAGCGGGCGTGCGCCCGGGCATGGGCCGGGCGGCCGCTGAGCTGTGCCTGCCCGGTCTGAAGCTGCGGCCCCGAGACCCTGAACAAGAGGCGCGCGCCCTGCGCACCCTGGCCCTGGCCGCCCTGCGCTTCAGCCCGAACCTGCAGCTGCGCCCCGATGGCCTGCTGATCGAGGTGCAGGCCAGCCTGCGTCTGTTTGGCGGGCCCTTGCGCCTGTGGCAGCGCTTTCAGCAGCTGATAGCCTCATATGAAGTAAGTGCACACTGGGCCGCAGCGCCTTTTCCGGAGGCGGCCTGGCTGTTGGCCCGTGTTCGGGGCCCGGCCCGGCAAGCCGCTGGCCCACCCGGCCGGGCCCCGGGGCTGGCCCTGGGCGTGGCGCAAAGCCGGCAGGCCCCAGCCGTGCTGGCGGTGTTGGATGCACTGCCCGTGCCCCCGGTGCTGCAGGCCTGGCAGGCCCCGCCGGCCACCCACCAGTTGCTGGAGGGCTGGGGTGTGGCCACCCTGGGCCAGTGGCGTGCGCTGCCCCGGGCCGGGCTGCAACGCCGCTTGGGTTCAGACCTTCTGCAACGCCTGGACCGTGCCTATGGCCAAGCCCCCGACCCACGGCCCTTCTGGGGGCCCCCAGCGGTGTTTGACGAGCGCCTGGACCTGCCCGAGCGCAGCAGCGACCTGGGCCTCATCGTCCAAGCCCTGCAGCACCTGTTGCAGGCCCTGGAAGGCTGGTTGGTGGCCCAGGGCCGTCTGGCGCGGGCCCTGAGCCTGCACCTGTTGCATGAAACCCGGCGCCACGAAGCCTGGCCCGACACGGTCTACCCCCTGCGCCTGGTGGCCCCCGAACAGGCGGCCCAAGCCCTGCTGCGCCTGTGGTCCGAGCGCCTGCACCGCCAGGCGGTGGTGGCGCCGGTGGTGGCTTTGCGTCTGGTGTTGCAGGCCAGCGAGCAACCTGAATCCCCTGAGCTGCAGCAGGCGTTGCCCTTGTCCACCCGGGCGCACGCCGGTGGCCTGCCAGACCCGCTGGAGACCCGCCACGCGCTGGCGCGGCTCTTGGACCGCCTGCAGGCCCGCCTGGGTGAGCAGGCGGTGCAGGCGCTGCGCTGTCATGACGACCACCGCCCTGAAAAAGCCAGCACCAGCCTGGCCCTGACGGCCGCAGACCTTCAGTGCCCCGCGGGCTTGCCACACCCGGCCCAGGAGGCCGCCCTGGAGGGGGCCCCTGTGCCGGCGGGGCCTCTTGCGCCCCGCCCTTTTTGGTTGCTGCCCGAGCCCGAGGCCTTGGGCGAACACCAGGGGCGCCCGGTGCACCAGGGGGCTGTCCTGGTGTTGTGCACCCGCCCCGAACGCATCGAGGCCGGCTGGTTCGATGGCGAGCCGGTGTGCCGCGACTATCAGGTGGCCGAAGGCCCCGACCACCGCCTGCGTTGGGTGTTCCGCGAGCGTCGCGGCCCCAACCCAGGCTGGTTCCTGCACGGGTGGTTCAACTGAGGCCCGCGGCGGATGCGCGCATCAGGTTCTGCACCACGGTTGCCGCGGGTACGGCCCGGCAGTCCTGGGGGCGGGTGCCGCTCCACAGCGAGGAAAAGTCGTCCAGCCCGGCGGCCTCGGCCCGGGCGCGCAAGGGTGCCAGGGCCCCCCCGGCCAGGGGAAAGGCCGGTGCCAGCGGTGACATCGGGCCCAACTCCCGCATGAGCCGGTTGAACAGGCTCCGTGCCGGGCGTCCGGTGAACAGGCGGGTGAGTGCCGTGGCTGCTTCGGAAGGCACGGCTTGGCCTGCCTGCGCCGCCCTCATCAGGGCCTGGCGGTGCACGGCCGGGGTCCTGGCCTCCTCGCACAACAGGAAGGCCGTGCCCACCTGAACGGCTGCAGCGCCGGACTGCAAGGCGGCGCTCACCGCCGCGGCATGCCCCAAACCACCCGCGGCCACGATGGGCAGGGACACGGCCGCCTGCATCTGAGCCAGCAGGCCGCTCACCGGCAGCTGACCCTCCAGGTCTTGGTCGGCCCGCAGGAAATGCCCGCGGTGTCCACCGGCCTCCAGGCCTTGGGCAATCACCACGTCGGCCCCGTGGGCCTGCAGCCACAGGGCCTCCTCTACCGTGGTGGCCGAGCTCATCACCAGCGAGCCCCAGCCCTTCACGCGGTCCAACAGCGGCGCACTGGGCAGGCCAAAGTGAAAACTGACCACTGGTGGTGGGTGCTGGGCCAGCACATCAGCCAGTGCGGCTTGGAAGGGCTGCCGCACCGGGGCCGGGGCCGCCTCAGAGCCCAAGCCCCACTGCGCGCGGTAGGGGGCCAGGGCCTGGCGCCAGGCGGCTTCGCGCTGGGCGTCCTCTTCGGGCAGGCGGTGGCAGAAAAAGTTGACGTTGTAGGGCAGGCCTTGGGGGCCCAGTTCCCGCTGCAGCGTGTGCAGTTCGCGCTCCAGGGCCGCCGCATCCAGCATCGCGGCCGGCAAAGAACCCAGCGCCCCAGCCCGGGACACCGCCACGGCCAGCGTGCTGTCCTGCACCCCGGCCATGGGGGCTTGGATCAGCGGGTGTTGCAGGCGGGCCCGCAAGGCGGACCAGGAGGGGCTGTGGCGCATGCCGGGATGTCCTCTGAGGGGGTTCGGCGGGGCCAGAACCTCAAGCCTGGAATTCTCGCGGAGGACATCCCCCCTGTGGGCCCTGCCGAAGGGTGAATTTGCTGTATAAAAACACAGTATGTTGCCCGCCTACGCCGAGCTGCACTGCCGCAGCAATTTCAGCTTTCTCACCGGGGCCTCGCACCCGGAGGAGCTGCTGGCCCGCGCGGCCGAACTCGGCTATGAAGCGCTGGCCTTGACCGATGAGTGCTCGGTGGCCGGTGTGGTGCGGGCCCATGAAGAGCTCAAGCGCCAAGGCCCGTCGGGCACGCGGCTTGTGTTGGGCACACACCTGGACGTGGACCCCGGTGAAGCCCCGCCGCCCGGCCTGGGGCAGGGCCTGCGCGTGGTGGTGTTGGCGCACAACCGCCGCGGCTGGGGGCAGCTGTGCGAACTCATCACCCGGGCCCGCGCCCGCGCGCCCAAGGGGCTGTACTGCGCTTGGCCACAAGACCTGCTGGAGCACCAAGCGCTGGACAGCTGCACCGTCTTGCTCATCCCGCGGCGCAGCGACAGCCTGGCGGCCTTGCAGGCCCAGGCCCAGTGGTGCGCACAGGCCTTCGGCCCCCGCGCCGCGGTGGCGGTGCAGCGCCTGTTGTGGGCCGACGATGCCCGCTTGGTGCAGGCCGTACAGACCGTGGTGCAGGCCCTGCAGGCGCAGGGCCTGCCCTTGCCCATCGTGGCCACGGGCGATGTGCTCATGCACCGCCGCTCGCGCAAGCCGGTGCAGGACACGCTCACCGCCATTCGCCTGCGCCGGCCCTTGGCCCAGTGCGGAACCGCCTTGGCCTGCAACGCCGAGCAGCACCTGCGCTCGCGCTTGCAACTGGCCCAGCTCTACCGCCCCGAGTGGCTGCAGGCCTCGGTGGATGTGGCCCGGCGTTGCACCTTCAGGCTCGACGAACTGCGCTACGAATACCCCGCCGAACTCGTGCCCGAAGGGCGCAGCCCCATCGAGCACCTGCGTGCGCTCACCGCCCAAGGGGCCCGCCAGCGCCATCCCGATGGTGTGCCCGATGCGGTGCAGGCCCAGCTCGAGCGGGAGTTCGAACTCATCGAAGCCTTGCGCTACGAGCCCTTCTTCCTCACCGTGCACGATGTGGTGCGCTTTGCGCGCAGCCGCGGCATCCTGTGCCAGGGCCGTGGCTCGGCCGCCAACTCGGCGGTGTGTTGGTGCCTGGGCATCACCGAAGTCGACCCCACCCAAACCACGCTGCTGTTCGAGCGCTTCATTTCGCGCGAGCGCGCCGAGCCGCCGGACATCGATGTGGACTTCGAACACGAGCGGCGCGAAGAGGTCATCCAGTACATCTACGCCAAGTACGGCGCCAACCGCTGCGCCCTGGCCGCCGCCGTGACCGCTTACCGAACCCGTGGCGCGGTGCGGGATGTGGGCTTTGCTCTGGGGCAGGACGCGGCCATCATCGACAAGCTGGCCCGCTCGGTCCATGGCTTTGACGACCCGCAGCGTTTGCAGCGCAGCCTGGACGAACTGGGCCTGGACGCGCAGGCGCCAGCACTGCAGCGCTGGCTGCAGCTCGTGCACACGCTGCACCGCTTTCCGCGGCACTTGTCGCAGCACACCGGCGGCTTCGTGATCGCCGCCGACCGCTTGTCCAGCCTGGTGCCCATCGAGCCGGCCAGCATGCCGGGGCGGCGCGTCATCCAATGGGACAAGGACGACCTCGAGTCTTTGGGGCTGCTGAAGGTGGATGTGTTGGCCCTGGGCATGCTCACCGTCATCCGCAAGACCCTGGCGTTGATGACGCAGTGGCACGGCTGGCCCACCAGCCAGCCCCACCACCGCCGCGCTGACGCGTCACGGCCCTGGCAGGTGCAGGACATCCCACGCGAAGACCCGGCCACCTTCGCCATGGCCACCCGCGCCGACACCGTGGGCGTGTTTCAGATTGAAAGCCGCGCTCAGCAAAGCATGTTGCCGCGCCTGAAGCCGCGCACCTTCTACGACTTCGTGGTGCAGGTGGCCATCGTGCGCCCCGGCCCCATTCAAGGCGGCATGGTGCACCCGTACTTGGAGCGCCGCGCGCTGCGCGAGCAAGGCACGCTGCCGCCTTCGCCCTACCCGGCCTTGGATGCGGCCCTGGGCCGCACCTTGGGCGTGCCCATCTTTCAGGAGCAGGTGATGCAGATCTGCGTCATCGCCGCGGGCTTCACGCCGGGCGAAGCCGACGGCCTGCGGCGCTCCATGGCCGCTTGGCGCAAGAAGGGCGAGCTGCATCTCTTTCACGACCGCATCGTGCAGGGCATGGTGCAACGTGGCTATCCGGTGGACTTCGCCCAAGGCATCTTTGCCCAGATCGAAGGCTTCGGTGAATACGGTTTCCCGGAAAGCCATGCCTACAGCTTCGCGCTGCTGTCCTATGTGAGCGCTTGGATGAAGTGCCACGAACCCGAGGCCTTCTTGGCCGCGCTGCTCAATTCGCAGCCCATGGGCTTTTATGGCCCCGCACAGTTGGTGCAGGATGCGCGGCGCCATGGGGTTGCGGTGCTTCCGGTGGCGGTGCAGCACAGCCATTGGGACTGCACCCTGGAGCCCCCCCTTGAAAGCCCCGAGGCGCGCCCGGCGGTGCGCTTGGGTTTGCGCCTGGTCAGCGGCCTTCAAGAAGGGGTGGCGCAGGCCTTGGTACGGGCGCGCACCCAGGCCCCGTTTGCTGATGTGCAGGACCTCGCGCAGCGGGCCGGCCTGTCGGCGGCCGACCTTCAGCGCTTGGCCCGGGCAGACGCGCTACAGGCCTTGGCGGGCCACCGGCGGCAACAACTGTGGCAGGCCAGCGGCGTGCAGCGGCCGGCCCGCCGCGCAGCGGTCATGGCCGACCTCTTCGAGCACAACCCGGCGCCTGAAGCCGCTGCCCCCGAGTTGCCCGACGCGCCCGAAGGCCAAGCCATCACCTTGGACTACGCCAGCACCGGCCTGAGCCTGCGCCGCCACCCTTTGGCCCTGATGCGCCCACGCCTGCAGCAACGCGGCTGGCACAGCGCCCACGCCCTGCAGCAATGGCCCGACGGCCGGCGGGCCTGGGCCTGTGGCCTGGTCACCATGCGCCAGCAGCCCGTGACCGCCAAGGGCACCACCTTCATCACCCTGGAAGATGAAACCGGCTGTGTGAATGTGATCGTCTGGCGCCACATCCGCGAGCAACAGCGCTTGGTGGTGCTGCAGGCGCGGCTGTTGGCGGTGGTGGGCCAATGGCAGAACCGCAACGGCGTGCAGCACCTGGTGGCCCGGCGCCTCTTGGATGTCTCGCCCTGGTTGGGGGAGTTGGGCCGTGTCACCGCTTCCCGAGATTTCCGCTGAGGCCTGCACCCCGCCGGCCGGCGCGCGCCCGTCCTCTGTTAGCCTTGCACCTTGAACCGGCGCGCCCGGCGCAGCCCTTCCCTTTGCAACGCACACCCTGACCATGCCCCGCATCTTTTGCATCGCCAACCAAAAAGGCGGCGTCGGCAAAACCACCACCACCGTGAACCTGGCCGCTGGCCTGGCCCGTATCGGCCAGCGCGTGCTGGTGGTCGACCTCGACCCCCAAGGCAATGCCAGCATGGGTTCGGGGGTGGACAAGCGCACCCTGGAGCTCAGCGTCTACGACGTGCTCTTGGAGCAGGCCGGCATCGCCGAAGCCCGCCGGCGCAGCGAGCAAGGCGGCTACGACGTGTTGGCCGCCAACCGCGAGTTGGCCGGTGCCGAGGTGGAGTTGGTGGGCCTGGAACACCGCAACACCCGCTTGCGCCAAGCCCTGGCGGCCGTGGCGGCCGACTACGATTTCGTCCTCATCGACTGTCCCCCGTCCCTGAGCCTGCTGACCCTCAACGGCCTGTGCAGTGCGCATGGGGTCATCGTGCCCATGCAGTGCGAATACTTCGCGCTCGAGGGCCTGACCGACCTGGTCAACACCATCAAGCAGGTGCACGCCAACCTCAACCGCGACCTGCAGATCATCGGCCTGCTCCGGGTGATGTTCGACCCGCGCATCACCTTGCAGCAGCAGGTCAGCGAGCAACTCAAGGCGCACTTCAAGGACAAGGTGTTCAACACCGTCATTCCGCGCAATGTGCGCCTGGCCGAGGCCCCAAGCTACGGCCAGGCTGGCGTGGTCTTCGACCCGTCTTCGCGCGGGGCGCAGGCCTACATCGCCTTTGCGCAGGAAATGGTGGAGCGCATCGGCACGATGCGCTGAGCCGCTGCTGGGCGCCCAGCCCCCAGCGCTACAGCCCCAGCGACTCCTCGCAGCCCAGGTGCACATTCATTGCCTGCACCGCCGCACCGCTGGCGCCCTTGCCCAGGTTGTCCAAGCGGGCCATCAGCACCGCTTGCGCTTCATTGGCGAAAACGAACAGGTCCACCCGGTTGGTGTCGTTGCAGGCCTGCACATCAAAGAAGCCGGTGGCCAGGGTTTCGGGGTCGGACAGCGGCATCACACGAATGAAGCGCTCGCCCGCGTAGCGCTGTGCCAACGCGCCTTGTAGGTGGGCGCCGGTGGTGCCGGGTGCCAGTGTGGACAGGTGCAGCGGCACGCTCACACACAGCCCTTTGTAGAAGTTGCTCACGATCGGCATGAACAGCGGTGCCGAGCGCAGGCCGGTGTGGGCCATCATCTCGGGGATGTGCTTGTGTGCCAGCGTCAGGCCATAGGGGCGCGGCGAGCTCAGCAGCGGGTCGCCCCCCGGCAGCGCGGCGGCCTCGTACTGCTCGATCATCTTCTTGCCGCCGCCCGAATAGCCGGTGATGGAGGTGGCGCTGATGGCCTGCTCGGGCCGCACCAAGCCGGCGTCCACCAAGGGCCGCATCAGCAGGATGAAGGCCGATGCATGGCAGCCGGGGTTGGCGATGCGCTTGGCCGCGCGGATGGCCTGGCGCTGCTCGGCCCGCAGTTCGGGCAGGCCGAACACCCAGGACGGGTCGGTGCGAAAAGCGGTGCTCGCATCGATCAGGCAGGTACCCGGGTTGCGCACCAACGCAGCCGCCTCGCGGGACGCCGCATCCGGCAAGCATAGAAAAGCCACGTCGGCGGCGTTGAGCAGCCGGGCCCGCTCGGCGGGGTCCTTGCGCTTGTCGGGGTCGATGCGCAGCACCTCGATGTCGGACCGGGCGGCCAGGTATTCGTGGATGCGCAACCCGGTCGTGCCTTCCTGGCCATCGACGAAAACGGTGTGGCGTGGGCTCATCGCGGGTTGTCCTGTGTTCGAAGGTGAAAGCGGCCGTGCAAACCCTCAAGGATACGGCACCCCTGCGAAAGGGCCATGACGGCACAATCGGGCCGAAACCCTGCTTTACCCGCATCACATGGCAACCAAGAAAAAAGGCCTCGGCTTGGGGCTCGAGGCCCTGCTGGGCCCCACCCGCAGCGTCGACGCCGATGAGGCCACTTCACGCGCGCCGCGCTCCCTGCCCATCGGTCAGTTGCGGGCCGGCCAGTACCAGCCCCGTCGTGTCATGGACGAAGGGGCCCTCTACGAGTTGGCCGAGAGCATCCGCACCCAAGGGGTCATGCAGCCGCTGCTGGTGCGGCCCATCGGCGAGAGCGGCTACGAGATCATCGCCGGCGAACGCCGTTTCAGGGCCTCGCAGCTGGCCGGCCTGGACGAGGTGCCGGTGCTGGTGCGCGAGGTGGACGACCAGCAGGCGGCCATCATGGCCCTGGTGGAGAACATGCAGCGGGAAGACCTCAACCCGCTGGAAGAGGCCCGGGGTCTGCAGCGTCTGGTGCAGGAGTTCGGCTTCACCCACGAACAAGCGGCCCAGGCCGTGGGCCGCTCACGCAGCGCGGCCACCAACCTGCTGCGCCTGCTGCAGTTGTCCCAACAGGTGCAGCAGATGCTCATGGCCGGCGACCTGGACATGGGCCATGCCCGCGCCCTGCTGCCGCTGGACGGTGCGCGCCAGGTGCTGGTGGCCCAAGAGGTGGCCTCCAAGAAGCTGTCGGTGCGCGAGGCCGAGCGCTTGGCTGCGCGTGCCCTCAAGCCCGAAAAGCCGGCCGCTGCAACGGCCAGCCGACAGGCCACCGCAAAAGGCCGCAACCGAGACCTTGCCCGCATCGAAGAGGCCCTGGCCGACCGGCTGGCCGCCCCCGTGGAGGTTCGCGTTCTGCGCCGCACCCCGCGCGGCGAAGCGGGAGAGGTGTCCATCGGCTTTGGCTCGCTCGAAGAGCTCAACGGCCTGCTGCAGCGCCTGGGGCTGCCCGTGGCCTGAGCCACGGACCCCACTGTGACTTTCTGTGCAGCCTGAAGCCCGTTTGAGGTTTTACATTCTGAGATGACCCGGGTACGCTAGGGGTATTGGCCTGTCAAGCAGGCACACCTGTTGGAGGGCCCTTGGACCTTGCAGACTCCGCGGTTGCACCGCCGGCCCCCCTTCAGGGGGTGGACCAACATCAGCCGCACGCGGGAAGCGGTGCTGGAGCCGGCCTGGCTGCGGTCGCAGCCGCCTCGCTGGCGGCTTGTGGCGGTGGCGGCTCCGCAGCGCCTTCCACCAGCACCCCTTCGGCCGTGCAGCCGCCCACCGGTGAGGCCATCACCGCCGAGCGCGCTGCGCGCTTTCTCATCCAGGCGGCTTTCGCGGCCACCGACGGCCAGATCGCCCGGGTGCAGGCCTTGGGCTACTCGGCCTGGATCGACGAACAGTTCGCCATGCCACGCAGCCTGTCGAACTGGGACTGGATGGACAGCAAGGGCTACCAGGTGGTGGCCAACGTCGACAACTTCAACGGCTTTGAAAACAGCTTGTGGCGCAAGTTGATCTCCTCGCCTGATGGGCTGCGCCAGCGCATGACGTTGGCCTTGTCGGAGATCTTCGTGGTGTCCGTCGTGGGCCTGCCGGTGTCCTGGCGTGGTTTCCTGGCCGCTGGCTATGTCGACCTCTTGGAGTCCCACGCCTTTGGCAACTATCGGCAACTCCTGCAGGACGTGACGCTCTCGCCGGCCATGGGCGTGTACCTGAACATGCGCGGCAACCAGAAGGCCAATGCGGCCACCGGCCGGGTGCCCGATGAGAACTACGCCCGCGAGGTGATGCAGCTGTTTTCGATCGGCTTGGTTGAGTTGGAGCTCGATGGCACGCTCAAGGGCGGCAAAGCCCAGGAGACCTACAACGCGCAGACCATCGGCCAGCTGGCGCGGGTGTTCACGGGCTGGGATCTGGACGGGTCCAACCGCACCGAAGCCGGCTACACGCGCCGCCCCATGGTCAACCTGCCTGCGCGCTACGACACCGATGCCAAGAATGTCCTGGGCACCCCCATTGCCGCCGGCGTTCCCGCAGCACAGGCCCTGCAAACCACCTTGGACACCCTGGCACGCCACCCCAATGTGGCGCCCTTCATCTCGCGTCAGCTGATCCAGCGCTTTGTCACCAGCGCACCGTCGCCCGGCTACATCGCACGCGTGGCCTCCGTCTTCAACGACAACGGCCAGGGACAGCGTGGGGACTTCAAGGCGGTCATCAAGGCCATCCTGCTGGACGAAGAGGCCCGACGCGACCCCAGCCCGGCCGACACCACCCGTGGCCGTCTGCAGGAACCCATCGCCCGCTTTATCCAGTGGGCACGCACCTTCAGCCTGGGCTCGCCCACCGATCTTTGGAACATTGGCAGCACGGCCGATCCGGCCACGCGCCTGGGCCAAAGCCCGATGCGCTCGCCCACGGTGTTCAACTTCTTCCGTCCCGGTTATGTCCCGCCGAACACCGAACTGGGCCGTCGAGGCATCACCGCACCCGAGTTCGACATCACCGACGAGTCCACCACCGTGGGTTGGGTGAACTTTGCACAGACCTTTGTGGCCTCCGGCGTGGGCGAGACACGGCCGGCCTACGCCGCCGAGGTGGCCCTGGCCGGCGATCCCGCTGCCCTGGTGCAGCGCGTGGCCCGTCTGTTGGCGCCGGGGGGCCTTTCGGCCAGTACCCAAAGCCTGATCACGCAAGCGGTGGCCACCATGCCCGCCACCACCGATGCCAACCGGCTCAACCGCGTGCACGCCGCGGTGCTGCTGGTCTTGGCCACGCCCGAGTACCTGGTTCAAGTCTGAAAGCCCAGCCATGAACGATTTCAACCGCAGCACGCGACGCGCCTTTGTTCAGCGGATGGGCCAACTGGGTTTGGCCGGTGCCGCTGCACCTTGGGCCTTGAACCTGGCGGCCATGAGCGAGGCGGCTGCGCAGTCCAGCACCGCCAACGACTACAAGGCCTTGGTGTGTGTGTTCCTGTATGGGGGCAATGACCACT
>JACCED012020187.1_pt1 | contig 29958 bp, 20 predicted proteins | sample 7455021 | NCBI WGS metagenome assembly JACCED01 (sample SAMN15323456, study PRJNA562643) | freshwater metagenome | isolation source: river surface water | place: USA:Blue River Watershed | collected 2017-08-19 | reverse complement strand
CTTCTTCGTTTGCAACTTTCGACGGACAACCGCAACAACGTCGTGCGAGGTCATTCGCTGAGGTTTCTCGATGAGGAGAACCCCATCCAAGGAATCATTTAACATCTGAATGGGCTTTAAGCGAGGGCCTCCTCCAACGCCTGCACGACCATTGTTCGCACTGCGTGCAAGCTGCCTGTGAGACGGGCACCAGCGGCCATGCGGTGACCACCGCCGCCAAAACGGGATGCAACATCACAGACGTTCAATCTCTCGTCCTTGGATCGAAGGCTGACCCGAATCATCCCATCGGCAAGCTCCTCAAAGAACGCTGCAGCAACAACGCCATTGATCCCGCGTGCAATTTCCACAAATCCTTCTGTATCATCTGGTTCCGCGTGTGATTCGGCAATGTCTTTCAACGTCACACTCAAATGAGAAATCCGATTGCCCGAGCTGAACTCCAGTCCGCTGAAGGCACGCTTTTGCAGCTCGATGCGCTGACGCGAGACGGAGTCGTACACGCGGGTGGAAACATCGGCGACGTTCACTCCGGCCGTGATCAAGGCTGCTGCGACGCTAAACGTCTTGGCGCCCTTACCAATCCCTTGGAGGTACTGGAAGGAGCCCGTATCCGTGGAGATCGCCACAAAGAGATTCACCGCGATGTCGCTCGTGATTTGCCAATCGTTCGCCTTGAACATGTCGAAAAGCACCTCGCCTGTTGCGGGGACTGAAGCGTCGACATGACAAAAACTTCCGTAGCGGTCATTTGAGATGTGATGATCCAAGTTCACCCAGTCCTTGAAGCCAGCGATTGATCCGAGGGTGCGTTCTCCGGAACGGGAACGCACGGATGTATCCAACGAGACAACACAGTCAACCGACAGAGAGCGATTCGAGGGCGATGCGACCAAGCACTCACTACCGGGGAGGAATGCAAAACGGGGGAGCAGTCCATCTTCGTTCCATAGCGTGACGGTTTTTCCCAACATTTTGAGCATCAGCGCCATCGCGATAGCCGATCCATAAGCATCGCCATCCGGGCGGATATGACTGATCACCAAAAAGGTCGAATGGCTCAGAAGACATTTACCGATGTCCCGATAGCTAGCGTTTTCAGTGCAGATCATCGGGGCTCTTCGTTTTGAGTTTCCTCAGTGTCCAATCCTTCTTTGTGGGGAAGAAGATCCAGTTCACTCATGATGCTGATCACGCGCGTGCCGCGGACTACGGATTCATCAAGTTTGAAGTGAATCTGAGGAGTGTACTTGAGGATCACCCGCTTCGAGAGAAGGTACTGAAGATGACTGCGCGCACCGGCAAGCTTCGAGATAGAGGCTTTAGAGGCCTTTTCATTGCCGATGAACGATACGTAAACGTGAGCGTGTTTCAGATCGGGAGTTACATCCACTTGATGGATGGTCAGGAGAGCATCAGGAAAATGAATCTCCCGATTGATGATCTCTCCCAGCTCTCTTTGAATCAGCTCGTTGACTCGCTCAAGCCTGTGTTTGCCCATAGTTACCCTTCAGAACGGGATGCTGGGTTCAAAGCTTCTGCGCCACTTTTTCGAGTTGATAGCACTCGATGATATCGCCGACTTCGTATTCATCAAAATCACCGAGCCGGATGCCGCATTCGAAACCAATTTTAACCTCTTTGACATCTTCTTGGAATCGTCGAAGGGTGCCAATCCCTCCGTCGTAAATCGGCTGGCGACCACGTAGAACACGGGCACGGCCTGACCGCAAAATACGTCCATCCGTGACATAACAGCCGGCAACAACGCCTTTAGAGAGATCGAACACGCGCCTGACTTCAGCGTGGCCAAGAGCGCTTTCACGAGTAACTGGATCGAGAAGACCAGCCATGGCTTCCTTCACTTGGTCGAGCAACTCGTAAATAATCGAGTAGAGTTTGATTTGCACACCCTCGCGCTTTGCGGTGGCGGCGGCCGAGTTTTCCACCTTCACATTGAATCCGATGATGACACCGCCCGCGGCAGCGGCCAGAAGGACGTCATTTTCAGAGATTGGGCCCACCGCGTGATGGACAACTTCAGTGTCTACCTTGTTGCTTTTAATCTCGCTTACGGAGGCACAGATGGCCTCTAGAGAGCCTTGAACATCCGATTTAATGACCAGTCTCAGGACCTTTTTCTGGTCGTCGGCCATGCTGGCAAAGAGATTCTCGAGCGTCGGACGAGCCGGAGCCGTCAGTTTGGATGCGCGCAAAGCCCCTAACCGATCTTGGCTGAGTTGGTTTGCTGCACGCTCAGATTCCATGACAACGAGTTCGTCGCCTGCGTTCGGGAGTCCCGACAAACCAACAACCTTCGCAGGGGTCGATGGGCCCGCAGATTTGAGCGGTTTCCCTTGCTCATCGAGGAGAGCTTTGATTTTTCCGTGGTAGCTTCCGCAAATCACTGGGGACCCGACTTTGAGTGTTCCTGTGCGGACAATGACGGTCGCTGCGGGGCCTCTACCTTGCTCGAACTGAGCTTCGATTACGGTGGCTCGGGCCACCCCTCCAGACGTCGCTTTCAGTTCCGAAACTTCAGCCACGAGAAGAATGCTTTCGAGGAGCTTGTCGATTCCTTGGTTCTTGATGGCTGATACGGGGACACAGATGGTGTCGCCTCCCCAATCTTCGGGAGCGAGGCCTTTCTCTTGGAGCTGAGCCTTCACTCGATCGGGATTCGCTCCCGCGGTGTCCATCTTGGTGATGGCTACGATGATTTGAACCTTCGCATTCTTTGCATGTGAGATAGCTTCGAGCGTTTGAGGCATCAACCCGTCATCGGCAGCTACAACAAGCACAACAATATCCGTGACATTGGCCCCACGTGCCCTCATCGCGGAGAATGCTGCGTGGCCTGGAGTGTCAAGAAAGGTGATGTGCTGGCCGCCCTTTTCGACTGAGTAGGCTCCGATATGCTGCGTGATTCCGCCGGCTTCGCCTGCCGCAACGCGCGCCTTTCGGATGGTGTCCATCAGTGTTGTCTTACCGTGATCAACGTGACCCATGAAGGTCACAATTGGGGCGCGTAACTTGAGTTCGTCCTTCTTGGGGGGATCCACTTCTTTCGGCGGTTCAACCACCTTTTCCTCGACTTTGTGAATTCCAGCACCTTTCTCGCGACGTTCCCTCTCAAACTTGAAGCCGTGCAGTTTGCAAACTTGGGAAGCGGCCTCCGCATCAACAGAGCTGTTAATGCTGGCAAAGATGTTGAGTCCCATCAAATCACGGATGATTTCAAAGGGGCGGAGCCCGAGGGCTGCAGACAGATCTTTGACTCCCACGGGAGCTTTCAGGTGGATGGTTTTGTCGTCCTCTGAATCAGTGCTCGGCTCTGAAGCGAGGTCCGGAGCGACAGTAACATCACTTTCCGACGAGGTTTCAGCACTTGCCGCTGGTTGCTCGACAGGTGCAGGTGCAGGTGCCGGAGCGGGGCGCTGAACTTCTGGTTCAAGAATGCGCGAAATCGGAGGAAGTACGCGAGGAGAGTCTTCTGGTTTAGTTGTCCGCTTCCGAAGCGTTTTTGGTTTCTCGTCAATGAGGGAGACAGCCTCCTTCGGCGGAGGAGGGGGAGGGGGAGTGGCCTTCGGAGTTGGCTTCGCTGGTTCAGGCCGCGAAGCGGTGATTGGCTTGAATGCCGAGCGAACTGCGGAATCACCCGCCCCGCTCGAGCCAACACCTTCCTTGGTAGCTTTGCGGTTTGTTTTTTTAGCACTTGCCTCGGGGCTATTTTCGCCGGGCGATGAAGAGGGACGGGTAGGAGGCATTCAGTTTTTTATTGGAAGTTCTCTGGGGGAGAGGAGGGGATCAAACTTTCGGACGTCTGTTTGTTCGGTGATGATGCGGATTTACGCTTTCGCACCGGACGTCTTCGCTGCATCCAAAATTTGGGATGCAATTTCCGGCGAGCAACCAATCGCGCCGACGATATCCTCAGCAGTGCAATCGACAATCGCCTCGGGGGAGTTCATCCCCACAGACACCAACGCCACCGCAACATCGCGAGTCACTCGCAAGGCGGAACTCAACGTTTGTGCAGCATCACCCATCTTGGACTCTAGTTTTTCACGTTCAGTCGCTTCGCGATCGACACCGTCGATTGAAACTTCCCAACCAATCAACCTGGAGGTGAGTCGAGCGTTCTGCCCACGGCGTCCGATGGCCAATGAGAGTTGGTCCGCATCCACCTTGACGTAAACGTGCTTGCGAGCTTCATCGAGGGTCAGGCTTTTGACTTTCGCTGGGCGAAGGGCTTCGAGCACGAGTTCGCGTGTGTCTTGTGTCCAGCGAATAATGTCGACCTTTTCGTTGTTGAGTTCGCGGACGATATTTTTCACGCGCGCTCCCCGCATCCCGACGCAGGCACCCACCGGATCGACTTTCTCGTTGGCACTGAAGACGGCAATCTTTGTGCGATGGCCTGCCTCACGAGCGATTGACTTGATCTCAACCGTGCGATCGGCGATTTCGGCGACCTCGGTTTCGAAGAGGCGACGGACAAAGTTAGGGTGGCTTCTCGAGAGAATGATTTCCGGTCCCCGAACGCCATTCTCCACAGCAACCACGTACGCACGGATTCTGTCGCCCAAGTTATATTCTTCGGTTGGAACGCGCTCGCGGTTGGGCATGACTCCCTCGAACTTCCCGAGGTCAAGGATGACGTCCGAGCGGTCGAAGCGCTTCACTGTCCCAGTGACGATATCGCCTGTGCGATCACGGAACTCATCCACAATCATCTCCTTCTCCGCTTGACGAATGCGCTGCATGATTGCTTGGCGAGCGGTCTGTGCTGCGATGCGGCCAAAATCTTTTGGAGTGACCGGAACGTCCAACTCTTCGCCCAACTGTGCATTCGACTTCAGGAGGACTGCTTGGGCGAGGGGATACTCGTCCTGAGGGTTTGAAACACGTTCAACGACAACGAGTTTTGCAATAGCGCGAATGTCTCCGGAGCGCGGATCAATCTCGACTCGGAGTTCACGTGCAGGACCGACCGCCTTCCGAGCCGCGGTCAGAAGCGCGCTGTTAATTGCCTCAAGTAGCACCTCACGCTTGATCCCTTTGTCGCGTTCGAAGAAGTCCAGTCCGGCAAGGATCTCGTTGTTCATATGTCTGGTTGGCGTTGGATTTTTAAAGCTGTGCCTAGGCGACAAGCGAACTTGCGGTCCTAGAGATGGTGACCGGAGAAAAAAAAAGTGGGGTGTAACCCCCACTTCGAAGAAACTCTATCGGCCGGAGAGTCAGAGTTCCATCAGAGCACGGAAAGGTCAAGCTCTGATGGCCTCTGGATTGATGTTTTCTTAATGGCCCTGACCGGGTTCGTGCTTCTTCGGGAGAGACTCCTTGTCGTGTCGCTCACATGCAGGAGCAAGGAAGAGCACGCTGATGAGGGTGACGATGCTGAGGATACGTTTCATGGTGTTGTTTATTCTTGAGAATCAGATTCGAGGTCAAGCCCTTCAAGGGTTTCTTCCGCTTCCTCACCCACAACGGGTGCGATGGCCTGAATTTTCTCGCCCGTCCGCAGATTCATGAGTTTGACGCCCATCGTGTTCCTGCTGAGTTCGCGAATCTCCGAAATTCGAGTCCGAATCGCCTGTCCCTTATTGGTTATTAGCATTAGCTCGTCGCTGTCTTTTACTGTTAATGCTCCTGCAATGGCCGAGTTTTTCTCCCCGAGCTTCATTGTGATAATGCCCTTACCGCCGCGAGTCTGAACGCGGTAGTCGTCGAACGGCGTTCTCTTGCCGATAGCATTTTCACTGACAACTAGGAGCGTAGAGCTGCGGTCCACTACGGCCGCGGCAACAACCTCGTCATCCGTACAAAGCTCAATCCCTTTGACGCCGATAGTGGCGCGTCCTCGGACCATCATATCGCTCTCGTTGAATCGAATACTCATCCCGTAGCGGGTGATAAGAACCATGTCGTCATCACCATTGGTGAGCTTCACGTCAATGAGGCGATCACCTTCTTCGACACGAATCGCAATCATTCCATTTTTTCGGATGTTTTTGAACTCCGAGAGGCTGGATTTCTTCACAATCCCAGACTTGTTAGCGAAGACGACAAACAGCGTTTCAGCGAAGGTTTCCTCGGCTGTCTTACGGCCTTGGACTCTCAGTGTCGCAGCGATTTTTTCCTCTGGCTGTAGCTGCAAGAGGTTTGCGATAGAACGCCCCTTTGATGTCCGTCCCATCTCCGGAATCTCGAACACCCTCTCAATGTAGCAGCGACCGTTCTGTGTGAAGAACATGAGATAATCATGCGTGTTCGCGGTGAAGAGGTGTTCGACAAAGTCGTTGTCCTCCTCGGTTACGCCTTCGCGGGTTTGCATACCTTTCTTACCCCGGCCGCCGCGACGTTGAGCGCGGTAGGAACTCACCGCCGTCCGCTTAATGAAGCCGTTGTGAGTGATTGTGATCATCGTGCCCTCATTCGCGATGAGGTCTTCGATGCTGATTTCTCCCTCATCGGGAACAATCTTGGTCAATCGATCCGATCCGTAGCGCGCCTTGATGTCGCGTAACTCCTTTTTGATGATGGACATGACGCGAGATTCCTTCGCGAGGATGTCCAAGAGGTCCTTGATGGTTTCGAGCAGTTCCGCGTATTCGTTGACGATACTTTCGCGTTCGAGCCCCGTGAGTTGATAAAGGCGGAGGTCGAGTATTGAGTTCACTTGACGCTCCGTGAAGCGGTAATGTCCATCGACGATTCTGGACTCTGACCGAATGAGAACTCCGATTTTCTCGACTGCGGCACGCGTCCACTTGAGTGCCATGAGTTTTGTTCGAGCGTCGTCGCGGTCTTTGGAATCGCGGATGATTTTGATGAAGTCATCAAGATTTGCGAGCGCGATGAGGAAGCCCTCGAGTTTTTCGGCCAACTCCTCGGCTTGGCGGAGGAGGAAGCGGGTGCGCCGCAGGATCACCTCCCTCCGATGCTCAATGTAGCAACCAATCGCATCCTTGAGAGACAGCAGTTTGGGACGGCCATGGTCAATCGCCAACATGGACACCGAGAAGGTCGTCTCGAGTGCCGTGTGCTTGTACAGATTGTTGATGACAAGCTTCGGGTTACCGTCGCGTTTTAACTCGATTACAACTCGAGTTTCTTCGGTGGACTCGTCACGCACCGCACTGATATCGGTGAGCACTTTATCATTTACTAGGTCTGCGATGCGCTTGATAAGTTCAGCGCGGTTCACGCCGTAGGGAATTTCCGTCAAGATGACCGCTTCGCGGTTACCTTTCATTTCCTCGACGCACGCCGTTCCACGAACCCGAACGGACCCTTTTCCCGTCTCAAAATACTGTTTGATGGGTGCTGTTCCGCAAATCGAGCAGCCCGTCGGGAAATCGGGCCCTTTCACGTAGGCCATGAGCCCCGCGATTGAAATGTCCGGATCATCAATTTGAGCGCAAATGGCATCAATAATCTCGTTGAGATTATGAGGCGGGATATTCGTCGCCATGCCAACCGCGATGCCGGTGCCGCCATTGACCAAAAGGTTAGGCCAGCTGGCCGGGAGGACCGTGGGCTCCATCCGTGTTTCGTCGTAGTTCGAGACGAAATCCACGGTATCCTTGTCCATATCCTCCATGAGAGAAGCCCCCAGATGCCGTAGGCGAGCCTCGGTGTAACGCATCGAAGCTGGTGGGTCTCCTTCGACAGAACCGAAGTTGCCCTGTCCTTCAATCAGCATCTCTCTCATTGCCCACGGTTGTGCCATGTGAACAAGGGTGGGGTAGATCGCTTGGTCACCGTGGGGATGGTAGTTACCCATGGTTTCACCGACAATTTTAGCGCACTTGAGGTGCTTTCGATTGGGCATGATGCCCAGTTCGGACATGGCAAAAAGAATGCGCCGCTGGGAGGGTTTCAGGCCGTCGCGCGCATCTGGCAGCGCGCGGGAGATGATGACGGACATTGAGTAGTCCAAAAACGATTTGGACATCTCCTCCGCGACGTTCACCTTTTCGACTTTTTCGTTCTGATTATACATCTTCGTTCGGAAAGTTGAGGTTCAGGCGCTCTTAAACATCGAGATTTCTCACATTGAGAGCGTTATCCTCAATGAATTGGCGACGAGGTTCGACGATATCTCCCATGAGCACGGTGAACATCTTGTCGGCTTCAAGGGCGTTAGTTTCATTCAAGTCAACCTTAAGCAGACGCCGTTTCTCGGGATTCATGGTCGTCTCGAAGAGCTCCTTGGCGTTCATTTCACCCAGTCCCTTGAATCGTTGGATGGTCATCCCTTTTCGCCCGATTTCGATGACCTTCTGAAGAATCTCAGGAATCGTGAACAGGGGATGAGTTGTGGCTTTTTCCCCGTCACCCTCGACGATTTCAAACAAAGGTTGGTCGCTGTTGCTGTAATGCTCGAGTCGAAGCCCTTTTTTGCCCAACTCTGCGAGAAGTTTCTCTGCCGGCGCCGCCTCGTGTAGTTCGACTAAGCGGCCGCGGCGGCGGGGGCCGTCATTTTTCCGAGCAGCTTTTTGGGGCACCGGATTTTCGGGGGTGGATTCCACCGCATCGCCTCCCTCGACAGGGGCGGGTTGTTCGATTTCGAAAAGCCCCAGATCTTGATTTGCCAAGTGGAACTCGCGGACCTGCTCTTCCGTTGAAAAGTAGCGGACGGTCTCGTTGTTTCCCTCGCGCACGCGCACCAAATAGGTCGGAAGCGCCCCAGTGGCAGGATTCCGGTGCTTTAACAGCTGTTCAAAGTCGCCGCCGTGACGGCGAACGGCATCGCTGTATTTTGCGAGCTTTTCCAGCGACGATAGAATCTCAGTAAGCTGGCTGGAGTTGAACGTTCGATTGTCGGAGAGATTCTTAAGTTTTACTTCGTCAGCCCCGAGTGAAATCAGGATCCGGTTGAGCTGAATATCGTCGTCAACATACTCCTCCCGCTTCTTACGCTTCATTTTGTAGAGGGGCGGGCAGGCGATGTAAATTTTGCCAGAACGCACCAACTCGGGCATCTGGCGGTAGAAAAAGGTTAGAAGAAGGGTCCGGATGTGAGAACCATCCACGTCCGCATCAGTCATGATGATGATGCGTCCGTACCTCAGTTTTGCCATGTTGAACGAGCCTTCTTGGTCGCCACCACCGATGCCGGTGCCGATGGCGGTGATCATCGTCTGGATTTCTTGGTTCTGAAGAACTTTGTCCAACCGAGCCTTCTCAACGTTGATCAGCTTTCCACGGATCGGAAGGATTGCCTGAAAACGACGATCGCGCCCCTGTTTCGCGGAGCCACCTGCCGAGTCACCCTCGACGATGTACAACTCCGTTAGATCCGGATCACGCTCCGAGCAGTCAGCAAGCTTGCCGGGGAGACCGCCTCCCGTGAGCGCGCTTTTACGAACCGTTTCGCGCGCCTTCCTTGCAGCCTCACGCGCGCGGGCAGCCATCAACCCTTTCTCCACCACTTTTTTGGCAATCTGTGGGTTCTGGTCAAAGAAGGTCATGAGACCTTCGTAAGTGATCGAACTCACGATACCCTCCACCTCAGGAGTGACCAACTTCACTTTGGTCTGCGACTCGAACCCTGGGTTAGGATGCTTGATTGCCAGCACAACCGTTAGGCCTTCCCGAACATCGTCACCACTAATCGAGGGATCTTTCTCTTTTAATAGGTTGTTTCCTTTCGCGTACTGATTGATGGCGCGAGTCAAAGCCGTTCGGAACCCCGTCGAATGCGTGCCCCCGTCCGGGTTCGGAATGGCATTCGTGAAACAGAGGATTTGGTCCGAGTAGCTGTCATTGTACTGAAGGACGACGTCCACATACATATCGTCCTCAATTTCCTGCTGGTCCTTGTTCTTGAACTTCACCTTCCGACGTCCCGCGAGGACGATGGGTTTTGGGTGGAGCAGTTCTTTGTTTTCACCCAACTGACGGACGAACTCCTCGATTCCGTCGCGGTAGAGATAAACTTCCCTTCGGGTCTCGTCACCGCGTTCATCGGTGAGGATGATTTCCAATCCTGGGTTAAGGAACGCGAGTTCACGCAACCGCGCGGCCAGTTTCGGAAACTGGAACTCCGTGGTGATGTTGAAAATGGTCGGGTCCGGCAGAAAGGTGATGAGCGTGCCAGTATTCTTCTTGTTCTTGACCTCTCCGATCACCGTCAGTTTCTGGGTGGTCTGACCTCGTGCGAAAGCCATGTGATACACTTGGCCGTCCCTCGTGACCTCTACTTTGAACCAATCTGAGAGCGCATTGACGCATTTCGCGCCAACCCCATGAAGCCCACCTGAGTATTTGTAGGCGCCCTGACCGAACTTCCCTCCGGCATGGAGATTCGTCAAAACCAACTCGAGAGCCGGTATTTGAAACTTTGGATGGATGTCGACCGGGATGCCTCGTCCATTATCTCGGAGTGAGCATGATCCATCAACGTGGAGCGTGACTTCGATGCGGGTACAGTGCCCCGCGAGGTGTTCGTCAATCGAGTTGTCGAGAACCTCAAAAACGCAGTGGTGAAGGCCTCGTTCGTCTGTTGGCCCGATGTACATGCCAGGACGCTGCCGCACCCCTGCAAGTCCTTCGAGCTTATCGATTTTTGAGGCGTCGTACTTCTGCTCTACGACCGGAGCGGTCGTCATCTGTTCAGCGGTATCGGACATAGGTAAAAATATGGAAGCCGGAAGGAACTCTTTCCGGCATGGAAGATCAGCAGAGGAAGATACTCGCCCCCCTTTGTAGAACAATCCAAATCCCCAAAAACCACAACCCGACGTGGATGCTGTCTTTCGCGAGCCCCACCGGTTGGGGCTCAGTTTGATCCGAAGAACCAGCGGCAAATCCAAACCGAGGCCAGAACAGCTGTGAGGTCTGCGACGAGGCCCGCGGGAAGCGCTTGGCGACCGCGGCGAATGTTCACGCTCCCGAAGTAGACGGACAGCACATAGAGCGTCGTTTCTGTGCTTCCGTAGATGGTGGCCGCCGTGCGTGAAATGAGAGAATCGGGACCGAACTTCGTGACAATCTCTGTGAACAGTCCGGTTGTGGCGCTACCGCTCAGCGGTCGGACCAACGACATGGGGAGCAGTTCGGGTGACATCCCGATCTGCGAGAGCAGGGGACCTAGCACCTTGGACACCGCGTCGATTCCGCCGGCCTCGCGGAACATCCGAACTGCGACCAAAACGGCGACAAGGTAGGGGATGATGCGCTTGACCGTGTCGAATCCATCCTTGGCGCCTTCAACAAACTGCTCGTACACGCGAACTCCGCACCCGGCGGCATATACCGGAAAAATAAGCAGCAACGCGGGCAAAGCCGTAGCTGCCACACCTTTTAAAACTCGGATGGAAAGCCCGCCCTCCATCGGGTCGCCGCTCCCGAATAGGGTTCCGAGCGGAAGCGTTTCTGGGAAGACCCGCGAGGCAAAGGAAAGCACGAGCATGAGTCCAATCACTACGAGAGCGAGTTTCCAACCGAATGCGAGCGGGCGTAACCCATGCGCTGTCGCCGCTGGTTCGTCTGACTCGGGCAAGCTGGCGCGTTCGTTTGATCCATCCAACGCCATCGCGGGCAATGGGAAGAGAGGGGCCAGTATTTTCACCGCGGCAATGCCTGCGCAAAATGCGATGAGAGAGACGACTAACGAAGGCCCCATCACGAGAGACGGGTTTTTCCCGCCATTCGCGGCCAGGACACTGATCGCCGTTGCGGGTATGATTTGAATGGATGCCGTATTAACCGCAAGAAACGTGCACATCGAGTTGGAGGCCACTCCCGGCGTTGGGTTGAGGGCATCGAGCAACTTCATCGCACGCAGACCGAACGGCGTCGCAGCGTTTCCCAGCCCGAGCATGTTGGCCGCCATGTTCAAGGTGATGGCTCCAAGTGCCGGGTGCCCCGCCGGCACTTCGGGAAACAGACGCCCCAACAAGGGTCTCAACCCTCTGGCGAGGGCGTCAACCAATCCTGCTGCTTCCGCGATACGCAGGAAGCCCAGCCAAAAGCTCGTGAGGCCGACGAGAGGCAGCGCAACCACCACAACGGCATCCTTCGCTGCGGAAAATACCGCGCCGGTGACGGATTCTACGGTGCCATTAATCAGCGCGAGGGCGAGAGCTCCGCAGAAGAGACCCAGCCAGACAATATTCAGCATCCGTCAGACGGTGTAAAACGGTCAAAGATCGATAGTTCGTCCTGTCCGAAAACTTTCGTCCGCCGCGGCGACAATACGCATCGACTGGACAGCATCGTCCATGTGATCTCCGAGATCTAAATCCTTCTGGATCGCTTCGAGGAAAAATGCCTGCTCGCGAAGACACAGCCCGTCATGGTCAGGTTCGTCTCCGGTACTGATCCACTCATCCACCTGAGCCAACTTCCCGGCGGCATCGGTCGCGCTGTGATGAAGCAGAATCGATTGCGTCTTCGAATGCGCGTCGACATTCGAACTCTGCCCCGCCGCTGCCGCGTCCTTCGCAACAATTGAGGCGCACCCTTTTGGACCAATCACGTCTTTCACGAAGAATGCGGTTTCAGACATCATCGGGCCCCATCCCGCCTCGTACCAACCGACCGAACCGTCAGCGAACGTGACCTGGAGTTGTCCGTAGTTGATTTGTCCGGGCTGGATGTCATCGGCGAGGCGCGCACCAATTCCCGAAACGCGAACGGGTTTGGAACGGGTCATCTGGCACATCACGTCAACGTAGTGCACGCCACAATCAACAACAGGTGAGCAGGATTTGAGGAGCGCCTTGTGGGTGAGCCACTCCGCGCCGGACGACTGCTGATTCAAGTTCATGCGCATGACGAGCGGCTTACCGAGACCGCGCGCAATCTCAATGAACCGAATCCAGCTCGGATGATGCCTTAAAATATAACCGATCACGAGTTTGCGTCCTGCGGCACGGGCTGCAGCGACGATTTCCTCAGCTTCAGCGACGGTCTCGGCGAGCGGCTTTTCAATAAAAACATGGGCGCCCGCCTCGAGCGCCTTTTTTGCGTATCGCGCGTGGGTGTCGGGGTAGGTGGAAATCGATACGGCATCGGGCTTGGTTTCTCGGAGTGCCTGCTCGTAATCGGAATAGAGGGCATTTCCTCCCCCAAGCTCATGGTCAAGCGCCGTCCGAGATTCTTCGGATCGCGTCACGATTCCGCAAATCTCGAAGTCAGAGAGCTTTTTGTACGCGAGAGCGTGCGATCTGCCCATGTGGCCCGCACCCACACAAAGCACTTTAATTTTGTTCGACATAAACAGTTAGAGATCTCGGGTTCAGCGCTCGTTGCTTTGCTCCTTCGGACGAAACCCAATCAAAAAGAGGGCGAGGATGACGCCGGCCATCACGGCGGGGCCGATCCAGAACTGATTCCATTGCATCATGGTTTCACTGAAGAGACCGGTGTCCACTGACTGTGGAAGGTCTACCGAAAACATTTTTGCGAACTGTTCCCAGAATCCTACGGGTTCTGCGCTCCGCGCACCTTTGATTGCCTCGACAAGTGCGCCGTGCTTGGTGACCGACTCTGCCATCTTGGGAAAAGCCATCGAGAATCCGAAATACATACCGATGCCTTGAGTGAAAAAAACCAGCATTGATTGGGCTTGGCTTCGGATCGCTGCAGGCGCGGCTTTATCGGTGTAGATGTAACCAGTGACGAAAAAGAAGTCGTAACAAACCCCGTGCAGTGCCACTGCGAGGAAAATGGCCCATAGCGAAGGATTAGAGATTCCGACTTGGGCAGTGGCACCGAACGAAAACAGCAAGTAGCGACCGATCCAAGCGAGCATGCCGACGATAATCATCCATTTCACCCCGAGACGCCGAAAGAAGAACGGCATCATCACCATGAAAATGATTTCCGACATCTGACCGATGGTCATGGTCGCTGCCGGTTGCTCAAATCCTAGACCGGTGAGGAAGTCTCCGGTGATGCCGTAATAGTAGGCGAGGGGGATGCAAATCAGCGTGGAGCACACCATGAACACGGCGAAATCCACTCGCTTGAACAGACTGAACGCATCCACCATGAACAGCGAGCGGAGGTTTATCGGCATCCCCTTGGCTGGCGGGGGGGTGTGGGGAAGGAAGATGCAGAACGCGCTCAGCGCCAGAGACGTTCCGGCGGCGATGTAAAACATGTTCATGCTGTAAGAGAGCCCCATGGCGCCGTTCAGTAGTCCTGCAGCAATCCAACCGATTGTTCCCCAGACGCGGATGGAGGGGTATTCGCTCGGGTCTGGGATGTTTGAAAATGCGATTGTGTTCGCGAGGCCGAGGGTCGGCATGTAACAGAGCATGTGACCGAGGAACAACCACCGCATTAAGGAAGGGTCATGCTCTGCAGCATAGGGCACGGCCGCAATGGTCAAGCCTCCAATCAAGAAGAGGGCGCTCATCACCTTTTCCGAAGCGAAGAAGCGGTCCGCGACAAATCCTAGGAACAGAGGCGCAAAAATCGCAGCTAGTGGGGCGCTGTTGTAGGCGTGACCGGCTTCCCCGCCCAGTTTGTTCACGGTCAGACAAGCTCCCACAGTTGTGAACCAAGCTCCCCAGACAAAAAGCTGAATAAAGTTCATCACGCAAAGGCGTGTTTTGATGGATGGGTTCTGGGCGTTCATGAAAGGGCCTTGAGCGAAAATCGTGCTCGCTCGGTGAGGGATGAAAAAACGAAAGAGCCCCGGAGTGACCGGGGCTCTGCCGAACGGACTTGGACTAGCTCTTGATGAGGTTCACCGGGGACGGTTGTTGTCCCATTGCCATCGCGGCGTGCTGTGCATCCGAGCAGGGGGCATTGATGGGAACTCCCACCTGCTTCTCGCTTGTTCCAACGAGGCCCTGACGAAGAAGATATTTCTCCACCTCTTCACCCGAGATGTCGGGCAACATGACGCCGTTCACCTCGACGCATGGACTAAGTTGCTGGCCACTTCGTTGCTCCATCTCCCAACGGAAAGCGGGATTTTTGATAATGTCTTTTTCCGTGTAAGGGAGGTCGTATTTGGCGAGGATTGCCCTTACGCCGTTACTCCAACCGCACTGGGTTTTCAGCCAAGCTGTAATCTCCGGTTTTTCCATAGGCCGTGAGGTATACTCCAACGAGAGCGCGCTGTCATTGCCCGCGACAGGCATGGTCCTACCGCCCGATTCGATGGAGCTTGGTCTCCGTTCGTACGTACATGGAACCGTCATCCGGCGTTGGAGAGGCGAGCGATTTTTCTGCTAGGTCGTTGCTGGAAAGGACCTCAAAAACGCGATCTGCTCGCACGACCGTGGTTAAGCCCGCCTCATTGAGGAAGTAAATGCGCCCCTCCGCCAATACCGGCGATGCCGAGTAGTTTCCGGGAATCCGTTCGCTCCAAACTGCCTCTCCGGTCTTTGAATCCGCGCAGGTGGCAATGCCCGCATCGGACACCATGAATAAGAGGCCATTGGACAGAATCATGGATGGGGTGTGCGGAGCGCCCTTTTTAACGATCCAATCCACGTGCGACTCCGAAACATCTCCGGTAGCGCCCGCAGGGCGGACCGCCAGTGCGGTCGCTGCATCGAATCCTGAACTGAGGTAAAGACGCTCCCCGTCGTAGACTGGGCGCGGGACAACAGAGTAGCCCTCGCCGTACTGGACTCTCCATAGCTCCCGTCCATCGGATGGGGCGTAGGCAGCGACAAAGCCGCTTCCGGGACTGATGATTTGAACCTGCCCCCCAATCGCGATGATTTGCGGGGTTGAAAATGAGAAGTTCTTCTTCGCGTGAGTGTTCCGCTCTTGACGCCACGCCACCTTGCCCGTGTGGCGGTCCAAGGCGGCAACGAAAGGATTCTCCTGTCCGTCTGCACTGAATACGAGGAGATCTCCCACAAGCGCGGGCGATCCCCCGGTTCCATGCACCGGCTTGTATTTCAGCGAATCCTGTTTCCAAACCACCTTGCCGTCGTAACTCAACGCGGCAGTTCCCATGTGTCCGAAATGAACATACACGGCGGATTCAACCGCGATCGCGGTGGGACTCGCGGCAGTGTTTTTTTTGTGCATCCGTGTCGCGTCGGCGGGTTCTGGGGTGAAAACGGGGACGTTCCAAATGATGCGACCGGTCTCGGCGTCGATACAGAGAGCGTTCAGCGTGATGACGCCGTCGGTCTCAACTGCTGACGTCAGATAAAGCTTTCCCGCTCGGAGAGTGGGGGAGGACCACCCTTTGCCGGGAACCTCAGTGGTCCACCTGATATTTTCAGATCCCTCGGCAGACCATTTGAGCGGAACATTTTTGGCTTGCGAAATGCCGTTGCGGTCTGGTCCTCGGAATTCCGGCCAGTCGATTGCATGCAACTCCATCGAGAGAAGAGTGGCCAGAGCGAGGATTTTTCCGAGGGGTTGGAACGGCTTCATGATCTTGTTTGATTCAGCAACGTCCGTGCTCATCAGTGACCGTTTGATGTTTGCAAAATCATCGCGGGGTGTATGGTCTCCCGTCCTAGTTTTATGAACGTCGAACTCGAAAATTTACCCAGTTGTCAAGCGAGTCTCCGAGTGGAAGTCCCTGCCGAAAAGGTGGCGGAGATCCGGGAGGCAGTGGTGAAGGCCTTTGCGAAAGACGCCCGTTTGCCTGGGTTCCGTCCGGGGAAAGCGCCCAAGGGAGTTGTGGAGAAAAAGTACGCAAAGGACATCCAAAGTGAGGTTGCTCAGCGTGTGGTCAATGCAGGTATTTCGGAGGCTCAGGGAAAGACGGAGTTGGCTATTCTCGGAGTGTCGAATGTCGAACTGCCGGATTCTAAAGCCGGCGAGGCAGTTTCCTTCACCGCAACACTGACGATGGAGCCTGACTTCGAGATCCCTGACTATGAAGGCCTGGAAATAAAGGTCCCCTTCAGCCGCGAAGTCGAGGTGAACGTCGACAAGGGGATTGATTATCTGCGTGAACAAATGTCTGAGTTTGCCGACGTTGACCCCGTTCGTGCCGCTGCCATGGAGGATTTCATCATCGTGGATTACACGGGGACCCTCGATGGCAAACCCGTGGATCAGGTGGTTCCCAAAGCGGGCAAAATTATTTCGGGGAACGAAGAGTTCTGGATCCGGATGACAGGCGAGGCCTTTTTCCCCGGATTTAGCAGTCAGATGATCGGCGCCGAAATCGGCGACCGGAGAACAGTCACCATCAAAGTGCCGTCAGATTTCCCTCTGACCGAGTTGGCCGACAAGGAGTTGGTCTACGACGTGAAACTGAAGGCAATCAAGAAGCAGGTGCTCCCAGAGGCCGACGACGCTCTCGCGGCGCGGTTGTTGGGCGAAGGAAAAACCTTGGAGGACTTGAAGAACAACACGCGTGAGCGATTGGAGCAGGGGTTTGAACAACGACGTCACTCATTTGTTGTGGACGCTGCGATGAAGCAGTTGGTGGAGAAGGTTGAATGTGAGTTGCCAGAAGGATTGCTCAACCGCGAGATCCGCAACGTGATGACGCAGATTGTTCGGGAGAATATGTCCCGCGGCATCACTCAAGAGGCATTGACCGAAAAGGAAACCGAGATTAAGGCTGCCGCATCGAAGGGAGCAAAGGATCGGTTGAAGTCGCGGTTTCTCCTCAATCGCATCGCGAAGAAAGAAAAAGTGGGGGTTTCCGAACAGGAGGTTCTGTGGGCGCTTGCACAAGTTGCAGATCAGAACGGAAAAGGGATTGAGCAGGTCATCAAAGAAGTTCGTAAGAACGACGGATTCGATGAAGTCCGTGAGCAGATTGTTCATCAGAAGGTGATGTCGCTCGTCGCCTCAAAAGCCAATGTGACGGAGGAAGCCGAGCAAGCGGCGAGTTAGGTTCGAACCGTGGGCGGCGGATTCCGAAAAGTTTCCGCGCACCGTTTCTGTGGTAGTTTCCAAGCACTCAAAAATATGCTCAGACCATTTGATTTCAGTTCAGCGATGGGAGTTAGCGCTCCTTATTCAGGGGTGCCACAGGCCAGCACCTACGTTCCATATGTGGTGGAACAGACAGGACGAGGCGAGCGTTCCTATGATATCTATTCGAGGTTATTGAAGGACCGGATTGTGTTTCTTGGGAGCGATGTGAATGACACCGTCGCCAACTCGATTATCGCCCAAATGTTATTCCTTCAAATGGAAGATCCGAAAAAGGACATCCATTTTTACATCAACTCTCCCGGAGGATCCGTGACCGCTGGCTTGGCGATTTACGACACCATGCAGTTTCTGAGTTGCGACGTGAATACCTATTGCATCGGAATGGCAGCCAGCATGGGTGCTGTGTTGCTCGCCGCAGGGACGAAGGGCAAGCGTCATGCTTTGCCGAACTCGGACATCATGATTCATCAGGTTTCCGGCGGTGCGCGGGGAACAGCGAGCGATGTGGAACGAACCGTGGAGTTTATGTATCGGTTGAAGCGTCGCCTCGTTCGGATTTTGGCTCACCACTCGGGAAAAACGGATGATGCCATCCTTCACGATTCTGATCGCGACTATTACATGACCGCTCAAGAGGCGAAGGATTACGGATTGGTTGATGAAGTCGTCAAGCTACGCAAGGACGTGCCGGCAGGGAGTGTTTCGGCCGACAAGCCAAAGGCGGCAGAGGGCGATTCGGAGCCGAAGAACGAACCAAAAGCCCAGTGACGGGCAGGGGACTCTCTCCGGCAACTCCTGTTTTATTTTCAACGAAGTTCACTTTTATACCTGTCGTTTAGACGGTTTGATTTGGATCATTTCGTCCGGCAACAGCTGAGCAGGCAAACAAACACGTATGGCTAGAACATCTAATCTCACGATGTGCAGTTTCTGTGGGAAGAGTCATTCCGAGGTTCGGAAGTTGATCGCGGGCCCAGGGGTTTATATCTGCGACAGCTGCATCACAGTTTGCAAAGGTATTCTGGACAAAGAGTTGAGCGAGGACACGAGGAAACGTTCGCTCGACTTACGTGTTCCGAAGCCTCAGGAAATCCGGAAGCTACTCGATTTGCACGTGATCGGTCAGGATAGAGCCAAAAAGGTTCTGTCAGTGGCAGTGCACAATCACTACAAGCGGATTCTCAGTAATGCTGCGGTGTCCAAGTCCAGTTCTGGCGCCTTATCGTTTGGCGGCTCGGAAGTCGGCCCTTCGGCGGGTAATGTAGGATTGGACGATGTCGAAATCGACAAAAGTAACATTTTGCTGATTGGTCCGACGGGCTCTGGAAAAACCCTGCTTGCGCGCACGCTCGCAAAGGCACTGGATGTTCCGTTTTGCATCGCAGACGCAACAACCCTCACAGAAGCGGGTTACGTTGGCGAGGATGTGGAGAACATCATCCTGCGTCTTCTTCAAGCCGCGGAGTACGACGTTAAGCGGGCAGAAATCGGGATCGTTTACATCGATGAAATCGACAAGATCGGTCGCAAAACGGAGAACGTTTCCATCACTCGCGACGTTAGCGGTGAAGGTGTGCAGCAGGCCCTCTTGAAAATTTTGGAAGGAACGGTGTGCAACGTGCCACCCCAAGGCGGGCGCAAGCACCCTCACCAAGAGTACATTCAGGTCAGCACGGACAAAATCCTGTTCATCTGCGGAGGAGCCTTTGTTGGGCTGGACAAAATCATCGAGAAGCGGCGCGGTAAAAACGTAATGGGATTCGGGGCGCCGGAGGCTGAAGCAGTGAAAGATGGAGGTGATGTTCCTCAGAGCGAGATTTTGCGTCACACTGAACCTGAAGATTTGCTCAGTTTCGGGATGATTCCGGAGTTTGTCGGGAGGTTGCCCGTGGTTGCTGCTCTTGATCCTCTCTCGGAGGACGACATGGTGTGCATCCTTTCGGACACCAAAAATGCGATGGTCAAGCAGTACACCAAGCTGCTTGCGATGGAGGGCGTGAACCTGAACGTGACAAAGGATGCTCTTCGGGCAATGGCTGAGCAGGCGGCGAAGAAGGGGACTGGAGCCCGCGCGCTTCGCTCGATGCTCGAGCGCATCATGCTGGACGTCATGTATGATGTACCCAGTCGAGAAGATATTGCAGAAGTGACAATCAATCGTGCGGTGGTCGAAGGGAAACGCCAACCGACGCTTCGCCGGAAGCAAGACAAAGACGCTGCTTAGGTCTGATTCGCTGGAGCGGCTTTTTGAGGGCCTCGAGCTGGCAAATGGCATTCTCCTTCGAGTTTCCGTAAGCTCTAGTCTGTCCAGCTGTTCCTTTTGTTCTGCGAGTTTGGCCGAGAGGACTCTGGGGCGGTTAACACCATTGGTTACAGACCAGGCGGATGTCGGATGACGTAGCCTTTGGATGCTGAACGCGATTTGGTGGTCCATCGGATGCCTTCCGGATGACCGGTGTTTGCGGTGTCGAACCGGAGTCCTGCGACGACAAGGAAGACGTGTCCATCTCGCGCCCAGATGCTGATCCATCTGCCTGGACCTGATTTTCCATATCGCTTGAAATCTCGGGACGTGATGGGGGCGTGCAACAGCCCGCACGATCGGAGCACATGAGATGCGCTTCCGGAGCAATCGTAACCGTGTGAACCCGAAACGGAGTGGCCGCCCCCCCAACGATAGGGGCTTCCGGCAATCTGGTTCCCAGCCTGAACCGCTTTCTGAATCACTGCCGGAGCCCTGTTTGGGGGCGCTGCGTGGAGGCCGTGAAGCGTGGCCGTTTTTCCGGGAACGTACTTGTATTCGTAATGCTTGGACGTACTGCACGCTGCGGTGAGGAGGATCGGTACCAGAATCAGCCATCGCCCGAACAACTCGCAAATCCTTATGGAGGAGGGGCGGTTGGCCACAAACTGCTTACAATGAGTTGCGAGGTATTTCAGGCTCATGGCTTTTCTGCCGGGAGGGATTTTTTATCTTGGTCGACAGCGATGGAGTCCTCGGCTGGACCTTCCAACCAACTTTTATCAATGGTCGCGAAAATAATCTGCTTTCCCCGCTCGTAGAGAACGCCGATTTCGCGGTCGTTCAGTTCGACCAAATCGCTGTAGGCCGATTCGTTTTCCTCGAGCGTTTTCTTGATTGCCCATGACGACCCACCGTCCGAGCTGACGTGAACTGTAAGATTTTTTCGCTCGGCCCGTGCCCCTGGAATCTCGGTACCTGCAACGGTGGTCCTGAGCCATCGCGGATTCACAAAAACTAGGCGACCATCGGACAGCGTCAAAAGGCTCCCTTGACAGATGGGTTCGGCAAGATCCGGGTCAAAGCGGGGTTGAGACCATCCCCGATCACCATCTGCGCTCTTTGTGGTAATGCGTCGCCCGACTCGAGATTCTGATCGGGCGTTCAGGATGATGGATCCGTCTGCAAGTTGCGCAATGGCTGCTTCAGCCGGATTCTGAACTTTACCCTCATTGGTGATAGCGACGTTTCCATTCCTCCAACTTTGTCCGTTGTCGTCACTATAAATGGTGGAAACCACCGATGGACGCAGGGCGCCTGTGTGTCCGTAAGCGAGCCAGACGGGAACGATGAGGCGTCCCTCGGAGGTGCAAATACCGTGTCCGGGGCCGGTCGCGATAGAAGACCACGGAACTTCTGGTCGGAAACGGTCGAAGGTGTTCGTGATCTCCCGAGGAGCTGAGAATGAGATCCCGTCGTCCGGACTTTCTATGGCGAAGCACCGTGAATAGTTCAGGCAGTAAAGAATCAGGATTCGGCCTTCTGCCGTAATAACGGCGGTCGGGCTGTGGGCAGTCTGTTCCGTTTCGCCACCGCGTCGCTTTGTCGGATTTCCTTCAAACCGTTTTCCGAAATGCGCCACTTGCCGAGGAGCTTCCCACGTGGCTCCCCCGTCGACAGATCTTCTCGAATGTATTTCGATTTCCCCCCAGTCGGAATGGTCATTTCGACGCCCTTCGCAATAGGCAAACAGGACGCCTGAGGGCGTTTTTACGATGCCGGGGACTCGATACGAGTGGATCGCATTCAAGCCCGCATGAAAAAGAGCGATCTGCCTGACCTGCGGCGCCTGTTTCGCATTTTTTTCATCCGAAGTGGATTTGACTGTGGCCGACGGGGCCTTCTTTTTTGACTGCTCTGCGTAGGCACCGGTGGCTAGAAACGTAGGGAGGAACACGCATGCCGTCAGAGCCCACATGGCTAGGTTATTAAAAAAACCTGCGGCAGATTGACATCTATCGAAATGGGCGCGGCCGTTGAACATGACACAATCACGGGGCGAATGGGTGTTCATTTAGCAACTCATCAGCCATGTAAAAGTTCACGCGCTCTTTGGTTGCAGCTCTGACTTTTCGAACGGTGTCTGGATCAATCAAATCGAGGTCGTTGCCCCATGACTGACGGACAAAAGTGAGCACCGCAGCGAGTTCCATGTCGTTTAGAAGTCCACCGAATCCCGTCATGGGAGGGACTCCTTTCGATGGGTCAAATTTCTGGCCATTCACTTCGATCGGCCCCCACAACCCTTTCAACGCTAGCTTGATGAGACGCTCATCATCCTTGAGCCATGCGCTGCCAACAAGCGAAGGGTAGACGTTCGCAATGCCTTGTCCGTTTGGTTGGTGACAGGTCGCGCAATGGGCATCGCGCAGGAAGACTTCCTTTCCAATGTTATACATCCGGTTGTCTTCGCCGGTGAGTTTTCGAGTGGGGCCGACCTTGGCGATTTGATTGGCTGACGTATCAGGCTTGGGAAAAGTCAGGGTGTTGTTTTGAAGCGAAGCCAGTGTCGCTCGATGCTCTGGAAGGAGTTCATCAACTGAAAGTTCCTGTAAATCGTCCTTCAGCGTGAGTGTTGCGATTTGCTTGGTGACCGGTCCCATCCATCGGTCCAGTGGTTTTCGAAGAGCCTCAAGGAGGATGATTGCGCCGTCGGTGTTATCGAGCCAGGACGCTGCGATGATGGCTTCGAGTCTGACCCGTGGGTGCTCGTCGGAGGCTGCGCAAAGAAGGAGTTCTTTGTGGTTAGGAATCCGTGGGTATGCGAGACGGACCACACCAGCAGCCGCAGCCCGCGCCTCTGGTGCTTTTGCGCTTAGGCATAACTTCAGGAGATCTGGGTCCGGTTCGTTCTGTGCCCAAGTAGCCCATAACGCCTCGCAGAGATGGTGTTCATAGGCGGCATCGGATGGTTCGAGCGATTTCACCCACATGCGAATTGCAGCCAACACCTCCGATTTCGGACGGCCCCGCAGTTCTCGCCGCGTGCGGTAGCGCGTCCTGTACTCAGGGAGTTTAAGGTTTTCGAGAAGTTGCGGGACGGTCGCGCCGGCAATCGTGGCGGGAGAAATCAAGGGGCGCGCGGGGTAGGTGATCCGGTAGATCCGCCCGTGATCATGATCCCGTTGCGGATCTCGCGCATTGTGCTGCATGTGCCCAATGAGAGGATTGTGCCAATCAATGAAGTACAGCGATCCATCGGGGGCAAACTCGAGGTCGACCGGACGAAAATTAGGGTCGTTGGAGGCGAGCAAATCACCCGCAAGTTTGCCGGTGAAACCTGCCCCATCCTGCGTCACCGATGAGAAGTTGATTCCCAAGAATCCGATGGAGTTGCACGTCATGAAGTGACCTTGTACTTCGTCCGGGAAGTGTCGCGAGGAGACGAACTCGGAGCCCGAAATGGGACGTGAGCGCTTTGGCACAAACGTTTGAAATTTCTCCGTTTCGACGCCGTAAGGCATTTTGGCGGCAATCGGCAGGGCGTACCAGTTGTCGCCGCTTGATGCGTCGGAAATGAAACACTGTTCCCAGTGATCGAATGCGATTCCCCAAGGATTATTGATGTCGGTCTGAACGTGCCGTTCGAGTCGAAACGATGCTGGGCTGAAACGCCAGACGCCCCCGTCATTGCAACGCCGCGGACCATAAGGCGTCTCGACCTGACTGTGCAAGAACCTGCCCTCAAGCAGGTAAAATGCGCCCGAGGCGTCTGCACTGTAGGCGGAAATTGCGTGATGCGTGTCGTGGGAATCAAAGCCGTGCAGCAGGATTTCCATCCGGTCTGCACGATCGTCCCCGTCTTCATCCACGAGCAGGCAAAGGTTTGGCTCCTGAGAGACATAGACACCCTCTGGGGCAAGTTCGAAACCGATGGGGAGGTGAAGGTGGTCGGCGAAAACCTTCATGGTATCCGCCCGTCCATCATGGTCAGTGTCCTCAAAGATCAGAATCTTATCGTCGGGGCGGGAATCTCCCGGACGGAAATGTGGGTAGGTCGGAGTGACCGCCACCCAGAGTCGGCCTTTGGCGTCGAAAGACATCTGCACAGGATTCCGGAGCTCCGGAAAATCTTTCTCGGACGCAAAGAGTTGTGCCTTGTATCCGTTCATCATCATGAACTGGTCGATCGCTTTCTCCCCATCGACATACTCCACCTTTCGGGAGAAGTTCGTTGGCACCGGCGGGAGGGATCGAGTGGAGGAGTCGTCGGTTGTGATTTCACGGCGAGCACCTGAGGCGACTTCATGGATGAGTTGATCTCTGAGCGACGTCATCTCTCGGGATTTCAAGATCTCGTCCTGATAGTTTTGAGGGCCGTAGGGATTGTAGCGCTGCCCGTGGGTGTGAACGCCATTAACGATGTGAAAATCGTTCATCCAAAAATAGTTTTTCTCGAGCACGGCCTCCTTCACCTTGTCCGGTCGGGCTGCGAGCGAACGGGTTGAACCAGGGAACATGGCATCGGCAAGCCACTGAGAAACGCGCTCGTACCCATCTTCGGTTAGAGAAAATCCGTTGATGGTAAATCGTTTGCGATCAGTCTTTGCTAGGTGCTCCCGTGAAGCAGTGAAAAGATCGACACTGGTCAGGCTATATTTTTTTGCGACGCGAAGGATGGCATCCGCGTAGAGACGAAGAGCTTCGTTCTCCGCCTTCCCAGTCGGGAGATCTCGCGTTGACGAGAGATCTTCAAAGGCTGTTGGAGTGACGAGCACAAGTCGGGGGGCCGCAGCGCCATTGTAAGCTTTCGAAAGACTGTGTTTGGTGAATGCCTCGAGTTCGGATTCAAAGCGAGGCAACGCTTTCTCTCCGCCAAAAGATTCGTTGTAGCCGAAGAAGGCGACCACGGTGTCGGCGCGAAGGTGGGTCAGCCATTGGTCTGGGGTCGGAAAGAACCCTTTACCGAAGTGCGAGTTGAGTGCCGGATTGAAATCAGCAGCGCCGGGGAAGGCCCACGGTGAGGGACGTGCGGGGTGAGGACGAAACCCCGGAGTGTCGCCGGAACGTCCCATGTTCCGGATGAAGAGGTGCTTGGTTGGAAAGCGGAGGTGCAGCTCAGTCTCGAGCCTGCCCATGAACAGATCCCGTTCTGCCAGACCGTTCCCGATAAATGCGATGCGCTCTCCATCCTCCGGAGCTTTTGCGAGCTGTGCGCGTGCTGAGGCCGCGCTAGCGGGTTCGTCTGCAGGAGCGTGCGCCGCATTGGGAGCTGTCGCGGCCTGCACCGTCGGGGAGAGCAGGACGGCAACCGTCAGGAGGGAGGGGAGAAAGCGGGGATGAAGCATGGGCGTTTGGACTTTAAGTGACGGATTCAACGGCGCACGCCGCGTTTTTTCGAAGCCTCCTGTTGTTTCTGCTCAAGGGTTTTCAAAGCGGAGCCGAGGGCCTGATCGAGATGTTGCTGCATGGCCGCGGCGGCGCGGGCAGAATCACGATTTCTGCACGCATGGAGAATCCTGAGATGCTCCTGAATCGAGCGCTCTTGAAGGTTGGTACCCGTCGTGTCGACCGCCTCTCGGATGGTTTGGACCAGCGTATTGTAGCGGCTGATATCTCCCGCGAGGCGGGGGTTTCCCGAAGCAAGTGCAAGGGTTGAGTGTAACTCTCTGTCTTTGTTCCAACCCGCGTCGTGCCGACGTTGATTGGACAGCGACTCAAAGTCTGAGAGAAGGCGCTCCACCGTTTCCTGCGGAACTCGCGATGCGGCAAGTCTCGTTGCTTCAACCTCGAGGAGTGATCGGACGGCGTAGACGTCGCGCAGTTCGGCTGTGCCAAACGGGAGAATCACCGCACCACAATTTCTCTTCAGTTGCGCGACTCCCATGGCAGCCAGTTCAAGCATGGCCTCGCGCACTGGAGTACGACTCACTTGGAACATTTCCGCGGCAGCCTGTTCCGTTAACCGCTCGCCACCCGTGAGGCGGCCCGCGAGGAGACCATGGATAACGCCACGGATGACCGCGGTTTTACCGGCGGGAGAAGGAGATGGGGTGGGGGAGGTCACAGCGGGGAGAGTAAACCGCTTTCGGCGGTTGCCGTCACCACGTCGGATTGTATACAATAAACACCGAGGCAAAACACGTTGGACACCGATTCGTCCCGATGTGATTGGCCTCGTGTCTCACTCAGCCAGAAACATATGGACACAAAAGTGCCGGATTCTGTGACACTGGGGTGTAGGCGAAGTTTGCGTCTTGTTTATCTTCTTCCCGTATGAGCGATCAGCGATCCCACGCGTATGCCGTCGTTGTCAGAATGGTGTTTATCTTCCTCACCGCGGCATCTCAGCTACTGGGATCTGACGAAAACGCGGCAAAGCTCACCGAAACATTTTTCACGGAGCGTGTTGCGCCGATTTTCGAAGAACACTGCGTGGAGTGTCATGGCGCGGAGAAACAGAAGAATGGGCTTCGATTGGATGGGGTGGAGGGATTGGTTCGTGGAGGGGATTCGGGTGAACCGCTTTTTAAGGGTGGGGATGCCGAGGGGAGCTACCTTCTCCGCCGCATCCTCTCTCACGACGCAAAAGAACAGATGCCCCCAAACGGAGAGCGCGTATCTGAAAGGGAGGTCGAGATTTTGCGAAGCTGGATTGCTGGGGGCGGGTCAATGCCTGGGGCAGCGCGGATTGCTTCGGAACAGCGATTAAAGACCGATCATTGGTCCTTTCAGCCGGTTCGCCGTGTGGACAACGGGAAAAAGGGGCCTGCGGCCATTGATGCTTTTGTTCAGCAAAAGCTTTTGGAAAAAGGATTGAACCTCTCTGCCCGTGCAGATCGGCGAACCTTCATTCGCAGGCTTTCGCTCGTCGCTCACGGGCTTCCACCTGCTCCTGAAGAGGTGGCGGCCTTTCTTGAGGACCGAGCGGAAAATGCCTTCGAACGTTTGGTGGACCGGATCTTGGCGAGTCCGCGCTTCGGCGAACGTTGGGCGCGGCACTGGATGGATGTGGTGAGATACGCGGACACAGACGGTTTTGAACGCAACGTGGAGCGTAAGACGGCGTATCCGTACCGCGATTACTTGGTGGATTCGTTCAATCAGGACAAGCCGTATGATGTGTTCATCCGTGAACAAATCGCTGGGGATTTGCTTGGGAGCGATGCAGCCACCGGATTCTTGGTGGCCGGGCCGTTTGATAGCGTGAAGAGTCAGGACAAAAACTTGGTTCTGATGCAGCGCCAAGACGAGCTAGCAGACATGGTGAACACGACAGGGACCGCGGTGATGGGAATGACGCTCGGGTGTGCGCGTTGTCATAACCACAAGTTCGATCCGATTCCACAGCGGGATTACTACGCAATCCAAGCGGTGTTCGCCGGCGTGTTGCACGGGGAACGGCCACTGAGGGAGAAGATGAACGCAGAGCGCGAGTCGGAGATCGCCCTCGCGCGTCGCGAATCCGCAGCCAAGACCGCTCGATTAAATGTCCTCCGAGCGAAGGCTCAGGGGATTCTTGAAAACTCGGAACGGCCAGTTGCGGGCACTGGCCAAACGGGGAAGTTGCGTGCTGCGGTGACCGCGCGGTTTAACGAGGATCGGTTCGATGCAGTTGAGACGATGGCGGTGAGGTTCAACATCCATCGTTCGAGTGGTGGCGCCCCTTGTCTGGATGAGTTGGAGGTGTTCACGCCGGAAGGTCGCAATGTGGCACTGATTTCCGAGGGAGGGACGGCCAGTGCGTCGGGGACGATCGCCGGCTATGCAATCCACCGGACCGAGCACCTGAACGACGGAATGTATGGCAACGCTCGGAGCTGGATTTGCGATGGTGCGACGGGATGGGTGAGGGTGACCTTTGCAAAACCGGAGCGGATCGAGCGCATCGTTTGGAGTCGAGCAAGGGATGGAGGATTCGGCGACCGCATTCCGCTGGAGTATGATGTGGAGGTGCTCGGCGAGCAGGGTGGTTGGAAGCGGGTCGCCGATCATACAGGGCGTGCGCCATTCGAGGGGGAGAAGGGAGTTATCCTAGCGAAAGGCGATGGCGCTTTGTCGAAGCTCCCCAAAGAGGAGATGGCTGAAGCGAACCGCTTGAAAAAAGAGATCGAAGGGCTCACCGCCCGCTTGGCCGAGTTAGAGGGAAATGCGCGGGTCGGGCGCTTCACCCCGGCACCCGCCCGGACGCACCGCTTGTATCGCGGGGAGCCAGGGCAACCACGTGAGGAGGTTGCTCCGGGCGGACTCTCAGTGCTCGGTGCGCCGGTTTTCTCGATGGACGAGCCGGATTCGCAACGTCGGCTGAAGTTCGCAGAGTGGATCACATCTAAAGACAACCCGCTGACCGCGCGGGTGATGGTCAACCGGATTTGGCACTATGTCTTTGGAGTGGGGATTGTGGATACCCCAAGCGACTTCGGAGCGAATGGCGGACGTCCGACCCATCCTGAGTTGCTGGACTGGCTGGCTGATGAGTTGGTGGGCTCGGGATGGTCGGTGAAGCATGTGCTTCGGCTCGTCTTGAACTCGGAGGCGTTTCGGCAGGATTCCTCACCGGTGGAGGCTGCGCTTGCGAAGGACGCTGACGGGCGGTTTTTGTGGCGCTTTACCCCTCGGCGTCTGGAGGCGGAAGCGATCAGGGACAGTATCCTTGCTGCGTCAGGTTCACTGGATCTGACGATGGGCGGGCCCGGGTTTCCGCTGTTGGACGTTGTTTTGGAAAATGTCCGGCATTATTTCCCGAAAGAATCGTTCTCTGAGAAAGAGTTCCGACGGATGGTTTACATGTTCCGCGTGCGTGCGGCGCAGGACGGCGTATTTGGCGCGTTTGATTGTCCGGATGGTGGTTCCGTGATGGCTCGCAGAAGCCGCTCGAACACGCCGCTACAGGCGCTGAACCTGTTCAACAGCAACTTTGTGATGCAACAGGCCGAGCTACTCGCGGAGCGTCTGAAAGATTTGCCGTCTCCGGAGGCGCAGGTCCGATCAGCATTTGAGCGGTTTTACGCGCGACCTCCGGATGCATTCGAGATGGAGACATCCGTTGGTCTTCTGAAGAAGGAGGGGGTGGTGGCTTTTGCTCGGGCCCTGTTCAACACGAGTGAGTTTCTCTTTGTCTTCTGAGCTTATGATCAAACATCCACTTCTTGATCGACGTGAGTTTCTGGCCCACACGGTGTCCGGCCTTGGCGGCATCGCGTTGATGGATTTACTTGGACGCAATGGGTATGCGGCTGCGACAGGGCCGATTCGTCCGCAGATATCTCCAGCAAATCCGAACGCTCCGCGGGACTCGCATTTTCCGGCGAAAGCGAAGCGCGTGTTGATGATCTTTTGCTCGGGGGCAGTCAGCCAGATCGACACCTTTGACTACAAGCCAGAGTTAGCGAAGCGGCACGGAGAACCAATGCCTGGTGCAGAGGGTTTGATCACGTTTCAGGGGCAGCAGGGAAACTTGAACCGGAGTCCGTGGGAGTTCCGCCCTTACGGACAGAGCGGGAAAATGGTCTCGGATCTGGTCCCGCATCTCGGCGCATTGGCGGACGAAATGTGCTTCATCCACTCGCTAACCGGAAAAACGAATACGCATGGGCCGGGCGAGAACTTCATGGGCACTGGCTTCACACTCGACGGGTTTCCAAGCATGGGAGCATGGGCGACGTATGCACTGGGAAGTGAAAATGATACGCTTCCAGCTTACGTGGCGATTCCCGATCCACGCGGGGCTCCTCAATCGGCGGGAAATTTTTGGGGCCCGGGCTTTTTACCGGCGGCATTTCAGGGAACCGACTTCAATGCGACGAGTCCACTACGCAACTTGGCGCGTCCAGGTTCGGTCTCGGAGTCGAGAGACCTCGCTACCCGCGAGTTTGTTG
>JACCED011171272.1_pt1 | contig 29977 bp, 22 predicted proteins | sample 7455021 | NCBI WGS metagenome assembly JACCED01 (sample SAMN15323456, study PRJNA562643) | freshwater metagenome | isolation source: river surface water | place: USA:Blue River Watershed | collected 2017-08-19 | reverse complement strand
TGCCAGCTGCAGTGTTCAAGTCACCGCGCGCTGCTGCCGCAATCAAATTCGCGTCTGGAGTAGAACCCGTGAAGGTATATGCCAGATAAGTCGCAATTTCGTAAGCGTTCAGCTTGTAGATGCTGCCGCTAGACAATTCACCCAACTCCGAGCGATACAGGAATTGCGGTGAGGACAACATGGCAGCCAGAGCGACCTTCATACCGTCTGCTTCAGTGCGGCCAGCTGCAGTACCTTTGGCCAGCGCCAGGTAATCGGTTTTTTCAGTCGTTGACAGCGGACGACGGAAAATGCGCTGAGCCAGATCGTTCACCAGCTTGTCTGCACAACCGGCAGCACCAGGGGTACAGGCCAGTACAGCATTCCAGCGGGTAGCAACATCTTCCGCGATACGTTCGGCAGTTGATACGTAGGAAGAGTAACGAGCGCTGTCGATCAGCAACTGGTTGTTGTTCTGGAAGGCACCAGAGATAGCATCATCAGGCAAGCGAGAGATCAGATCTTGCTGATAGCTCACCAGGTCGCGCACAGAGCGTTGGTACTCAGCACGAGTCAGCAGACGCAGGACACGTTGACCAGGCGCCGTTGCGGTGCTTGGGCAGGAGAATGACGCAATGCTGTTGTCCGGAATACCATCAGACGGTGCGCGTTTGGTGAACAGGAAGGCTTCCAGATCTGCTGCGTTTTGCGCGGTCAGACTGCCAGCTTCCCCTTGCGGCATGTACTTGGCAATGTAATCGCGCAAGGCCAACTGCTCGCCCTTGGTTTGATAGTAATACGCGCGATTCGGATTAACTGGAATCGCGAAGCTACCGTCAGTAAATTTCTCGGTATCACCGTGACAGCCATAGCAACGCTGCTGCCAGAGACTGGAGCCGTTTGCTGCATTCCCAACAATCGGACCGGCACTGCTGGAGCTACCGACGGACGAGCGAACCGATGAGCTTACGGATGAGACAGAAGAAGTCACCGAGGTTGAACTTGCAGATGAGCTTGAACCGTTATCGATAACCAGCGTAATAGGCGCAGTCGCCGCGGATGGAATACTGTCGGTGTAGCTCAGTACTTTATAGTCATAGCTGCCAGACAAGGTCAGCGCGTCCATATAGCTAACGCTGTTAGCGCTCAGATTACTTGCTGTCGCCCAGCGGCCGTCTGCCCCTTTACGACGAACCAGAAAGCCGGTTTCGTTGCTGCTGACGTCTGCCCAGTTCAAGCTGGTGCCAGACGCAACTACAGTTCCAGTCAATCCGGAAGGAGTAATCGGCGCAGTAGGCAAGCTGATAGCGGGCACATTGGTTGGGTTATCACCCTTCAGGAACATTTTGAAATAAACCGGTACCTTTTCACCGATAGTGCTCAAACTTGCGATCGCACGTAGCGCTTCCACGCCCGCTGCCATATCAAAATCAACCGAGTTAATGACGATAGGCTTACGTGGCGACACGCTGATGCTGTTGTTGGCATGCTTCATCAAAACCGCATCAAATACGATGGATTTTACTACGCCGTGCAACACCAGATTACCAGTTACGCTTTGCACTTTGATACTGCCGGGAGCCTGAGCATCTAACGCTGCCAGATCCAACTGGGTAGTGAAATGCAGATTTGGCAGGTAAGCAGATTCAAACAACATACTTTGCATGCGCGGGTCACGCACCGTGTTGTTAGTACTGATACTCGATAGCGGGATAGTTAGAGTGGCAAGACCTGACGAGGACACTGTGCCCTGCAGCTGGGTGAAGGTAAAGTTCTCCGGAGTTTCGACACCAGCAGTACTCTTTTTCACTGAGGTGAAATAGAAGTTGGAGTTCGCGGTATCCAGCAACCAGCGCGCTGCATTAACTGGCGCTACGCTGGAAGAAGCCGAACTAACCACACTACTTGCAACACTGCTTGCTACGCTGCTGCTGGAGGCTGTACCGCCACATGCAACACCATTCAGTGTGTACCCAACTGGCGCCGCACCAGGGTTAGTTGCGATATAACCAAAAGAAACCGTACCACTTGCTGGAAGATTACCGTTGTAACCCACATTCTTCACACACACTTTATTGCCGGTCTGGGTATAGGTACCCTCCCACAGACTGGACACAGTTTCACTACCAGCAAAATTCCAGCACAATTCCCAACTGGTTTTAGCCGCGCCGGTATTGGTTACTGTTACTTTGTACTGGGCGCCTGAACCCCAGTTGTTTTCGGTTTGAAGGCCGATGCTACAAGCTCCCTGAGCAATTGCCGCACTTGAGGCCATAAGACCCAGGGCAATCCCGCTGGAGAGCATCGATACTTGCAGTAATTTTTTCATGATAATTTCTCTCTCTGCTTCATCCAATTAACGGGCGTCATAGACGAGCGCAAAGTCCACAGGGACAGAGGCGTTGATCGAAGCAATTCCCACCGCTGCACGCAGAGCTTCCACGCCGTTAGTCAGGTTGTAGGTTTCCGCTTTTACCAACACTGGCGGCAGGCTTTGCACTACTACACGAGTCGCAGTCAGTTTTTGCACAGAGACTTTGGTAGTGATGTTCGCAGTTACACCGTGCAGGTTAAGGGTGGCAGTGATATCCGTTTGCGTCGCCTGGCCAACGGCCAAACCACTAATCAGGGTTGCAGGAACATTAACAGTCACTGTCGCGGTTGGATTAACCGCTGTTTCAAACAACAGATCGCGCATACGTTGGTCGCGCAATGCAATGCCGGTATTCACGGTATTCAAATCGATGGTCAGCGTGGCAACACCGGCTGCATTGATATCACCGCCAATACTGGTGAAGTTGTGAACTTCCAGATTGTGGGTATTTTTGGTGGTCGCGAAATTCAGGTAAGAGTCGGTGGCATTTAATGTCCAACCAACTGCCGCCACTGAGGACGATGAAGCAATTGAACTGGGTGTAGAACTGCTGCTCGGCGCAATGGAACTACTGGAACGCGAAGAACTGCTCGGTGCGATAGAACTGCTGGACGCAATGGAGCTGCTGGAGCGTGAAGAACTGCTAGACGCCAGAGAGCTGGAGCTGACGGAATTGCCACACAGGCTGCCCGTTATCACCGGTATCTCAGCGGCGGCAGCACCTTTGGTCCCTTGGAAACCAAAGGTAACACTGGCATTTGGCTGGAGAGCGCCGTTCCAACCCGCATTTTTAGCGGTGTAAGGATTGGTGCCGGTTAACGTGGTGTCATACGCGCTGGTGATGCGATTATCGCCCGCATATTGCCAACTCACGCTCCAGTTGCTCACCGCCGCTGCGGTTTCGTTGGTTATTTTTATCGTGCCTGTAAATCCATTACTCCATTGGCTAACTGTGTACACACAGGCGGCATGGGCATGGATGGAAAGCGTGGATACAGCCAGTGATAACCCAAGCGCCCCCAGAGTGCGAGATAACACACCCAAAGGACGAGGGTTCTTCGCTGAGGCTTTAAAGCTACTCATAATGCGTTCCTCGAAGAAAAACCGAAAACAATCGGCGGGGATTAACGGTTGTTGCCAAGCCAGTTATTGGTTGTTATTAAGTCGACTGAACAGCAAGTCGAAACTAGAGCTACATCAACACATCACGGCTATTACTGACGTGCCGCGGTGGTCCACAAAAGCCGGCAAATTGCCGGCAAATTCCTTAATCAAATTTGCGTGAAGCGTTTACGGGTAGTTGCTCGGAAATACGCTCTGACAAGGTTGTCATTTGAGTCTGATTTTTACGCATCCCGCGCAATACCTCACCCGCCACAATGAAAGCGCACACCAATAGGCCGGAATAGATAAACATCACGTAGCTATAATCCACGGTGTAATTCCATGGCCGCGCGATACCCAGATAGCAGGCAAACAACCAGGACACAGAAGACACTGCGCCCGTCAGGGCAACCAGAACCTGGTCTACAGAAGGCTGCCCCAGCAACCCACGGGTGGAGATAACGCGGGGAAAACTAAAGTAATGCAATGCAATACCGTTAACGGTAAGCACTGACACGACCGTGAACTTCGCCCAAAGCTTTTCATTCAGCAAATACTGCTGCGGGTTTTCCAAATAACCCAATAACACCAGCGCCAGGCCGGAAATCCATAACAGCACCAGGGCAATAAACATAATGTCGGCTGCTTTTGTGAGCTCCCGCACCGCTGAGTCAGACAAACGTCCACCACGAGTCTTAGCCAACGCCAAGTCTTGAATCAGCAATAAGCCCACAGCAACGCAGGCAGCCAATAAATGTGCATAAACAATCAGGGTTTTCATCGTTCGCGCCTTATCGTGTGAATGTGTTGTTGTAATGAGCTGATTTTCGGGTGTAGAAAAACCGCCGAAGCATCAACCGCCAGTTGGCTCACATCGAGTAAATGACATTCAAATACAGCTGGGTGGCGAAACGGAAAAGAGCAATAAAATCAATCTATTGTCTTTTTTGGCTTTCTCTCGTTATCGCACGGTTTGTGGTTTCTTGTGCCACTTATAACAATCGGCACTTTTTTCTTATAACCAAAAATCGTATTTTCCGGTTTGTAAATTATTTTCTTCTTATTGTTAATCAGTATCTCATATTGAAAATAATTTTCTAGAGGGTAAATAAAATATTCTTTACTGAAAAGTGGTATTTGTTCACAAATATGCAACTTTACGCGCCAAGCCTATTGCTATCTGATGCGACAGTTAGGATCAATAGGATAAATATTGCTCATGAACGAGAATCAATGGCAAGAACCAATGCCCGGAGAGTACAAACGGGGAAGTTATAAACGGAAATAAATACCAGCAGCCAAGAAAATTAATTTCTTCTAGTGAGATTAATTTTCAGATGATTTTTCTTTTCGTTTTTGTGCGCGACGCTGCGCAAAAAACTGACTGAGTTGATGCTGACACTGCTCTGCCAAAAGTCCGCGGGAATAATTAATACGATGATTAAAAAAATCGCTTTTCAACAATTGAGCCTTGCTCACCACGGCACCGGCTTTTGGTTCCGTTGTACCAAACACCAAACGTGCGATACGCGCGTGCACTAAAGCACCCACGCACATAGTGCACGGCTCAAGCGTTACGTAAATGGTTGAATCAATTAAACGATAATTTTCTATATGTTTCGCTGCCTGGCGCAATGCGACAACTTCCGCGTGCGCCGTTGGATCATTGCTAGTAATCGGCTGATTAAAACCTTCCCCCAGAATAGCCCCGTTTTTTACGATAACGGCACCTACAGGTACTTCACCTAGCGCTTCGCCTTTTGCGGCGAGTTGGATAGCATATTCCATCCAGCGAATATCATCTGCCGAATAATTTGCGACTGAATCGTTGTTCACGAATTACTTTCTCTCGCCCTATTATCTCTCACCACAGGCGCGAGATAATTTTCCTGCTCGGCAACCGTTAATTCGCGCACAAAGCGAAAACGTGGAATAGTTTCCCCCGCTAACTCGACAGTTTCAGCAAACATGTCCAGTGGGCGCACCCACCAGGAATAGTCGCCGTACAAACAGCGATAAAAAACCAAAGGCTCACGGGTTTCACTGTGAGTGGCAACCTGAAACACAAAATAATCATTGCCTTTGTAATGGCGATATAAACCGGGTTTGAGATTCATCTAAATAATACCTGCGGACTTTAATTCCTGAATTTTTTCTGGCGAAAAATCCAATAGCGATTGTAAAATTTCCTGAGTGTGACTACCCACATTGCCACCTGGCCAATCAGTGCGCCCCGGTGTATCGGAAAGTTTAGGCAGGATTGCCGGAATTTTTAATGGCTTGCCATTGATTTCCACCGATTCAAACATACCACGCTCATTAAAGTGTGGGTCAGCAAACATATCGTGCACATTATAAATCGGCCCGGCAGGAACACGCGCCACCTCTAGTAATTGTAAAATGTCATCAGCGTCTTTGCTCATGCACCAGGCAGCCAGTGCATTGTCAATTTCCAACTCATGTTTTACCCGCCCGGCATTATTTGCCATGCGCGGATCATGCGCCATCTCCGGATGCCCTGCTACTTCCATCAAGCGCTGAAAAATGGAATCACCGTTACCGCCAATAACAACATATTTTCCGTTTTTGCAGCGATAGGTATTGGTGGGCACAATCCCGGTCACCGTAGTACCCGAAGGCTCGCGAATCACGCCGGCCCCGGAAAATTCCGGCACTACGGCTTCCATCAAATTAAACATGGATTCATAAAGGGCAACATCAACCACCTGCCCCTCACCCGAATTACGCTCGCGCTCCAGCAACGCCAAAGCAATTCCCAAAGCGGCGTGAATGCCGGAAATGGTATCGCCAATACTTAAATTGGGGCGCACCGGTGCCTGATCTGGAAATCCATTGACATAACGAAAGCCACTCATACCCTCACACACAGAAGCAAAACCCGGCTTAGTTGCATAAGGACCGGTTTGGCCATAACCGGAAATACGCGCATAAACAATTTTAGGGTTAGTCTTTTTAATTTCTTCTGGACCCAAGCCCCAACTTTCCATCACGCCCGGACGAAAATTCTCGATTACTACATCAGCGCTATCAATTAATTGCCGCGCAATCTGCTGAGCTTCCGGTTTTTTTAAATCGAGCGTAATACTTTTTTTGTTGCGCCCAATACTACGCCACCAATGGGATGTACCGTTTTCCAACACGCGCCAACCACGAATAGGGTCACCTTCAGGCGGTTCTATTTTTATCACTTCCGCACCGAAGTAACCGAGCATACACCCCGCAAAAGGACCGGCAAGCAGCTGGCCAATTTCAATAACGCGAACGCCATCCAACGGGCGACGACTCTTTAATAAACTTTGCATTATTTATTTCCTTACGAAGCCCTTAACCAGCAGAATAGGATTAACTATGATAGACCATATGAGGCATGGATTCCGGTTCGAGCCTACAAGGGTGAAGTATGCAAAAAGCAAAACATGTTTTGCGTATACTGAACGACCACAATTTATTACCGACAGGTCCGGGTATTCACGGCGAGCCTTGCATAGTTAATCCTATACTGCTGGTTGTGACTCCAAGTTAAGAACAATTTTTCCAATATGCTGATTCGATTCCATCCGCCGATGGGCATCAACTACTTGTGCAAATGAAAATACCGAATCGATTACTGGTTTAATTTTTTTCGCCGCAAAAAATGGCCAAACCCTAAACTCCAACTCTTGCGCAATTTTTGCTTTTGCTACAGCAGACTGAGCGCGCAAGGTAGAACCGGTTAAGGTTAAACGTTTTAACATTATCGGCATCAAATCGATATTCACTTTACTGCCATTTAAAAAAGCAATACTTACAATGCGCCCCTCTTTTGCAGCAGCAGAAAAGTTGCGCTGGATATAATCACCACCGACCATATCCAAAATCACATTGGCACCCTGGCCAGCAGTTAGCTGTTTAACAACCGCGACAAAATCCTGCTCGTGATAATTAATGGCCACTGCCCCCAAAGCGGTAATGGCCGCGCACTTTTCTGCACTACTTGCCGTAGCTATTACGTTAACACCAAAAACGACCGCCAATTGTATAGCGCAAACGCCAATACCACTGGTGCCGCCGTGAATCAACAGAGTTTCTCCAGCCATTATTTGCGCGCGCTGAAACAAGTTGTGCCACACGGTAAAAAAAGTTTCCGGTAGCGTAGCGGCTTCAACGAAAGAAAATGATTCAGGAATTGGTAAACACTGGGCTTCCGGTGCAAGGGCATATTCAGCATATCCACCCCCGTTAACCAATGCGCAAACTTTATCGCCCACTTGCCAACGCGCAACCTGATCACCACACACAACAACTTCGCCTGCCACTTCCAAACCAAGGATTGGCGATGCATCTGCTGGCGGTGGGTATAAGCCTTGGCGCTGCAAAACATCCGGTCGATTGATGCCGGCGGCGTGAACGCGAATTAATACATCATTCGCTTTAGGTACTGGCATCGGGCCCTCATCGATAAAAAGTTGAGAGGCGTCGCCGGGAGTTTTTGTGGATATGTATTTCATTGGAGGTCGAATTCGCAATGGGTTATTTAATTAAAAACTCCGCGTTTGCTTTGTTGGGTTACGGTACTCGTATGACTCGCACCTAACCCAACCTACGTTAGTGCCATAATTTTATAATTCAAGGTTCCAAACGTTGGATGAACCAGGAGTTATCCGTCTGCAAGTTGTATTGAAAACGATCATGCAGACGCGCTGCACCACCCTGCCAGAATTCAATTTGGTGAGGTTTAACACGGAAGCCACCCCAAAAGTCCGGCACCGGAATTTCACCCTTGGCGAATTTATTCTTCATGGATTCGAATTGCTGCATTAACAGCGCACGCGATGATATAGGTTTGCTTTGTTGGGACGCCCATGCACCCAGTTGGCTATCGCGCGGGCGGGTTACAAAATATTTCAAAACCTCTGCCGCCGACAATTGCTCAACCACACCGCAAACTTTCACTTGCCGCTCCAGAAAATACCAGGGGAAATGCAAACTGATTTTGGGGTTTTGTTTCAACTCCTGGGCTTTGCGACTATTCAGGTTGGTGTAAAACACAAAACCTCTTTCATCCATGTGCTTTAGCAGCACAATGCGCTGGGAGGGTTGCCCAGTCGCATCAACCGTTGCCACTGTCATCGCATTGGGATCTGGCAAGCCGGATTTAATGGTCTGCTCCATCCAACGCTGAAATTGCTCAAAGGGGCTGGCCGCGAGATCCGCACAATCCAACCCGCCTTGCGTATATTCGCGGCGAAAATCTTCCAGCTTTAATACCATACGACATGTCCACCAAATTCATCAATTAAAGATAGCAGTATGCGCAAACAAAAAAAGGCACTGAATGCCGTGCCTTTTTCAGCGCGCCAGATACCGCCAGTTATTCTAACCCACGACGATACCAATGCCGTACTAATCCATAAGTTAACAGGCTACAAATTACTGCGCTAAGCAACGCGTGCCACAAGGCCCCCGGATAAATCGCATGCATTACACCCAATTGGCGCAAGACAATTAGCATGCCGAACATCACAAGCGCTACACCCATCTGTTGTGAGCGAATCAGCAACATCGCCAACGCCACACCAATAAAAGGGTAAAGCTGCTGACCTAGTAACTGCGGAAATTCCCGGCTGGCCAGCGACGAGCAAAATAGCCAGATCAGTGCCAATAGGCTGATTAATGCAAAGCGCCAGGGCTTGCTGCTGAAGCGCACCAACCCCAATGCCAGGATGATCGATATTACAAACGGAAACACGCCTTTAAAACCATTCAGGATGGTTGTGAGCCAGGGAATCGGCGTCGCCCAATCTGCTGAGTACGAGCCCGGCGCCCACGTGGAAGGTAAGGTCAACTCCAACAGACAACGAAAGCCAGTGAGCGCGAATGCCAAAGTGGCACCCAACATAAAATCACGCGCGAAGTTGGTATCCGGACGCGGGCGCTGCCCGTGAATTGCCTGAGCGGCAAAAAATAACACTACACCTTGTGCAACCACCGCAACACCCATTCCAAACAGCATCATCGCGATTTGTATCCACCAACCCATTGTAGTTTGTAAAGCGCCTAGTATCTGGTCAAACCAGAGTAGCGTCACCACCACTTGTGCAACAACGCCCACCGCGATCCATGGCCACGCCGCCTTGAAGCTAAAACTGCGCGTCGTTTGTTTGCGGAAAAAACACAATGCTGCACAACCAACCAAGGCAAGTAATGCCACTTGCGCAATTATTCGATAGGGTTGCTGACGAGAATATTCTTCACTTTCGGCACGCGTCCAGGCCTCAGGAATATCGATGGTGCGTACATAACTCACCACCTCATCACCGGCCAATTTAATAATGATTGCTGCGCGCGCGTTGTTATGGTCATACGCGGGTTTATCAAGATAAGTCAGCACCCAATCACTGCGCGCAGGACGTTGGATTTCCTCCACCGATTTTTCTTCCAACAACATGGGGTCAGCCCAGTTCAACTGGCGAATCCAATCCTGTGCTTTAACAATGGCCTGCTCGCGCGATAATTTTTCTCCTGCCCTTGCCTCAGGTAGCTTGTGCACTAATTCATGAAGGCTACCATCCGGATACAACCAAGCCTGCCACTCTTCTGCACGCTCTTCGACTGGCCCGTCAAATTTACGCCAGCTCACAACCCAAAAAGGTTTGTCCAGGTATTTCCCAATCAAACCTTGGACTTTGACTGCACCCGTTTCTCGCCATACATATTCCAGTGGTTGCGACCACCCGTTATGGGTGATGACACTGGAGTGCCACCCCCCAGTCAAAGTGATATTTTTTTCGCGCAGAATATTTTCCGCCGCCACTCTGGCCTGGTGGCGATCAATTTGATAGGAGTAAGGAGTCCAATCAATGCGTGGCGCTTTGGTTGCCGTTGCGATGATCAAGACAACAGAAATAATTACCAAGGCAGCTGACCACACTGGTTTGATAAAAATTGCACGGGTAGTCGTAGGTGCATCATTAATAGGCTCGTTAGGCGAATTCACCGGAACAACAACTTCAACGACGCCATTGCGCCATTCATCGGCCAACGCTGTAAATTGCCCCCGTTTCAAACACGCCCAGGCAAATACCAATAAAGGTGCAACGCCGGCAAGAACAACTAACACTCGATCAACCCATAAGCTTACATCGGTCGCTGTAAAAATCGGCAAGCTCATTAACACCAAGTCATATTCAAAATGAGTGATCATAGAGACCATCAAACCAAAGCGCAGATACACCAAACCAAATACCAACGCGGGAATAAATAATTCGATGAGACGGCTATATCCGGGAAGATTGGGATAATTTGCGTGAGCACCACCAAAAATTAATGCCTGTGCAATCAAGGTAAAAATGACCAGCTTGTTGCGGAAGCCGTAATGATTACCAATGATCACGGCAAGCGATAATGGAATAGCCCGGAATAAACATTCCTCCCAGGTGCCCGCCTGCAACGCCGTAAAAATGGGCCCTAATGCGGGCCGCCAGCTGGCAAGAATATTCGGATCAACTGTAATGTCTGCCGGAGTCCACCAACCCAAAACTTTTGTACTGAACCAATAAAATGCCATTGCATAAAGCAAGAAAAATCCGGTCCAGGCAAACGCACCCAACAAACGCCCCAAAATTTCAGGAGACGCAGCCGCTGGTCGAAACATATCCCACAAACGTGGGTGCTCAGCAAACGCGTTGCGTGTAAGCCCTTCAGCCACAGCATAAATGGTTGCGAATAGCAGCGAGGCGAATAGTAATGCACCGCCTGCCTGTGCCAGCTGTTGAAAAATAAATGTTTGTTCAGAACTGGTAGTTTGATAATTCATCCAGGCCACTGGCATATTTGCGATTAACGCCGCGCCCAGCCCTGCCCCAACAACTAACGCTGGTCCAAATGCATTTATCCAACGCAATTGATGGCGACGAAACAACCAAACTCCACCACCCACCAAACCGCCCAAACCAAAAATCACGGCCATTAAATAACTGGCTATTTGGCTGATCTGAGTATTGAGCGAGCGCATCTCATCAAAGCGTTGATTGAATGCCTGAGGAATATGTTTAAAGGTATCAACGGCAACCAATTGATCACCCGCTACTTTTAATGCGATGCGAAAACGCGCTTCACCAACCGCGAGATTTACATGTTCATACGTAAAGGTGTAATCCACTCGTCCGCTTGCTTGTCGCTGCTGCTTGGTTTCAAATGTTTTGTACGCGTTAAATCGCTCGCCCATAAATTTGCGCGCGCCGCTTTCAGCCAATTCACGCGCGGCTTTTTCCTCTAGCGCGGCGCCCGGAGTTTTCTCCGAAATTAAATAGGCAAACGAAATAGGTTCACCGCGCGGACTAAACGCCGTAATTAATTCCTCTTCCTGCCCCGGGGAGAAAGTGCGCACTTTCCAGTAATGAGTCACCGCATCCAACTGCGGAATTAATGTTTGAAATACCTTTATTCCGCCCGCTTCCAGCTCTACGTAATTTTGCAGCCCTCGATCACTAATAAAAACGGCAGCGGAACGCTCGGTTTTTAAATTTGAAAATTGTTGCTGTTGGAAAACCCGTGCAGCAGCGACAGCCTGCTCGCGCGAAAACGTGATGTCCAGGTTTAAACCGGGTGCAGCCAAAAACATCAATTTAATTGCGGCCACCGATGCAAAAAGGGAAAGCATCAAGAAAACAGCCCAAAAATACGGGGAGCGTAGAAAAACTGAAGGGGAGCTTTGCATCATGCATGTTCCTTTTACGTTTTTGATTATGATTTTTTCCTGCCGATAACTGGCAACTGCAATCCTAACGATATTTATTGCCGGGGTATAGCCGATAAATACTACCAATACACAGGCTTTTTACGCGAAACACGCGAAAAATATTGGTTCTTGAGCAACGCAACAGCTACACTAGGCGACATAAATAAAAGGATTATTGCGCCACCAGCCGGGACATGCCATTTGCCAATCATCGACCAAGTCTGGCCCAGCCGAACCCTTTTACAGATTCCGTTATCGACTGTTTATTCAAACTTTTTACACGTTATTTTTATGAGTAAATCCCAATCCGTTGTTGGCATCATTCTCGCCGGCGGCCTTGCCAAACGCATGGGCGGAGGCGACAAATGCCTGCTGCCACTCGCCGGTAAAACCCTGCTGCAACGGACTGTTGAGCGCGCCCAACCCCAAGTAGAAAAACTACTGTTGAATGCCAACGGCAGTAGCCTGCGTTTTGCACGTAACCGCCTACCGGTTGTACCAGATTTGTTGCCCGGCAACCTAGGCCCCCTGGCCGGTATTCACGCCGGACTAAATTGGATGCGTAAAGACAATCCCAATGCCGAATGGCTGGTGAGCTTCGCTTCTGACACACCCTTTTTTCCGCTGGATTTGGTTCCCCAATTATTAGCTGCTGCAGCTAGCCATCACAGCCTACTTGTCATCGCAAATTCCCGCTTGCGCAGCCATCCGGTGTTTGCGCTTTGGCATGTGTCTCTGGCGGATAAAATCGAACAACAATTAATGACCGGGGATGTACCGCGTTTGCAAGAATGGGTTAAACAACAAAAAATGGTAGAAGTGACCTTTGCCGCAGATACCTATGATCCGTTTTTTAATATCAATACACCGCAAGATCTTTACGCCGCCGAGCCGCTGGTAAGCTTGGTTAAATAAACACAACAAGATCGCCTACAATTAGCAAAGCTGTTATCTTTTCCGAAATTTTTTGAGGAAGATTCTCATGTTGTGGCGATTAGTTTGTGTTGCGCAGTTTTATCTATTATTGGTTGTCTACACTTATCTCGGCTTAACACCTCATCCAGAAAATTCCGTCCCGGTTTTTAATGATTTATTAATGCATTTTACCGGCTACGTTGTAGCTGCCTTTTCAATTAGCTTTGCTCGCCCTCACTGGGTACTTTGGCGACGCGCAACACTTTTAATCGTTTACTCATTTGCAATCGAGATTGGCCAGCACTTTAATCCGCCGCGCACCTTTAGCATGACTGACATGCTCGCCAATAGCAGCGGCGTTATTCTGGGGCTGTGCACAGTGCTGCTGCTAACCAGATACGTAAGCGTTTTTTCCAGCCTGCTCTACTGGAAGACCAAATTGCAAAAAGCACCCTCACTCTAGATTATTTATCGCCAATCATGACAACAATTAGTCGCTGTATATGTTTGCTGCTGTTCAGTTTGCCAGTTTCAGTACTGAACGCAGAGACACCCTCGGCCAAACAGAAAACTTTTATTGCGGCAGCGCTCGCTCAAACTCAGGATGACATCACCTATAACGGTGCGTATTTTAAGATTAGCTATCCCATGGGCGATATACCCCAACAATACGGCGTTTGTACCGATGTTGTTATTCGGGCCTATCGAAAAATAGGAGTAGATTTGCAAGAGTTGGTACATAAGGATATGCGCGAAAATTTTTCACTGTATCCAGCAAAGCGCAATTGGGGACAAACAAAAACCGACACCAATATCGATCATAGACGCGTACCCAACCTGCAAACTTTTTTCACTCGTCACGGAAAGAAACTTCCGTCAACCCAAGTGACAATAGATTATCAACCCGGTGATCTGGTTACCTGGATGCTTGCCAATAAATTACCGCACATAGGTGTGGTGACCGACAGACTTTCAGCAGATGGACAACGCCGACTTATCGTTCACAATATCGGCGCCGGCCCGCAACTGGAAGATGTATTATTTGCTTATCCGATTACGGGCCACTATCGCTACGCACTACCTTGAATTGCTTATCGAGAAAAGTAACCACGGCATCAACAGAAGGTTGCAACCAAGGATCAAATAACCAAAAGGAGTGTGGTGTATTAGAGATTTTCGTCACTTGATACGGAATTCCTAACGGCTTCATCTTTTCGATCATTTCCCTATGCCCAACACTGAATCGCTCCTGGGCGCTGATCAAAAATAAAATCGGCGGTGTCTTTTTATTAACATAAAATATCGGCGATGCCTCATGCCACAGCTCCGCTTTTTCAGCATAACGCCCACCAAACCAGGCACCGGCCGCAGATGGATTTTTACGCGGGTCATCTTCATGCAAACGCGCGGCTTCAGACGTGAAATCTGATAAACCATCGATATTGATAATGGCTTGTACATCGCTAGAAACAGCAGACGTTTGCGCTTGGGGATCGAATTTGGCAATACCTGAGGTTACGCCAGTGAGGCTGGCAATTTGCCCTCCCGCAGACCCCCCGGCAAGCGCAATTTGATGCGGGTTCACTGCATATTTTTCAGCGTGAGTGCGCAGCCAGCGGACCGCTGCTTTTGCATCGTAAATCGCAGCCGGATATTGTGCTTCACCAGATAAACGATAACTAATAGTCGCCGCCACATAACCCCGCTCTGCCATAGCTCTTGCGACAGGTGTAAAATTGCTTCTATACCCTGCCCCCGACCCCCCACCATGCACAAAGATTAGCGCAGGCCGTGATTGATCTCTTTTGTTTGCTGGTAAATACAAATCCAGCTGTAATACACGGTTTCCATAACGCACATAGCTAATGTTTTTAATTTCTTTTACCGAAGATGGAAGCGTGTAATCGGGAATTGAAATAAATGGATATTCACCAATCAATTTTTGATAGGTAACTTCTGGTGTATAGGTATTGGCGGGATCTTTAATTTGAGTAATAGTTTGGCAAGCACTCAACCCCAAAGCGCTAAAAAAAATTGCAAGAAAATATAGTTTGGTTGTCATGGTTACCTACTCGCAGCAAAAGGAAGATAACCGAATATTTATGCCGACATTATTATCTGAGCCAAATGTAATATTGAAAAAACTGTAATGCTAAAAAAACAAAAGTGTATCTGCGGAAAATAAAAAGGCCAGCAATTGCTGGCCTTTTTTACATCAATACAACAGACCTATCACAATAACAAACGACGCAAATCGCCAATTACTGAAACCAGATAAGTCATAAAGCGGCCAGCATCAGAACCATTTACTGCGCGATGATCATAAGACAATGACAGTGGTAACATGTTGCGCGGGATAAACTCTTTACCGTTCCACACCGGCTTCATTTGCGCACGGGATACACCCAGAATACCGACTTCAGTCGGTGCAGACACCATTGGGGTAAAGCCGTTGCCGCCCATTGCTCCCAGACTGGATATAGTGAAGCAACCGCCCTGCATTTCAGCCGGAGTCAACTTTCCATCACGCGCTTTTTTGGCCAACACGTTGATTTCATCGGCCAACTCAAACAAGCCTTTCTTATCGGCATTGCGCACGACAGGCACCAGCAAGCCGATTGGGGTATCTACCGCAATACCAATATGTACAAACTTCTTGTGTACGATACTTTCGCCGTCTTGATGCATAGACACATTGAAAGAAGGCTCAGCAACCAACGCCGCAGCTACCGCTTTCACAATGAATGGCAATGGAGTCAGCTTGCTGCCACGCTTTTCAGCTTCAGCCTTCATGCTATTGCGGAATGCCTCCAAGTCAGTAATGTCAGCATCGTCAAATTGCGTGATGCGCGGAACATTCAACCAACTGCGAGTCATGGCCTCGGCAGTCAGCTTTTTGATCTTGCTCATCTTAACGATTTCGATTTCACCAAATTTGGAGTAATCGATCACAGGAAGGGCCGGAATACCGGAACCACCACCCAGCGAAGCACCCGATTGAGCAGCCTGCACAATTGGCTTCACGTATGCGCGAATATCATCTTTCTGCAAACGACCACGTGGACCAGTGCCAGACACCTTGCCCATATCAACACCGAGTTGGCGAGCGAGTTTGCGCACAGCTGGGCCAGCGTAAACATCACCCGTTTGCTCAACTTCTGCAGCAGGAGCAGGTGCCGGTTTAGGTGCTTCTACTTTTGGTGCCTCTGATTTCGGGGCGGGAGCCGCTTCTGCCTTGGCTGGGGCTGCTACAGGAGCAGCTGCAGTGCCACCAACAGTAGCCAGCACCCCAATCACCGCACCTTGAGAAACTTTATCGCCAACTTTTACCGCGAGGCTAACGATTTTTCCGGCCGCTTCTGCCGGGATTTCCATGGAGGCCTTATCGGTTTCCAAGACGATTAAGGAATCACCCGCTGCAACTTCGTCGCCAGCCTTCACTGCAATTTCAATAATTTCCACACCTTCGGCTCCGCCAATATCCGGAACCACCATATTGATTTCCGCGCTCGCTGCGGCCGGAGCAGGTGCGGCTACAGGCGCAGCGGCAGGTGCGGCAGCAGGAGCTGCTTGCGGCGCTGCTGCAGTTTCACCTTCAGCCTCCACTTCGAGCAGAAGGCTGTCTTGCGAGACCTTATCACCCACATTCACTTTAATAGCGACAATTTTGCCGGCTTTGTCGGCGGGAATTTCCATTGAAGCCTTGTCAGTTTCAAGCACGACAATTGAATCCCCTTCTGCGATCACATCGCCCACTTTCACGGAGATTTCAATTACTTCAACGCCCTCTGCGCCGCCAATATCTGGCACTTTAATAGTTTGAATTGCCACTGTAGTAGTTCCTCATTAATCGGTTATTGCTACATTTGATAAATGTTTTGGGGAGTACAAACAACATCGCCCTCTTTGTGAGAGGGCGATGGCTTTATACACTCATAGGATCCGCTTTATCCGGATCAATACCAAACTTCTTGATGGCTTTGGCAACTACATCGGCTTTAATCTTGCCTTGGTCTGCCAAAGATTTGAGCGCGGCAATTACTACGAAGTAACGATTAACTTCGAAGAAGTGACGCAATTGAGTACGAGTATCACTGCGGCCGAAACCTTCAGTTCCCAACACAGTGTAATGACCTGGAACATAGGCACGCAGCTGCTCGGAATAGGTTTTCAGGTTGTCAGTGGAGATAATGAACGGACCTTCAGCCCCTTCCAATACCTGAGTAATATAAGGCTTACGCTGTGCTTCAGTCGGGTTCAGCATGTTCCAGCGGGTAGCACGCTGACCGTCACGGGTCAGTTCGTTCACACTGGTAACACTCCACACATCAGCTTCAACATCAAACTCACTGCGCAGGATTTCTGCGGCAAAACGCACTTCACGCAGGATAGTACCGGCACCCAGCAATTGAACGCGGTTTTTGGCTTTGCCAGCACCTTTTTCTAATTGATAAATACCTTTGATGATCCCCTCTTCTGAACCTTCAGGCATATCCGGATGTTGGTAGTTTTCGTTCATCAATGAAACGTAATAGAACACGTTTTCATTGTCGTGGTACATACGCTTGATGCCGTCCTGAATGATCACTGCCAGCTCGTAAGCGTAGGTTGGATCGTAAGAACGACAGTTAGGGATGGTGTTGGCAAATACATGGCTGTGGCCATCCTGATGCTGCAAACCTTCACCGTTCAGGGTGGTACGACCAGCAGTCGCCCCCATCAAGAAGCCGCGCGCCTGTGAATCGCCAGCCGCCCAAGCCAAGTCACCAATACGTTGGAAACCGAACATAGAGTAATAAATGTAAAACGGAATCATCGGCTTTTTGTAGTTGCTGTAGGATGTTGCAGCAGCAATCCAGGAAGCCATAGAGCCCGCTTCGTTGATACCTTCTTCCAGAATCTGACCGGTGGCAGATTCGTGGTAGGACATCATTTGACCCGCATCGTGTGGGACGTATTTTTGACCTTCAGATGAGTAGATGCCAACAGTCTTGAACATACCTTCCATACCGAAGGTACGCGCTTCGTCGGGAACAATCGGTACGATTTGCTTGCCGATTTGCTTGTCCTTCACCAGCGATGACAGGATACGCACAAAACTCATAGTGGTAGAGATTTCGCGATCGCCAGTCGATTTTAACTGCGCAGCAAAAGCCTCTAATGCGGGCACCAGCAAAGGATCAAAACTCGCATCACGCGAAGGCACAAAACCTTTCAAGGTTGTGCGACGCGCTTTCATGTATTGCATCTCGGGGCTGTCTTCCGCCGGACGGTAGTAAGGCAGGTTTGGCAGCTCTTCATCACTGATCGGCAATTCAAAACGATCGCGGAATTTTTTCAGATCTTCAATCACAAGGCTCTTCACCGAGTGAGTTTTGTTAATCGCCTCACCGGAAGAACCCATACCGTAACCTTTTACGGTCTGAGCGAGAATAACAGTTGGTCTGCCTTTAGTGTTTACGGCTTGATAGTAAGCGTTGTAAACCTTGTGCGAATCGTGACCACCACGTGCCAATGCGAGAATCTCGTCATCGGTCATATCTTTTACCAACTCAAGCAATTCCGGATATTTTCCGAAGAAATGCTCGCGGGTATAAGCACCGCCATTGGCTTTGTAGTTTTGCATCTCGCCGTCGACCACTTCGTCCATGCGCTTTTGCAGCAGGCCGGTTTTGTCTTTCGCGAGTAAGTTATCCCAGCCACGGCCCCAGAGAACTTTGATCACGTTCCAGCCAGCACCGCGGAATACACCTTCCAACTCTTGCACGATTTTGCCGTTGCCACGCACCGGGCCATCAAGACGCTGCAGGTTACAGTTGATTACGAAAATAAGGTTGTCCAGTTTCTCGCGGGTAGCAAGGGAAATTGCACCCAGGCTTTCCGGCTCGTCGCACTCACCGTCACCAAGGAACGCCCAAACCTTGCGATCAGTTTTAGGAATAAGGCCACGGGCTTCCATATAACGATTAAAACGCGCTTGATAAATAGATTTGATTGGACCCAAGCCCATAGAAACGGTTGGGAACTGCCAGTAGTCGGGCATCAACCAAGGGTGTGGGTAAGAAGACAAACCACCACCATTTACTTCGCGACGGAAATTGTCCAGATGAGACTCGTTCAAACGACCTTCAACGAATGAACGCGCATACATACCGGGAGAAACGTGACCCTGGAAGTAAATCAGGTCGCCGGGGGTGTCGCCATCGTTGCCGCGGAAAAAGTGGTTAAAACCTACATCATATAAAGTGGCTGATGAAGCGAATGAAGCGATGTGACCACCCAGGCCGTCATCGTTATCGTTGGCCTTCATTACCATCGCCATGGCATTCCAGCGAATAATTGAGCGAATTTTGCGCTCCAGCTTGGAGTCGCCAGGTGATTGGATTTCTTTATCTACAGGAATAGTGTTGCGATAGGGAGTTTGAATAGAAGAAGGCTGCTCAATGCCATGGTTTACAGCGGACTCGGACAGAGCTTTCAGCAGTTCTGCAGCGCGGTCTTTACCCGCATGGCGAACAACTGATTTAAGGGCGTCCAGCCACTCTTTGGTTTCAATGGCATCAATATCTTGTAGCATTCAAATCTCCTCAGCTATGCGCGAGCGCGCATATCATGTAGCAGTAGTATCTATTTAGGAATTTGGATCTGGGCTTCGCACAAAATTTGCACAAAAATGCAAGTTTTTCATGGAGTTACAGGAGGAAGCTTCCTTTTTCTTGTGTAAAAAATCCCCGAATTCTTGCATAAGTGGGAATTTTTTACCAGCCCTAGCCAACACGGTAACACTCTGGAGGGGCACAACTTTGGTGCGCTATTAACCAACCATTGAGATTTAAATACATCAACGCTCTTAAAAAATCAGGTCGGCAACAGGGCTGGCATTATTACCCAAAATTTTCGGATTCACCAAGCAGAAATCAGTAAAAATTTTGATAATTTTTACTCTAATTGCACCATAAAAAAGCAAATAAGCGCATCATTTTGAACCACGCGATTATTTGCTAAACAATCCTTAAGAAATCACTTTACCTCCGAGACTTGAATTTGTTTCTTGTAAGCCGATACATCATCGATAAGAAAAAAGTTTTCACGCTGCGTTAGTTTCTGCGAGCCCAACCAAAGGCGGCGATTTTTATCCATAAATACTGCACGATAATATTTTCTCAGTGACTCAGGCGTAATGCGTGAAACTGCATCAGCCAAATCCAGTCGTCGCGAAAATTGCTCATCTAAATTTACAATCGCATTCCAGTAGCGATCACTCTGCTCCTTTAAGGACCTTGCTGGCTCACGCAGCTCACTAATTAACGATTGTTGATTAATGGTAAAGTTTTCAACAATTGTTTCGGCCTGCTCATCAAGGAATTGATCAATTTCGGAAATTAGTTTTGCTTCATCAGCAACCGGGGATTGCACTACCATTAGCGTGTTTTCTTGCGTACGCAATGGCATAGCTACGGCGGCCACCACATAACCCAATTGTTTTTCCGTGCGTAGTTGATGATAAAACGCAGGTTGCAGTAATTGACGAACCAGCAACATGTGCGCATTGTCTTCAGTAGAAGCAGACGGCGGCTGGATAAGGAGCTCAATAATGTAGTCGTTATGAGCAATATCTTGTACGTAGAGCCAGGGCTTGTCGGAAGCCGCAGGCAAAAGCAATGCTTTTAACGCTGGCAGATCGCGCACAGCCTGGCGGTTTAATAATTCGTGTTCCGCCAACACAGCTAACTTGAGCGCTTCAGCGCGAAAATAATTCCCGTAAAAAAATGCATCAATACGCGCATCGAGTAACTGCCGACTTACGAATCGATTAAACTGTTCAAATGTATTTTTTTCAAGCTCCTCTATCAGCTGCGCGTTACTCCAAGACGGTGTAGTTTGCAAAACTGGAATTTGCTTGAGCAATACTTGATAAGGCAGGTCTTTATTCTGATTGCGGAGATCGCGTAACAAATCTTCCTTAATGAGAGAAAAGCGCTCTTCCTTGAATTTTCCCGCACGCACTGACTCCATCACTTTATTTATTAGCAACCCCTGGCGACCAGAATATCCAAAAATTTTAATGTCAAAACCACTCGCATTTGCCTCCAACGACAAATCAATCCCGGCAAGCCGCGCGGGATATGCAAACTCATTTAATTGATCGTTGACCAACGCAACAAACAACTGCACCTGAGCAGCGCCAGCTGCATTAGATGACGCAAGCGGAGATTTGATCCGCAGATTAATAGTGGCACGAGGCTGAATAAACTCACGATTCTGGGTATACCAGACACGCATATTTCTATTATTTAAAATCAATTCCGGTTTAGAGTTAACGGTATCATTCTGCTCCTCGAGCATAGAACCGGTTTTTACCGTCAAGCGTTTTGGAATGAACAGGTTTTTCTCAGGCAGTGACAACTCCTGACGCACTGCTGGCTTTAATTCCATAATCTCGGGGATTCCCGCGCGCAAACTATAAGGCGCGGCATAAAGCCTGGAAACACGATAGGCATCCACCTCAGGCGCCGTCAGTGCCACCAACACATTGGTTTTGGTTAAATAAGACAAGCTTTTCTGCACTTGCTTTTCGTCGTAATTAACGAATAGTGATCCTCCACTCAACGTATCCCGCGGCTCGAAAAGACTCATGGACTGCGCCAACTCGCTTACCGTTTCGATGGGTGAACGTTTTTCCTGAAAGCGAAAATTCAAATCCGCCATCACTTGCAATTCGTTATAGCGCCAACTGGATACACCGCGCTCACGCAACTGTTCTATACAATAAAACACCAGGGATACAATTTGGTTGCGCGCCTTTACGCCTTGCGGTGTTAATTGGATACTTAATTGAAAGATGGCATCGCTGCGACTTTCCAACCCGGTATTTGCATAGAGCGCTTCAGCCCACCCCAAGCGCTTTAATAAAGAGAGCAAGCTACCACTACCTTCATGGCCCAGCATATGGGCAATAAGTTCGTAGGGTTTGGTCTGGTAAAGTTTATTTGGATTAGGGATGGGAAATACAAAACTTAATTGGCGCAATTCCTTTTCGGGTTTGATATCCAGGCTTGCCGGTAAGGTGTCAGGCGTAAACAGTGATGGATAAGTACTGTTAATTTGTGTATCGCGCAGAGGCACCCCAGTGAAACGCGAACTTACCATCGCTTCCAATGCGTCCAGCGGTTCGCGCCCCAGCACCACCAAATTCATTAAATGCGCCGAGTAATGTTGTTGGTAAAATGCAAGCATATCATCACGCACTCCCCGACCTTCACGATCAGCAAGGGTTGTAAGATTGCCCACAGAAAATTTTGCACTGGGATGCTCCGGATTTATCAACTCCCGATAAACATCCCATTCGCGCCGACCATCATCTTTTAATTTGGCCAAATATTCCGAGTGCACGGCATTGCGCTCGCGCTCAACATATTCAGGAGTAAACAGCGGAGCGACAAAAAACTGGGAAAACCTGTCCAGCGCCGCTTCCAGCTGCGAATTATCAATGTCAAAAAAATAGTTGGTATTTTCCGCAGCAGTGTAGGCGTTATAACTGCCGCCATGTTGGGAAATAAACTCCTGGTACTCACCCGCTTGCGGATATTTTTCTGTGCCTAAAAACAGCATATGTTCCAGAAAATGGGCAAGGCCTTCGCGGTCACGCGGATTCTGGTTTGCCCCCACGTTGACATCCATAGCCGCCGCCGATTTTTCAGTGGCCGGGTCAGAAATGAGGAGCACCCGCAATTGGTTTTCCAACACCAAATAACGGTATTCGCGCTTGTCTTTATCACTCTTTGTTACGGCAACAACTTGTGACTTCGTCGGCTCCAAAGCAATGCAGGTTAGCGGATAAACAATCAAATAAATGCAGGCTGCAAAGATTGCGGAGGACATTACGCTAATCGGCTTGCCACTGGCTTTCGACATAAACACACTCACTCATACACCCTGCGCGGCTCAACAGAATTGATGTTGAGCGGGCAAGTAGAAATGATTAAATCCCTGCTTTCTTCAGCAGATAACAATAAGTAGCATCGCGCTCGGCAAAGCCAACCAGTTCATGGCCACTGATTTGGGCAAATGCCTGGAAATCGCGCACTGACCCGGAATCGGTAGCCAGAACACGCAACACTGCACCCGGAGCCAAATCACGTAACGCCTGCTTTGCTTTTAGTAACGGCAAGGGGCAGCGCAAACCAGACGCATCCAGTTCCGCTGTTGCCGGATGGTTAAAACAGTCTATTGCCATCATATTGACTCTGGATTGCCCTTGCCGTCGACTGGCCGCCGGGCGAGATCACGCTTTTTCAACCGCCTGAGCGAACCAGACGTACGGAAAAAGGTCTCAAAAAGTTGCTAACCTAGTCTTTGCGCGTCAAAAAGGCTAGAGTTACGCCGAATTTTTTATGCTCGCCGTTGTCCAGGTCAGCCATTTCAGGAGTTTGCAGTTACCGTGTCCAGGCTTGTTAAACGCCCCCTATTCCTTTTTGTGCTCCAGTCTCATCCCATTTGCAAGCACCTGCTTGCGCCATTTAGCCTGAGCTTGTTGCTGGGATACGCGCTACTGACAGTATCTTTTACCAGTCTGGCAGAGGTTGAATTGCCGGATCTGGGTGATACCAGCTCTACGACCATTTCACCGGTTCAGGAAAAAATGCTGGGCCAACGCTGGCTGCGTGCCTATCGCAGCCAGGTACCAACCTCCTCTGATCCGTTAATAATCAATTATCTGGAGCAATTGTTTGCCCAATTGATTCCTTATAGCCAGCTCACGGAAAAACGTATCGACCTGGTAGTAGTGGAGAACAAGACACTTAATGCCTTTGCAGTCCCAGGCAACATTATCGGTGTACACACGGGTTTGTTGAACTACGCCAAAAGCGAAAACCAGCTTGCGGCCGTACTTGCCCACGAAATGGGACACTTGAGCCAGCGCCATTACGCTCGCCGTCTCGAGCAACAGAAAAATATGATGGTACCTATGCTCGCAGGTATGCTTGCAGGCTTGGTTTTGGCCGCCAACAGCAATAGCGATGCAGGAATGGCTGCGATTATGGGAACCCAGGCGGCCGCGCAACAAGCCTCGCTGGCCTTCAGCCGCCAGAATGAACAAGAAGCGGACCGTATAGGTATGCAAACCATGGTGGAGGCTGGGCTGGACCCACACGCTGCTGCCGATATGTTCGAGGAAATGGTACGGGCTAATCGGTTGAACCGCCGACCACCAGAATATCTGTTAACTCACCCGGTCAGCGAGACCCGGGTTGCTGATGCCCGCAACCGCGCACAGCAATATCCACGCAAACCCTCGGCCGATGACCTGGAATACCAGCTGATGCGCACTCGTGTACGCTTTGCCGCAGAGGAAACACCGCAAATTGCGGCAAAAATGTTCAAGAGTGAGCTGGATAAAGAAAGCTTATCTCCCGATGCCAGCCGTTATGGCTGGGCGCTAGCATTAGCTAACGCCAGCCAATTTGATGCGGCGCGTGACGCCCTGGCGCCACTACTGGCAAAAGAACCTGAACGCGTAACCTACCAAATCATGCGCGCCGACATTGAAATTGCCGCCGAACACTATAAAGCGGCGCTGGGCATTCTGGAGGCACAGTTAAGTAAGTATCCTAACTCCTATCCGCTTATAGTCCGCCATGCCGAAGCCCTGATGAAAGCCGGACTCTACAAACAATGCGCGGAAATTCTGGATCGCTATTCACGTAAGCGCAGCAACGACGATTACGTGTGGTATTTGTTAGCAGAAGTGAATGGTCTCGCGGGAAATATTTTGGGTGTGCACGAAGCGCGCGCAGAATACTTTATTTTGAATGGTGTTTACGATCGCGCCCAAATACAGTTACGCAACGCGTTGAAATTAACCAAAGATAACGCCTATCGCACCGCATTAATTGAAGAACGCCTCAAATATGTAGAAGCACAGTTGCAGGATCACAGCTTCTAAAACTGATCCTTGCAATTTAAAAAATAAAACAGCTGCAGTGAAATAGTCACTGCGGCTGTTTAATCCAGCCTGACTCTACTATCCACTCATCGGTATTAACGACGGCCATTGGCCGACCAATAAAATACCCCTGGGCCTCATCACACCCCATCTCGGTCAAGCGAGCCAGCAACGCTTCATCTTCTACACCTTCAGCGACGACGGTGAGCCCCATATTATGGGCCAGATGAATCGTTGAATTGACAATCAACTCATCTTGCAAATCTTCCATCATGTTGCGTACAAACGAGTTATCAATTTTTAATGTCTGTACCGGCAAACGCTTAAGGTAGGCGAGCGAGGAATAACCTGTGCCAAAATCATCGATTGCTAAATGCACTCCTAAACCATGCAAGGCATTGAGGTTACGCAGTGCGCGCGTTGGATCAGTCATGATCGAGCTTTCAGTAATTTCCAACTCCAGGCGTGCGGGTGGCAGTTGATATTTTTTCAAAAGTCGGCCTACCAACTTGGCGATATTGTCATCCATTAAATTGCGCGCCGATAGATTCACCGCCACGCTCAATGACATTCCCTGATCCATCCAACGCTTGCACTGTTCTATCGCACGCTCCAATACCCACGCCGTCAACTGATGAATTACGCTGGTTAACTCTGCAATGGGAATGAAATCGCACGGCGGTACAAAACCCAATTCCGGATGGATCCAACGAATCAGTGCTTCAAAACCATAGCAACGTTTTTCGTTGAGCTGTACTTTTGGCTGGTAATACAAACACAATTGGTTTTCGCGAATAGCGCGTCCCAATTCACTCACTATCGCCAAGCGTTTAGTTGAATGAGGGTCATATTCGGGACTATAGATCGATAGGCCCAGCATTTGGCTTTTTGCGTAATACATTGCGATATCGGCGTAACGCATTAACTCATGATGATCGTGCGCTTGCTGCGGGCTTATGGCAATACCAATACTGGCACTTACTTGTGTAGTGAATCCATCCAGATCAAATTCTTGCGCAAGCGCATCCAGCAGACGATGACCAAACACCACGGCCTGATGAGTACTGCGAATACGCGGCAAGAAAACAGCAAACTCATCGCCACCTAAACGCGCCACCGTTCCGGGAACCTCAGCCATCTCAGTCGCCAGGCGCGGGCCTATCAACTTTAATAAATGATCGCCAACATTGTGCCCGAGAGTATCGTTAATTTCTTTAAATCGATCGAGATCAATTAACAATAGCGCACTGATTTGCTCAGCGCTGCGTTGCTCAAAACAGGCTTCCATGTCGGCGTAGAGCTTATTGCGATTGGGTAAAGTAGTTAGCGAGTCATGATGGGATTGATAACGCAACTTTTCTTCGTAGCGTTTGCGCGCCGTAATATCTTTAGTAGTCCCCCACACCCGTTTCAAGTAACCGTCTTCCACGATACCGGTGCAACAAATCTGGAAAAAATACTGTTTTCCGCGGTGATCCTCACGCACGATATCGTGATCGGTCATCTGGTAATTATTTTTCACGAAGAGGTCAATATCAAATACATAATTACGTGACCCGCTATCCATTAGCCCCATACCAAGAATGTCGTCGAGCGAATCCACCCCCAGCATACTGAGCAATACTTTATTAGCCTCGACTAAACGTGCATTATTTGCGATTTGTCGAGCCTGAATTTCCGCATCTTTGTTTATCGCGATCGCTGGCTGCATTTCGTAGCACCAGATAGCTTCAGAGCTTTGGGTGATGAACGCTTTGTAACTGGCTTCACTTTCTTGCAGTGCATCACGCGCACTTTTTTCACGTGATAAATCTTGCATCTGAATTAACACGCGTTCGACACAGCCATTGGAATCACGAATCGGCAAAAAGCTCGCCCGGAAAAATAAATTTCTATTATTCACAAAGCGACTGCGGTGAATGTTACCCAGTAAATAGTTGGTCTCTATGGTCTGTACATTGCCCTGTAGATAAACATCCTGAATAACCGCAAACAACTCCGGGTCACGGCTGACGCGCTTATCGCGCAAAATGGAATAAAATCCGGCGGCCAGCTCCGCCTGGCGCTGACTGAGGTGAAACATACGCGCCGCCGCATAATTAATGCTTAGCACCAGCCCGTTTTTATCGGTAATTAAACTGGGAATAGGACTTTGAGCAAATACCCCTGGCAGTATTTGCAGCGCATGTTCGTCGCCCGACGTTTCCGCCGCCGGATCGCCCGATGAATTGGAGTAACGCATAGTGAGTGAGCTGGCCCTGGTTGAAATGCAATACCGAAGATATTGTCAGATCAAAGTGTAGCCAAGAATTTGGGTGACAAGCCCCGGATGGGTATTAGTTCACATTAATTGTTCCGAATGCGATCCCGCTCCCCAGAAGCCTCGCCCCACCAGTCAGATAGTCGACGAAAACGGAAATCGGTAATTTCGCCAACAAAAAAGGTCAATAGTGTGGCGGACGATCATCCGGTGTTTGTTCACCACCCTGCCCCTGCGTGCGCAGCGAATCTTCAAGGCGCTGGGCCAAAATGCGGATTTGCTGTTTGAGTTGGACAATGTCCGCATCCTGCTGGGTGATTACCTGATTCAGTTGCTCAAGGGTATCTTCCTGGTAAGCAACGCGAGTTTGTAAATCAATTAATTGTTCTTGAACATCAAACATGGTGTTGCTCCAAAACCTCATAAACCGCGTCGATTAAACGCACTGCACGCTCATCAATTAGCAAGCCTTGCCCCATGCGATGAGTGACATAACCAAAACCCAAGTCAAAATCCGGATCTGCAAAGGCCACGCAGCCGCCCGCCCCCGGGTGACCGAAGGCTCGCTCCCCGCGACCATAGCGACAATCAGCGCGCTGGTGTTGCGATAGCATAAACCCATGACTAAAGCGCAACGGCAAACCCAGGGTTTGATCATGCTCGAACGTTTGCTCTTGCCAGCACAAGGGCAAAACACTTTTAGCTAATAATTCAGTGGAACTGGCCAGTGTGCCGTATATAGTTGCCAATGCACGCGCATCGGAATGGGCATTCGCCGCCGGGATTTGCGATTGCCGCCATTCGCGCGAATTAGTGGCCGTCATCAAACTGATGGGGTTGGAAAACGCGCGATTGGTTACCCCGCGCGGATCAGCTTTCATAATTTTGCCAAGCGCAATGCTGTCGGCCCCGGTCGAAAAGTTGGGTAGCCCTGCCGGGCGTTTCAACGGACCTGTATCGGCGATGCTGTGCAATAAATTATCCGGTACACCAAAATGGCAACTCACCCCCAAAGGCCCTGCCACTTTTGCCTGGAAATAATCATTCACACTGGCGTAACCGCTCGCGCGCTTGATCAATTCTCCCAGCGTCCAACCAAACATAAAGGGCGAATACCCCTGTGCTGTATTGGGAAGCCACCAAGGCGTTTCTGCCGCAGCGGCGGCGCTCATGGCAGTCCAGTCAAAAATCTGCTCATTCGCAATATGTTGATGAAATGCCGACATACCCGCGCGATGACAGAGCAGTTGTCGCAGCGTAATCGTACCTTTATCAGCTTGCGAAAATTCAGGCCAGAGCGCGGCAACAGGTTCATCTAAGGCTAATTTTCCGTCTGCCACCAACTGCAGTATACAAATTGCGACCAAACCTTTACCGGCGGAAAAAATGTTCACGAGGGTCTGCTCATCCCAGTCGCGCTGCTCTATACCGGCCAATTTGTTAGAACATTGCCCAGCCCAGATATTCACCACCAGCTCACCGCGATAATGCAACGCTACCCCGCCACCAATCTCCCCCAAGGAAAAATTGGCTGAAAACGCATCGACCAACGGCTGCCATTGGGGGAACCAGTGGCCATTAATAGTTATCGACATATACAATTCCCCGTTAAATTTATGCGCATTCTACCAGCCTTGGCGGGTAGAATTAGCAACGCATTTGCAAGAGATAACCCCATGACCAACGACAAAAATTCCCGCCTGGTTTACTCCACTGAAACCGGGCGCATCAAAGAACAAAAGCCAACCGCCACTATTCCGCAAGGCGATGGCATAGTGCGTATTCGCCGCGAGACTGCCGGACGCAACGGCAAAGGTGTTACGACTGTCACCGGTGTGCCATTGGATGAAGCCAAATTAAAAGACCTTGCCAAGGCATTGAAAGTCCTCTGCGGGGTTGGCGGCGCGATAAAAGATGGTGTGATTGAAATCCAGGGTGATCAGCGCGAGAAATTAAAAGCCGAACTGGAAAAACGCGGGTTTACTGTGAAGCTCGCAGGCGGTTAATCGTGGACGATTTTCCGTTTGATCCTGAATTGCTCAAAGAACTGGTCACCACCCCTATGCCCTACGGTAAATACGCAGGCCATGTGATTGCCGATATTCCAGAGCACTATTTGATGTGGATGGCACGCGAGGGTTTTCCTAAAGGAAAACTCGGCACACTATTGGGGCTGATGTATGAGATACGCCTAAACGGGTTGGAGTCACTATTAAAGCCGCTGAAAGAAAATCCCCGTCGATTCCAGGGCGACCGAAACCTGAATTAACAAAACTATTAATTAACGTGCGCTATTTATCGCGTCGACTTTTTATTTTTTATTCGCTGCACCATTTAAATATTGATTCGGTGCGACACCAAATGTGCGCTTAAACATCGCTGAAAATGCGCTGGGATTGGCGTAGCCAAGTGCATCAGAAATGCGGGCGATATTTTCTCCGCGCCCGAGCCGGCAAAGCGCATCCGCGAGCTGCACTTGCTGCACCCATTGGCGATATTTCAAACCGGTTTCTTTGGGGAACAACCGAATCAGTGTGCGCGCACTGGCACCAGCCAACTCCGCCATTTCTTCAATCGTGCGATTGGCACCTGGCGCACTCATTAACAGCTGACACACGGTTTGCAAACGCCGATCTTGGGGCCAGGGAACTTGCACAG
>JACCED011559768.1_pt1 | contig 29978 bp, 71 predicted proteins | sample 7455021 | NCBI WGS metagenome assembly JACCED01 (sample SAMN15323456, study PRJNA562643) | freshwater metagenome | isolation source: river surface water | place: USA:Blue River Watershed | collected 2017-08-19 | reverse complement strand
TGTAAAAAGAAATAAAAATGTCTTTAATTCGCTCAAGATTAGTAGGAGATGTTGTCTCCGGTTCGACATTTGCCGGTATTGTAACAGCAACTGGTTTTCAAGGTGATTTAGTAGGCAATGTAACTGGAAACGTCACTGGAAACGCTAATTTAGGAATTCTTACAGTAACATCAACAATCACTGTAGGAAATAGCATTGGTAACGCGGGACAATACATTCAGGCCACTGGTACTGGCGTAACCTGGGCAAATATTTCTTTCCCACAAGTTGGAACTAGTAGTTCAGATTCTACTATAATTGGTTTTAATGCTGCTGGCGAACGTCTTGATAATGCTAATGGAAGACTTCCAGTTTTTGGAACAGGAAATTTCAGAGTATATAGAACTCCAGGAACTTTTACCGTTAATCCAGGTATTTCATCAATTCGTGTGAGAGTTGTTGGTTCCGGTGGTAATGGTGTCGGTGGTGGTTATAATATTAGTCTCTTTCCAGTTACTCAACAAGTTGCACCTTTTCCCGGTGGTGGCGGCGGTGGAGGGGGTTATGCCCATAAAGTAATCACTAGTTTCTCTGCACCAAGAACTTATGCAGTCACTGTTGGTTCTGCTCCAGGAGGAACAAGTTCTTTTGGAAGTGAGGTTTCCGCTACTGGTGGTTCAAATGCATTTTTAACTCAAGCACCAAATGGGGATAGGTCTGCAGTTAATGGTATAGGTGGAAATGGTATAAATGGAGATGTTAACTATAGTGGATTTCCTGGAGTTAATATTAGTGGAGGAGCGGCGGGAACTCAATTAGGAAATGCGACGGGAAGTTCTGTTCCGGGAATACCAAACATTCGGTTTCCTTCTAGTGGATATTCGGTAAGAAGATTTCCCTTTGATATTTTTGAAGGACATGTTGGATATGGTATAACTAGTACTGGTATTTCTGATGGACAACCTTTCCAAGCATTTTCTCTTCCTACAAATGGTTTTGAAGGTGGTGCTGGTGGTAGTGGCCAACCAACATTTGGGCCGGTCGGATCTATTTTCTATGATGGAAAACAAGGTGGTGTTGGGGCCGGTGGGGGTCGAGGAGGGACATCATTATCTCCTCAAGGAGATGGGGCTAATGGTGGAGCAGGAGGTATTGGTGGAGGGGGTGGTGGTGGTGGCAATGGACCCACAGGCGTTGGCGGCACTGGTGGACCAGGTATCGTAATCGTAGAATGGTAAGGAGGTAAAGGAAATGCGTTACGCACTCATCGAAAATAATGTAGTCAAAGATATTTTTGAAGAACCGGAAGGTTTATCTATTCAAGAATGTTTTTGCCCTGAAATAGTATCCAAATATATCCCCTGTCCTATTAATATTGCAGAAGGGGACTTTTATGATTCAAATACTAATCAATTTGATGAAAATCCAGATAAGAAATTTCCGTCTTATGCTGATTGGTTTGTCTCAATGATATCTAAGAGACATGAACTTTATGAATATTCATCAAAATTAAATCCAATCATCAATGGTCTTCTAATGAATTTTACAAGGCTCACAGAATATAAAACTGCATTAAGTCTTGTAATTTCTGGTGTTGATGATGTAGTAGAAATTGATAGAAAAGAATTTACTGGAGATGATTTTAAGTTAATGATTAATGCTCTTAAGAAGTTCAATGAAGATAAGCAATCAGTTGAACTAGACCACTTAAATAAAATCAGTTCTTTAAATCATGCATCACATATTGATGCTTATGATTTCACCACTGGATGGCCTGAAACTAACATTTCAATCTGAACTAGATAATACATCTTACATTTAAATTATGATTTCATCATATTTTACTGAACAAAAATTTGACCTCAATAAGATACCACCAGTCATAAATCCTGAGGAATTTAAACATAAAACTCAAGAATTTTGGTATTTAAAACATCATGACTACCAACCCTTTGCATTCGTAGACGATGTATTTGGCGAAGATGAGGTCAATCAAATCATCAAACTTGGAAATCTTTACGTTGAAGAACAAGCACAGATTGGTGGAACAATTGGTGGAATCAATAAGGATATTCGTGCTTGCAAACTTGCTTGGATGTTTCCAAATAAGTACACAGAGTGGATTTATCAACGAATTACTGATGTAGTCAATCAAGTTAATGAGCAACACCTTAAGTTTGATTTAACTAAATTAGAAACTTTCCAATTCACAAAGTATAAAGAAGAGGAAAGTGGGTTCTATGATAAACATACTGACCCAATGATGGGAGTTTATCTACCAGAAAATCGTAAGTTAAGTCTTGTCGTTCAACTTTCAGACCCTAGTGAATATGAAGGTGGAGATTTATGTTTATATACAGGAAAGGAACCAACAATCATTGGAAAGAAAAAAGGAAGAGTAGTATTCTTTCCATCCTATACATTACATGAAGTCAAACCAGTCACTCAAGGTACAAGATATACCTTAGTTGGTTGGACACATGGACCAGCATTTAAGTGAGGTTATGATGAGTTTTAAGAAAAAAGGATATCAAGTTATTAGAAACTTCCTAGAACCAGAGTTCATAAGTTTTATTCAAGAGTATTTCTTCGTAAGAATTAATGCACAACAAGCAACTGTTGATCCTCAAGCACCCTTCAGTTACTCATTTTATGCTGACCCATTGATTGAAACAGTTCTTGGAAAGTCATGTAAACCTCTAGGTGAACTTGTAGGTCTAAGACTATTACCACAATACACTTATACTAGACTTTATCAAGAAAAGGATGAGTTAGTCATTCACCGTGACCGTCCTTCATGTGAAATCTCAGCAACTCTTTCATTAGGTTTCCCTGAAGGTGAAGAGATTAATCCAATTTACTTCAGTAAGAATGAGGATAAATCAGATGCAACTGAGATTAAATTAAATCCAGGAGACCTTTGCTTATATCGTGGATGTGATTTATATCACTGGAGAGAACCTTTTAAGAACCAATGGTATCTTCAGGCATTTCTACATTATGTGGATGGTAATGGACCTTATAAAGACCAACTTTATGATGGAAGACCTTTCTTGGCGATACCGAAGTAATTTTGATAAATACCTAAAAAGTATAAAAAGATGTCGGTTACTAGAAGTCAACTTATAGGTAATGTATCGGCAGGAGCAAGTTTTGCAGGTATTGTAACTGCTACGAGTTTCGTTGGAAATGTAACGGGAACTGCAAGTACCGCAACAGCAGCAGGAACTGCTTATGGTCTTACTGGAAGTCCTAATGTTACTGTAGGGGTGATTACAGCTACTTCTTATAGTGGAGATGGTAGTGGTCTTACTGGTGTTGGTGTAGGTGCTTCTAGTAATGTAAATACAACTGGTATTGGTACTTTTGGTACTGTTGTTGCTACGAATGACCTTGATATACCTAATGGAACTACATCACAAAGACCTGTTGCACCTGCTACTGGTTCTTTTAGATACAACAGTGAAAATGGATTTTTAGAAATTTATACTGGTTCTGTATGGTTGCAAGTAGTTGTAGATGATTACCTCAGTAGAGGTGTCTTTGGTGGTGGTTTAGCTACTCCAACACAACAAAACGTAATTGACTACATCACCATTGCATCCATAGGAAACGCAACTGACTTTGGAGACTTAACTGTAGCACGTAATCGACTTGCTGCGTGTTCCTCAAGTACTAGAGGTGTTTTTGGAGGTGGTGCTACCCCAACAAACTCAAACGTATTAGACTATATCACCATTGCAACGACTGGTAATGCAACTGATTTTGGCGATTTAACTTTAGCACGTAACTATATTGCTGCATGTTCTTCTAGTACTCGTGGCGTCTTTGGTGGTGGCCGCGCACCATCGCTAAATAACACAATCGACTACATCACAATAGCATCAGTAGGAAATGCAACTGACTTTGGTGACCTCACCGTAGCACGTTTTGGTCTTGCTGCATGTTCTTCTAGTACCAGAGGTATATTTGGTGGTGGCGATAACACAATAGACTACATTACCATAGCAACCACCGGCAATACTACTGACTTTGGTGATTTAACAGTATCACGTGTCTTTCTTACTGCATGTTCCTCAAGTACTAGAGGTGTCTTTGGTGGTGGATATGTTCCTTCCCCCATAGCAATCCAAAACATAATCGACTACATCACCATAGCAACCACTGGTAACGCCACTGACTTTGGAGACCTTGCGGTAACACGTAGTAATCTTGCTGCATGTTCCTCAAGTACTAGAGGTGTCTTTGGTGGGGGTTATACTACAACCCCAGCAGGTACAAATTTTAACGTATTAGACTACATCACCATATCAACCACCGGAAATGCAAGTGATTTTGGAGATTTAACTGTAATACGCAGTGAACTTTCTGCATGTTCCAACGGTCACGGTGGTCTCTTATAAAACCACATAAGACACTTTAAGAACTGTCCACTGACCCTCCAGATTACCCCTGGGGGGTCTTATAGTATCTAAAGTTCACCAGAGACCGATGAGGTACTCCAGTCTAGACCGATTGCTTTTTGTCGGCAGTTTCATCTGGGTTGCACATTGGGCAACGAAAGTATCCGAAGTAATCCTCAAATCTTTATTCTGATGCAATCCCTTGATATAACGGGATATGGAGCACGTAAGAGGCGTGTAGAAGACACTGTAAGGTGGTTTCTCCAGAAGTACCTACCACGACACCATATTCACATTGAAATGCTTCACAGGGGTCTTCGTAGGGAGCAATCATATGGATATTGCTCTGTGTCTGGAGAAGTCTATCGTCCCCGTGAGTTTCTGATTGAAATTGACCCGAAACTTGACCTTGAACTTTATACAAAGACCATCATACATGAGTTAATTCATCTTCGTCAATGGGTTCAAGGAACACTCAAAGAACGCAGAGGAAAGATGTACTACAAGGACATCAAGTGTGAGGACTTGGACTACTGGGAACAACCCCATGAAGTTGAAGCACACTCTCTTGAACAAATGTATTACGAAGACTACTTGACGGATACCCATCAGATTGTGTAGAATACCTTTGTCGAGGTTGATAAGCATTCTGTAAGCTCACTTTAAAACCCTTTAAGACACTCATGAAAACTAAAAGTCAATTCATCTACGTAAAACCGAAAACTAAAGTATCAAAGGACATCTTTGATTGTGAAATGAATGGACTGCATTCTTGTAAAGTAATTTCAAAACAAGACGAAAAGATTTTCCTACAGTCCATTGCTAACGATTACATCTTTTGGATTAAGGAAGAAAACGATAAGTACTGGGAAGTTATTCGATGAAGAAACTGATTGCTCTTTTAGTTTTTATTCCAACCACAGCATTCTCTCAGGAAGTGTATCCAATCAATGTAAATCGTTTATGTGCAGCAATCGTTGGAATTCCTTATGCAAGTGATAACTTCACTGATAAGGAATGGGAAGAATTTAAGGAATGTTTGGAGTTTGTTAAGTACTTTGGAGATTAAATAGTATTACAATAAGGAGAAAGCCATGGTTGCTCTGTTACTTACAACAACCATTATTAGCTGCACGGATGCGGTTAAGATTATTAATCGACTTGTAAGTGTAACTGGTTTAACACCCATTCAAAAGACTGAAATAATCCAAGAAGTTCGTAAGACTATTCCATTCTGCCCTGTTGTTATTAAGAACGATAAAAAATGAGATTACTTCCTCTACTTCTATTATTAGTTCCATTACCAGCAGGTGCGATTACTTGGAACCAGTTTTGGCGACCATTTAACAACGGAAACTATTACTATAATAGACCTTATTACTATCAACAGCGTCTATGTAATAGAACCTATCATTACGAAGAACAAGTTCCTGGGTACTATTATCAACCAGGATATATACGAAGATGGACTGAGGTAAAAACAGTTCCCTGCTGATACTTAAAACATTTTATTTGTCTAAACATGGAAGAATCTAAAGAAGTTAAATGGAATCGTGGTCTTGACCTTTTTATTGAAAGTGTTCATAAACCAGACTCTGAACTTCGTCAGTGTGCTCATAATCAAAAGTGTTACAACGAACTCTTGGAAGTTAGGGATACTGTGTTAGAATATCTGAAGACACTGAGAAAATGAGTACTCATTACATTTACTTCATTATATTCTTCTGTATTGCTTACTTGATAGTTACAGATCAATCAGTTGCAAGAGGATTTTATCTTCTTACGGAACTTATTAAGGTGCAATACCAAAAGATAAAGTGGTGGGTGTGGATGAACCCAAGAATGCCCTGGGCAAAGTATATGATGTGGCGAAGGTCTATGAAACTCGCCAAAGAAATGATGGAAGAAATGAATCAAAAATGAAGACGGTAGAGAGGGCAAGATATAAAGATAATACAGTATTTCAGGTTCGGATGATTACATTCGAACCTTATCGATATTCAGAAAACAATATGTCTCTGGTAATGGGTTTGATTGCAAAACAACTCACACCAGACTTATTAACACCAAAGTATCGAGAAGAAAATAAGACCAATCCAATGTACGGTCATTGTTATCATTCATCACAAGCACTTTATTACTTGATGGATACTGATTGCTTGGTTCCAATGTGTGGTAAGGATTATCGTGGAGATTATCATTGGTGGTTACAGAACGAAGATAAGATTTATGATGTAACTGCAGGTCAATATTACTCTGTAGGGAAACTTCCTCCTTATGAGAATGGAAAACCAACTAAATGGTATGGATGGAAACAAAGACCTCATCAACGCTCATTGGATTTAATGGTTAGGGTATTAGGAAAAGATAAAGTAACTGATACTCTTATTTCTAAATAACACTATATCTTTGAAGAAATATGCTATCAACACAATATAGACTAAAACTGGAAGGTATTTGTAATAAGATTGTATTAGGTGAAGAAGTTAGTCTAGAAGATATGATCTGGGCAGAGAAATTAGCAAAGGCAAATCGCTCTGCTGGTACAATGCTCCGCCAGGCAAGAAGAAAAGCAGAAAACCCTGATATGCAAGAAGGGGACCTAGATGATTTTATGAATCAGTTGGACCTGGGTGGATTAGGGCACGAAAGATTTGGTCGCCGTGGATTTGATAGTCCTGATGACTTACACGATTGGTTCAAACGTGATGAAGATGGTGATGAATGGAGACGTAGGGATTGACTTAAAAAAATAAATACCCTATAATTCCCGTATATTACTACCTTATCATGGACTACAAACCTTACTCCCCAGAGTGGAGTAGAAAAAGATATCTAATGGAAGCAATCCAAAAGTATTTTGATGATGATGCTTCTCCAGAGGTTGTATTGGATGATATCACAGATATTCTACAAGAGTGGGAGAGTCGTCATATGAAAAGTGTAAGCAAAATAAAATCTATTCTTAAGAGTCTTTAGGTTAAAATGATAGATAATGTGAACCTCTCATAAAGGTATGACTGGAATAACAATCCACCCGAATACAACGGTTTTAGTATTAAACTCTTCATTTGAACCTCTAAATCTAGCCAGCGGCAGAAGAGCAATCGTTCTCTTGTTGAAAGAAAAGGCACAGATACTTTCTAGTCGCGTGATACGTCTTCTTAACTATGTAAAGGTTCCACTCTCACGCATTATTTCTCAAAAACCATCACGTTCGATGATTTACAAGAGAGATGGTTATAAGTGTCAATATTGTAATGCAACTCGGCGTCTTACAATCGACCACGTGGTGCCGAAATCTAAAGGTGGGGATGAAAGTTTTCACAACCTTGTAGTTGCATGTTCATCGTGCAATACCAAGAAAGGTAATAAGTTACTAGAGCATACGAATATGAAACTTTTAAGGAAACCACGAGCACCTAGAAATATGATAGAGTTTCATATAATGTCTAGTAACAACCCAGAGTGGAAGGAGTACACTTTCTAAACTGGACCACGACCCCTTGATTTTTTCCTCAAGGGGTCTTATAGTACGTTCATAAATCAGACAATCCAAAATGTATAAGGCACGACTCAAAGTTTCTTTTGATACTGAGTGGGCACGCACTGGTGGAGTTTATGATGAGGAGACCTTACCTGAGGAGCATTATACCTTTGAAATCCCAGTTCAGGATATCAATTCTGTTCAGTTGTTTCGGTTCTTTGGAAACATTGCTCGCACGATGGGACACATTGACCTTGGCATTGTGAAAGGTGCTGCTGCTTTAGCATTTAATGATATGCGAAGTGAAGAGGATATGCGTAAGATTGCTGATGAGTTTGATTTAATCCTCGCAGAAGACCACGCAAAGAAAGTGATTGACCTTGAAAATCAAGTTTATGGTCTGGAAGCAAAAGTCCGTGACCTGAAAGCAAGACTATCACGATGTGAAAATCCCGATGCTCCTGATTATACGGAAGAAGAGATGAATGCAATGAGTTACGAAGAAAAATGATTGTTGATCTTTCAGTTCAGCGTTCTCATAAGTCTCATCTTAAAAAGAGTGTTCTAAATCAAACTGTAGCAGTCGCAATGGCGTCTAATGCACCTAAGAAAATCGGTGCGGTTCTTCTACGGAAAAATCGTATTGTTTCTTCTGCAGTAAATGATTACAACCGCACACATCCAGTTCAATACTGGGCAGCAAAGAACGCAGCAAAGATATGGAATGACCCTCAACTAGAAATGAAGTCTTATCTTCATGCAGAGGTTTCATCTTTAATCAAAGCAAAAGAAGATGTTGATACGATTATCGTGTGTCGTGTTGGTGGTCATGGAGGAAGAGAGTTAAGGTACGCCAGACCTTGTAGAGTCTGTAGTGAGTACATCCGTAGATGTAGTAATGTGATTCACGTTCATTACTCTACACCAAAAGGTTTTAGATATGAATACTGGGGGAACTAAAATGTCTGATAGGTCAAAAGAGTTTATGAGTTTCGTATGGGACCAACGAAACAATCAGGGTGCTGATACCGAAGAGAAACTGGTCGCTGCTATTCTTTCACTTGCAGCTGACTACGTAAGGTCCTATAATGCACAGAACGGAAAAGTCGTCCTAGACAAAGAAGACTTACTGCAACTTGTAGAGGAACTGAAGCAATGAAACTGATTTCATTTAAACACAGACGTGATTATGGATACGAATACTATGTCCAAGTTCTTCATAACAAACGCTGGGCACTACTTCAAGCATCGGTGAGTTGGAATGATTTTCCATCGTGGCCTTATCTTCAAATCAAATCAGGAATGGGCACACTACTGAGTATTATGGTCTGTGTTTATAAACTGGGATTTGATATTGGTTTCTGTGAGCATACCTGGAACTTTGAATACCTTAACGACCTTGATGTAGAAGAGGAAGATGAGATTTCGTGATATTGAGTTCCGTTGGAGTAAAGTCAACAACAAGTATGAACTCGTCAAGTGGTATCAATCTAATGGTTCAGGAAAAGAGAACTGTTATGTGATTGCTTTCTTTGATAAAGACAAAGAATGCTATAATATGAGAACCATAGGTGATAGGTTCTTTGAGGATAAAGATGCTTGGGTTGTTGGTAAGTATGGTTTGGAGTTTTTAAATGAAGTCTTTGAGATTGAAAGGATCGAAGAGGAACTGAAATGACTGAACGAGCACAAAGAGTAATGGATGCCTTGTTGAAATATACAGAACATCCAGAATATGTTAATGAATGGATGCTTTCTAATGCTCTCCGTGAAGTTGTTATTGAAGTGATACTTAAGTATATGCAGTATGCTGAATGGGAAATAGTCAATAAAATTATGGAAGATATTAACGAACTTGCTGATGAATTGGAGGCACTATGACTGAACGAGCACAAAAGATTATGGAAGCATACGAAGCAGAGGATACTTACAACTTTCCAAAGGATGGAGTTGTTGCTGCTATTCGTGCTGTTGCTGATAGATTTGCTACTGACTGGGGAGAACTACAACATCCTTATGATGTATTGAATGAAATTGCTGATGAGGTGGAGGCACTGTGACTAAAACAGAAAGAAAGGTAATGGAAGCATTTTGGAATTCTCATCAACAAGACAGAGCATATTGGCATCGTGATGGTGTTGCTGCTGCTCTTCGTAAGGTTGTAGAAGAACTCAAATATATTGGTATTACTGAAAAGAACATTCTTGAACTTGCGAATGAACTTGATGGAGAAAACGAATGAAAGCTGCTAATTTTATCTTTTACACTTTGGTAGGTGTTTGTGTAATGGGAATGATTTATGGTAGTTCAGTACCAGACAAAACACCACAACACACTTCTACAGTTTCAGGTTCTTCTGGAGAACTGAAATGATAACAGTAAAGTTTGTATCAGTCACCAGAACGATTGACCCTAAGACAGGTATTCATTACCTTGATGCTGTTGATGGTTATGGATTCCACTGGATGGCACAAATGGACCATAAAACTGAACCACACTTGTGCTATACTAAAGTGTGGTATCAAGACCCACAGCAACCGAAAACTTATAAGGACACTTGAAGAACTGGCACAAGGGCATCTTCACAGGTGCCTTTTTTGGTCTATAATACTCTCATACACAGAGAACTGATGACTACCAAACTTGTTGATGATTATGTGAATTTCATTATGGATGGAATGTCGCAACAAATCAAAGAGGAAATGCTCTATGAGTATTTGGTGAATGAGTATAAGGATTTGAGTGAGGAAGAACTTACTCAACAAATCCTTGAGAATTATGGTGATGAATGGTTTGAGGAGCACAACTGAAATGACTGAAAGAAAACCTATACAAATCTCTGGTGATATGGTATTATGTTCCGACAATACCTTATGGAAACTTGATGGTGGTTGGTGGGAAAAACTTGCTCCCATTCCTACTGATGAAGAATATGAAGAACAACAAGATGCACGATTAGAATGGAATAACAAATATACAGAAGCATTATACGAACGAGGTAGTTTGAGTAAAAAATGACTGAATTTCAACCAAAACCACAACAACCTTATGACACTTGAAGACATCATACAAGAATACGGAGAGGAAGTATTGGATACTTACTATGAACTCTTCCCTGATAAGAATCTAGCAAAGTTCCCTGACCGTTTCTGTGGTCCAGTAGGAACATATCAAGACTTTTTGGAAGATGTGTATCATTCCACCGGAAGTGACCATCTAGAAACACTTGAAGATTTTGAAAATGGTGTATTCCAAGAATATTATTATTACTGTCCCCAAACAAACACAGGTTTCGTATTTTACAATGAGGACCGATGAATGAATGGGATACTTGGTATATTTTCACCTGAGAATATAATCAAAGAACAATTTTTGAAATTCATAGAAAATGACATGAGATCAAAAATAAATCTTGGAAAAGGTGGTGAAATGTCATATACAAGTTATCAAATAGATTCTTATGATGAAAATTTGGTAGAATTGTATTCCAAACATTTAGATTCTTATGTTAGAACATATGTAAAAAACAATCATATGAATTGCATATGGTATCAGATTTATGAAGCAAGAAGTGGATCATTTCATGGTTACCATACACACGATGCTAGCGACTGTCATATTTCTGGAATCTATTATTTAAAACTACCAGACACCAGTGTCTCAACAAAGTTTATTATTGATAATAATCCAAGGCAATTAGATGTAAAGGAAGGAGATGTTGTTTTATTTGATTCGTATATTGAACACAAATCTCCACCAAATAATAGTCAATATGATAAAATAGTTCTATCTTTTAATTTGGATTGTGAAAATGACTGAACCAATCAACGCAAAAGTATCCGCAGAGGATTATAATAAGGTAGTAAATGCTCTTACACTCACACACGAACAAATGCTAGAAGAAGCAGAGAAGCGTGAGAAACTCAATGCTGGTTTTAAACAAGACCAAGACGGAAACTGGTATCGCCCCACGTTACAAGAACTCACAAGGAATGAACGTATCACCCTTGCAGAGAAAGAGATTGCTTATATTGTAATGGGAGGACAAGATGGAAGAGAGTATGCAAACTCTATTGCTTTTATTCTTCAAGTATTGGATAGTTTGAGAGATGACTAAAAAACTCTGTAAAGATTGTAAATGGTATCGTAAATCTTGGGTTGAACATATCTTTTTTAGAACTAATAGATATGATATGTGTTCCTCTCCAAATACTACTGATGACCTTGTAACTGGCAGTAAGCAAAGATTTTGTGATATGTTGAGGTCAAATGTATGGAAGGAACTTGATTACTCTTGTGGCCCTGAAGGAAAATTCTGGGAGGCAAAGAAATGACTGAAATAGACATATCAAAAGTTCTTATAGAAGGTGATACTGCAACCATTATGGGTGTGGAATACAAAAGAATGGAGAACAAAGTGAGTCGCTTCACTGAAAATCCTGATGAGATTATATTGAAAGATATTGATATGTTTCATCTTGAAAGTATGAATGAACGCACACTATGGATTGGTGTTTATGGTAAGGATGGTAAAATCTATCACTTGAACATTTCTGCTGATGGTGATAAACTAAAATACTATTGGAGTCAAGAGGCACCATAAATAACAATACCTGTAAGTCGCATTATAGGTGGAAAAGGTGCTTCGGCACCTTTTCTTGTATAAATAGTATTGCGACTTACAGAGTAGAACTATGACTTCACAAAGTCCGAGAATATACACATATAAGATTACTTTTGAAGAAGTTCCTTATTATTACTATGGAGTTCATAAGGAAAAAAAGTTTGATGAGGAGTATTGGGGAACTCCTGTAACAAATAAATGGTGTTGGGAACTTTATACACCAAAGAAACAAATATTGGAAGTGTTTGATTATACTGATAATGGATGGGTGGAAGCAAATAGAATTGAAAAAATAATAATCAAACAATTTTATAATACAGATAAATGGTGTTTGAATGAAAGTTGTGGTGGTGATATTTCGTTAGATATAAGAAGAAAAACTGGTAAGATAATTGGTAAAATGGTAGGCAAGAAAAATGCTAAAAGAAACAAAGAACTTGGTGTTGCTATTTTTTCACTCACACCAGAACAATTGAGTGAAAATGGTAAAAAAGGAGCAGCAAAAGTAAAAGAACTTGGTCTTGGGATATTTGGAATGACTATGGAGCAAAAATTAAATGCCGTAAAAACTACAAACTCTCAAAGGTGGATGTGTGTTGAAACTGGTTTTATTACATCTTCTGGACCACTTACCAGATATCAACAAAAAAGAAATATAGACACTTCTAAACGAGTTAGAATATCATAAGGACACTTGAAGAACTGGCATAAAGGCACTTTACAGGTGCCCTTTTTGATGATATTATACTTTTATAAGCAACCAAACTGATGAACTACCTTTGTCTTGTTGATGGTCTTGTTGAGTATAGTAGCACCAGTTTGACTGATTTTGCTCATTACCAACTGATGTATGCCGAAGAACATCGTGATGCTAATGTAGAGTATCTTACTCTGACCGATGAAGAGTTTGATGCTTTGTTCCCTGTGGAGGATGAAGAGTGAGATTTGAAAACCCAACAAAATGGGAACTCTTCCTTGATGGATTTCGTAATGTCCTTTATATTCTTGACTGTTATGATGACGGTGATACTTGGGGATATGGTGAATTCTGGGAGAGTTTGAGTATTGGATGGTATAGAGAATATATCTTTCCGTATGATGATCCTTATTATCCAACTATTAGTCCAGAACGCAGATTGCGATTAGCGGAAGAACCAGAAAAGATTATTCTATCAGAAGAAGCATTTGATGCTCTGGTAGAACGCTTAAATCAACCACCAGACCCCAAAGTAGTTGAAAGATTGAAAGAGATTATGTCTAAAAAAGCACCTTGGGATGATGACTGATAAATCTAAAATCTTCTATAGTATTTGGAAGTGTGCATATCAACGTAGAGGAATATATAAAGGAACTGTAAGAGAACACAGAGAGCACGAAACCGTGAGAATGTGTCTTGATATGAAAGACGTGAAGTTCTATCAGTTTGATACAGAGAAACCGAACTATCTAAAATGAGACGCCTGCATTTCCTACAATAATCCTTCCGCATTTCCTACAATGACTTGGGCTCAATACATCTTCCAACACCTTATACCAACTTGGTTTTTTTCCTTTAAACACAACTTTAGGATTTGGAGTGATCTGATGACTTCAAATTATGAAGGATATGCTCTAATGCGAGAGGATGACCCAGAGGAAGAATGTAAAGATTGGTTCTGGACTTCTCTGAATGAGGATGATACATATCCTAAAGAGTTCCTTGAATATCTACATCAAATGGTAGAAGATATTGATAGTGGAAAGGTGAAGACTTATACTCTTGAGGAAGTAGAAGATCTTTTTAGTGTGGAAGAATGATTGACACTTCATTATTCCCCTACGATACCTTCCCAATTCGCTTAGAGTTTGGTGAGAAAAAGAATCCTACAATCTGCCATTTCCAGTGCCAGGAACACCTTGACAAATACCTAGAAAGATATAGACTGGATACTAAGACCATCAAAATTGATTACAGAGATGAACAACCCATTCGGCGTCGTAAAACAAACAAGGGAAGTGTGGAGCAAAAGTCTAAACCAAAGAGTAAGGGAAGTTCAAGTTCAATTCGGAAACGAAAACCCAGCGTGGATTCCGCTGGAAACACTGCTCGCCCTACAAAGCGAAAGAAATGACCTCAAAAATTAATCTTATTCTTGCTCTCCAACAAGTAGAAAACATTGGCAATCTTGTTCGGGAGAATAACTACGAAGCATTCTTCACTTCTCACCTGCTTCCAATAAAATTTGAAATTGAACGTCAACTAACACTACAAAATGACAGAAAAGAAACTAATTGATGATGCGTTCTACGTTGAGGAAAAACGTTGGGGCACTTGGCAATCACATTACCCTGATGGTTCTGGTATCATCACTTCATTGACTGAAGAGAAGTGTATTTCCGCAACGCGATGGTATCTTAAAGCGAAACAGGAGGGATTTGCTGAAACGCAAACATATGATTCATTTGTGGGAGGTAAACTCTAAGGCATGGATTTTAGGATAGGAGATCGTGTAATCTACATAGGTTGCACTGATGAGCAAGTTTCTTGGGGAGCATCTAACGATGACCCAAGAAAACTATTAATAGAAGGAAATATCTACCGAATTGAAAAGGTGGAGGCACATACCTGGCACACAAAGTTGCATCTTTACGGTGTCTGTGGTAGATTTAATTCAGTATCTTTTAAGAAACTATGACTACAAGAACTTTCGTTGATAAGAACGGTAATTCCTGGGAATGGGAAGAAACTCCCGAAACTGTTGAAGCACTCAAACAACTACATGAAACTGTGACGCAAGTAAATGAACAACAAACCACTAACTCCTGAAGAAGTACAGGTAGCAGCAGAACAATTCTTTCCATTATTTGAAATTGTTCGCAATCGTATGCCCGAAAGTGCTACGACAGAAGACGCATTGAAAGTAATGGAAACTATTTGTGGTCTTGCTCACAAACTACGAGCAGAAGAAGAGAAAATCAAATTCGGGTTTAATAAAAATGAAACTGACACCGAATCAACAACTGTGGGCTGATGTGTTTAGATGTGCTGTCTATCGGTCTAATATTTACTTTGAAGAGAAGGACCTTGATAGACACGCAAGAGAGCACACAACAGCAATTTTAGCACTTCAAAAAGGCGAACAGTTCTGGATGGAACTTCTATGAGTGATACTGACCCTACATCTCCCTGGTACGAATTTATCAGTTTCGTTAGATGCTGTGAGAGTCTAGGAGTACCAGTTCGCCTTCAATCTTTTATGAGATATCAGCAGTACCTTAGAGAAATAGGTGTATTATGATTCGTAAATTTATTGGTTGGTTCTTTTCCCCCAGTAAAGTTCCTATTGTAGAAGAAGTCGATGTTTATACAAAACTGATTGAACTTCAAGAACGCATTGAAGCACTCGAAGCAGAAAGTGTAGAGAACAACAACTGCTTCTATGAACTTTCCAACTCTATTGATGCCGTTGATGCTCGCATAGATATTCTATCTGTTGAAGGACTTAAGAACGATGTATAATAAATAAGAATGTCTATAGGAACGGCAATTCTCTACGGACAGATTAGGTGCTCTTATGGGCACCTTTTCTATTATAAATAATAATGCCGTTCTTGTAGAATAGAAATGACTTCACAAAGTCCAAGAATTTACGTATATAAAATTACCTTTGAAGAAGTTCCATATTACTATTATGGAGTAAAAAAAGAAAAATATTTTAATCAAAAATATTTTGGTTCTCCCATAACACATAAATGGTGCTGGGAATTTTATACACCGAAGAAACAGATATTAGAAATATTTGATTATACTGATGAAGGATATTGTAAAGCATTCGAAGTTGAAAAAAGACTAATTAAACCATTTTTAAATGATAAGTGGTGTCTTAATGAAAATGTTGGAGGAGTTATGTCTTTATCTACCGTAAGAAAAGTAGGTGAAAACCATTTCAAAAACGGTACAGGTTGTTTTTCTATTTCTAAGGAAGAAAGAATAAAACTAAGTAAAGAAATTGTTGAAAGAAATAAAAAAAATAAAATTGGTTTATTTGGTATGAATAAACAACAAATAATTGATGCCGCTAAACTAGGAGGACAAAAGAGTTTTGAAATGAAAACTGGAATTTTTTCATTAACTGAACAGCAAATAAAAGAATTGAACCAAAAACTTAGAGAAGAAAAAAGAGGAATTTATGGTATAAGTAAAGAAAGAAGAAGTGAAATTAGTAGAATATCTGGAAAAAAATCTGCAAAGATAACAAATTCTCAAAGGTGGGAATGTTCTGAAACTGGTTACATATCAACACCTGCAGGACTTTCGCGTTATCAAAAATCAAGAGGTATAGATACTTCTAAAAGAAATAGGATTAAGTAAATGTATGAAAATCAAAGTCATTTTGAAAAGGCACTGTTGCTATTTTGCAATAGAGTCGATATAATATGCGCTATGGAAATGTCGAATAAAATTGACTCAGACACTGCTTACAAGAATATTAAAATGGAACTCAAGGAACTCAAAAAAATCCGAAAGTCTATCAAAAAAGACAAGGACGTGCAGTAAATGTGAGGAAGTATTGCCCCTTGACGCAGACCACTTCCAGGTGGTAAAATACTTTAAGAGTGGATTTTCTTTCTGCTGCAACGAGTGTAACAAACCAAAACCCAGAGATTGATTATGACTGACTTTGATTACAAACAGTATTCACTTGAAAATCTAGAGAATTGGTTGCATGACGCAATATCTTCTGGTGAAGCAACTCCACAAGAAATCTACGATACAATCAAAAAAGTAGTTCAAGAAGAATACTATTATCATAAGGACGGGGCATCAAAAACTAATGAACTTCTTACTCTTTTGAATGGTCATAGGGAAGTGTCTTTCTCTTTTATAAACGATACAACTAACCTAGGATATAAACCTACTTTCACTGCATGTGATGCTAATGATACTTCACCTGAGTGTAAGAGTTCTTGGAATAGTTTTTGGAATGATGATAAGATTAACTTTACAACACCTTACGTAAGTGAGGATGGTGATGTATGGAATCAAGACAAGATTCGTGAATATAACCTGCGTGAGGCAGAGTATTATGATAAGCGAGCAAAACTTGACTTACAACAAGATAAAGTAACCAAGTGGGTTCTTCCTGTAGAACTTGATGGACTAACTGGAGACTGTGTAGTTACTTTACCTGATGACCTACTAGAACGTGTTGGATGGGTAGAAGGTGATACTGTAGAGTTCGTATCTAATCCTAATGGTTCTTTTACTGTGAAGAAGGTAGTAAAATCCGAAGTGTAAAATATTTGATAACCTAATAAAATATTATAATTAAACTAAAAAACCATGGCATTCTCCGAAAAACTGTCCGAAGAACTTCTAGAGGCAAAGAGTCACATTCGTAACGCTCTTAGGACTTCTGCAGTCAATGAAAAACCATTTGTATCTAAACAACTAGCAGATATTCTATTTGCATTGGATAATCTGGAAAAAACTGAAGACATTATGGATAAACTGGAAAACCGCAAACCTGGTGATTCGGGTATGTTTGGTTCATTCTTTACTGGTATGTAACCTTAACACTATGTAACACTAACATAAAGACAACATTAAGAAACCGCACATCTGCATTAAATAGTGTTAGGATTTGAAGATAAACACGGGAGCAACAGTATGACTCTTCCATCACGGGGACACGAAAATCTAACAGAAGATGAGTGGTATCGTATGACTGCGCTTAAAAACGTAATCAATGAACGCCCACAAGCAGTTGTACCTGAAAAAATGGAAGAGTTCACTGAATACCTTGTAAGAAGTTTAAGGGAAAAGGGTGGTTGATTGAAACTGGGCCCCTGAAAGTGTACCAGTAGTGTAAGCACAACGTTTGAAAATGGCCACCCGCTCTCGCATCGGTCTCGAACTTCCTGATGGTTCGATTCTCTCTGCATACGCACACTGGGATGGTTATCCTGAGTGGATGGGTCGCATTCTTCGCACTCATTACGCCACCAAAGATAAAGTTGCTGAACTGATTGATGGTGGTGATATGAGTTCTCCTTGGACTAACTGTGGTTGGAAGAACGAAACCCGCCCAGAAACTGGTCCAATGTATTACTCTGAGCGCGGCGAAGATTGCCCTCCTCGCCTTGATGCTGACCTCTGTGAGTATCTTCTCCCCAACAACAACGAAGAGTATGCCTATGTATTCCGAAATGGTGAGTGGGTATGCTACAATATGCATCAGTTTGAGAATAGCAAACTTCCTGAAGTTGTTGAAATCCCCTCTGGAGCACTTGTAGCATGAACACTTATGAGTTCTGGAATGAATCCGCAGACGAAACTATTGAGATTGAAGCTGATGGATTTGAGGAAGCATCGAACATTATGTTTGGTGATGGGGAATATGACTCCAAAGATTGGACCCTTCTAACTGTGAATGGTCAGTATTAAACTATGAACCGCAAGTACATCATCACTTTCGCACTAGGTTTTCTTGCTATCATTGGATGGAATGTCTTTTTAATCCAAAGGGATAATGAACTCTACAAAGCATATTATCGTCAGCAAGCAATGGAAAACCTAAAGAAACCACCAAGCAGTGAGATTCGATAATCAAATAGTTTGGTATCTCTTTAACTTCGCATAATCAACTGTTCTCATAAAGGACATTTCATTTGGTTTGATTACGTGCAACTGCCCTGCTACCTCATCCCAGGTATAGTTATGGATTTCTTCGCCTCTACCAACCCAATGATAGTTAAATGCTCTAAATCCCCACCTTTGGACACTTAATACCTGCACCAAAGGGTGTTGGTCGTAGTAGATTTTACCTGTCGATGGGACTACATTTTCTTTGGACCGATTTCTTACACCTTTCGCATTGTAGATGAATGTACAATACATTCCAATATCTGGTATAATCTCTAGGTCCTTAAAAACATCAGTGATTTCTAACATAATGTCTTCTGGGTCCGTGAGTAGTTTGATTCTTTCCTTTAGAACTGCTACTCTAGAGTTTCCCTTCGATTCCATTCTATGCTAGAAGTTGTTACTTGGTATTTATTTTTGAACGGAGATTTTTGATGACCGAACAAGATTTGATGGAAGCAGAACAAGCGTTCTGGGATTTTGTAGAACAACTTGCTGAAGAACACGAAGTCACTGCAGACTATATCATCTATGAGTTTATTCTGTAGTCTCACTTGACTTTCAACACGGTTCACATTAAACTAAAGGAGTAATTTACAAAAGCAAATGTCACAAAAGTTTCTCTATATCGTTGATCACTACATTCCTTTTCCCTCCAGTGAATATGGCGGCCTTTGGAATGTAATTGCAGAAGACGATGATGAATGTTTTGATTTGATTTCTGCTGAAGATAATGGAAACTTCTACGAGCAGCATTATACGACTCTTCGCGAAAACATTCTTAATTCGAGGACATATGCTCTCGCTGAGAATGTAGAATCTACTGTAGTTGAATCCTTTACAACCTGATGATTAACACTTCAATCAATCGCCTGGAATTTGATTTGAAAAAACAATACCAGGACCGTATCAGTCAACTTCAAGAGAAGATTACTGAACAGCAACATGAAATCCTAAGACTTCAAGAGCAAATCAAGTACATCTCTAAAGATCGATTTTATGATTGCTGAATTTCCACACAAAGCACCAAAAGGTTATAGTTATGAGTTTGAAGAGTTCAAACGTGGCGTGGTCTCTATTTGGTTGCGTTGCCATCGCAAGTTTGATTACAATAATGGTGCCACAACCCGAACCATCTGGGGGTTTTACAAATCCAAAACCAGGGAATACTTCGCCCCAGTTAACAGTAAGACCATCGGTGCTTGTGTAAATATCAAGGACACAACTTCATATTCATCTATGAAAATAAATTTAATTGGATTGGAAAAATTCTTCTGTTAATTTAATTTGCTCTTCTACACTTAATTGAGATAATAAATGTATCGCTGCTTTTCTTTGAGCACAACTCCATTTTTGATGACAAGTTTTGCACAAAATTTCTAAATCATATACACCTTCCTTTATATCTTTAATTTTGGGGTCACATCTTAATTTGTTATTAGTTTTTCTTCTTTCTTCAGTATCTTTCAAGTCCCTATGATTTATTTCAAGATTTTCTATAGTCCCACATTTTACACATTTTCCGCCAAGTAATTCTAATTTAGTTTTTCTTGATTTTTGGTAATCTCTTTTTGGTTTACCACTCTCACACTTATTTCTATAAAACTCTTTTAGTTTTTCTGGATTACTTTTTAATTCCTCCCATCTTTTTTTATCTCTTTCTTGATATTTTTCTTTATTTTTGATATAATATTGCCTCAAGTATTCTTTCTTATCCATATTAAATTTATTGAATAATACATAAATATTTAGTAAAAATTACTACCATGCCTCTTAACTACAATGCCCTACATACCACAGGTTAATGACTACGTTGTCTGGACAAAAGGTGTGGAGGGGTGGGTTTATTTCAAAGATAACGAATACATTACTATCGAGTATGTTGTTCGACCAAAAGATGAAGTAAATCTTGAATGTTGCCCCATTCACAGAAACGAAAGATTACTTGTGATTTGTTATAATAATCAGTGGAAAGAACTACAGTACATCAAGTCGCGTCAATCAATTTATGAAGAAACAGAAAACTGCTTGGCGATTGCTGGCGAAGTCCCTGGGTGAAAAAGCAAGTAAATGTGACAAAGAGGCGGATAGAGTAGCACTCATTCGCCTTATGATGTTCTTGTCTATTTTTATTACTAACTGTTTTATTGTTTATGGTGTACTAAGAACCCATCACTTCCCAACAGATAGAAACCAACGAACTGTGGTTGTAATCGAAGGTGAAACAATTCCAGACTATCAACCTCCACCGAGAAGGGGTATCAATAGACCATTCGAGTTTGAATAATCTAAATACCTAAAAAGTGTTAAAGATGAAAACCTTTAGTCAACTATCTGAAGACTTAGCGCAGAGAAGGCAAGAACTTCAGCAAAGAAGACTTGACCAGATGCAAGCACAGAAAGAAAGAGTTCAAGCGCAGAAAGATGCTCAACAAGAAAGAATAGAAAAGCAAAGAGAGCGCGAGCAAATCAAGAAAGAATTGAAAAAAGAATTGCAATTAGAGCAAATTCCTGTAATGAAACCAAGTCTATACAATCAATTGATTGCTAGAAGTCAAGTATCAAGAAAAAAGACAAGAGAAGCACACGCCCAAAGAGAAATGGAGCGTGAAGCAAGCGCACAGCAAGCACAAAAGAGAGCAGAGATGAAAGCAATCATGTCTCGCGATTGAAACTGGGCCCCTGAAAGTGTACTAATAGTGTAAGCATGAACGATTTTATGGACTGCTTTGATGATATTCAAATCGAAGAAATTTCTTCTTTTGATTTCGTAGAAAAAGATTTGACTGATATCATTGAAGAAGAAAACGATTTCAACATGAAAGATTATCTCAACAGCAACTACGATTATTGATTATGAGTCCTGAAACATATAACTTTTCAGGTGATGCTATTACCGTCATTGGGTTTATTGGTGTCGCTTCAACGCTTCTTATTGTTGTTACTGCTTTCCGCAGGTTCTTCAATAGTTCTTACAATGTACGTGTGACGCCTGAACAAGTGTCCACTAATGCCTCTACTGACCCCGAAACTACTGTATCCTGAACAAATGACTGAAACTGTGAACGTGCTTTCCCACCTGAACGAACTGAAAGAGACTTGGCGTCGTCAGGACTTTAAGTTTACTCCTGCACAGGCCGAACAATACGAAATCCTTCTTCAAGCACGCCGAGACCGGGTTAAGAAGCATTATGAAGAAGGAAAAGTTTGCACAATCAGCAAATCTGCACAAGATAAACTCAAAGAAGACAACTAAATAATGATGCCTTAAATGTCCGCAAACTTTAAGGGTGGAGGAGAGAAATCTCCTCCTTTTTAGTATAAATAATACTGCGGACATTTTTAAGAGCAGAACTATGGTAAATCCATACAGATTTTATACTTATGCATATTTGCGTGAGGACAGAACTCCTTATTACATAGGTAAAGGTAGTGGGAGAAGAATATACGATAAAAGTGGAAGACCTTGCAATAAACCAAAAGATAAATTAAGAATTATATTTTTAAAACAAAACCTAACTGAAGAAGAAGCATTTAAGCACGAAATCTATATGATTGCTGTGTTTGGTAGAAAAGATTTAGGAACTGGTATTCTTTATAATAAAACAGATGGTGGTGATGGAGTTTCTGGGGTAATAGTTAGTGAAAAAACAAGAGAAAAATTAAGAAAATCATCCACAAAATATAATAACGAAGAACAAAGAAAATTGGCAAATAAAAAAACACATAGAAAATATTATCTAAAGAATAAAGAAAAAATATCACAGTATTATAAAGAAAAATATAAAAAAATGAGTTCTAATTTGGAATGGGTGGAGAAACGAAGATTGAAACGAAGAATACCTAAAGAAAATCAAAAAACAAATAGATTATGGAAAAAATGGCGAATAACTTTTGATGATGGAAGAACATTAGAAATGGTTGGATTGTATAAATGGTGTAAAGAAAATGGATATAGTGATGGATTGATCTATCAAGTGGCAAAGGGTACCAGAAACAGACATAAAGACATTGTTGCAATTAAGAAACTGGACACCACCCCTTGACTAAATACTGAAAAAGGTCTATAGTGTAAAAATGAAATCATTTCAGGAGTTCATGGTTCTTGCTGAAGCAGCTTATGACGCTAGCGTTATGGGTTCATCGCAAATCCGTCGCGGTGGTGATGGTGGAAAGATTGGTGCGGAACGCAAGAAGACTGCTCCCGAAGTCAGGAGGATGAAATCTATTAAAGACCCTGAGACTGGTAAAGTTAAGCGAGTTCCTGTTTCTTACAAAGAGAGAAAAGATGTTGGTGCTCAAAAACCAGCATCTTCCCGTGTCCAGCAACCTACCAAAGAGCGCGGAAGTGCTGAAGTTAAGCAATCTTATGCCGAAAAAGTAAAGGCAGAAAGAAGAAAAGCAGCACAGGCAAGAATTGCTGCGAAGAAATCAGGACAAACTCCAACAGCAGCAAAACCAAAGGCAAAAGAAGCAGAGAAAGCAGCAACTAAACTTCTCTCAAAGAAAGCACCTGAGAAGAAAACTTCTGGAGACAAAGAAGACCACATGATTAAGGGTTCACTACTTCCTAAAGGTGAAAAGAGACCTTATACTAGAGATGAGAAAAAGAGAATTGTAAGAACTGGTAAGAGACTGCAAGCAGATTTGCAGAAAAAGAGAGAAAAACCAGCAAGCGAATATCAATCCTCACTCACACCAGGCAAATAGTAACTGGGCCCCTGAAAGTGTATCAGTAGCATAAGCACTGAACTAGATTATGAAAGTTTCCGAAAAACCCCAAATCATCAACGGCATGGAGCACATGGTTACCACTGTTGATGGTTTGGACCGAGTGGAAATCAACAACAAACTTCACTATCTTGGCGACCAACTTATGAAACTTAAGATGGAACAAGACCATCTTATTCAAATGCGAAATATGATTGACCGCCAGAATGAACTGGGTGAAATGAATGACTTATTTGGTGAAATGTTCGGCGGTTGATTAACTGTCCACCAGCACACCCAGGATGACCTCCTAGTGTGCTATTTTTATGTTTAGGTATCAAACCACTGAGAACCATGAATTACATTCAAATCCCTGATTATGTGTTCAATCGCATCCTCAACACCCTTCAGTCGGGTTATGATGTGTGTGCTAATGTTGACCACGATTCTAACAAAACAGAGAAGTCTCCCCATTATGCAAATGGGTACAGTTATGCTACAATGAAGAGTGTGATTGAAGAACTTCAGCGATACAAAGAGAATAGTAACTGATACTGGGCCCCTGAAACTGCACTTATAGTATGAGCACCAACCCTATGCAAATCCAACTTCGCCCTCACCAGGAACGCGGTGTTGCTGCTATGCAAAAGCACAGCAAAGGCCAAATCATTGTTCCTACTGGTGGCGGTAAGACTCTGAAGATGATTTACGATGCTCTGCGCGAGTTGCAGTCTGAAACTCCACAGACCATTGTTGTTGTTGCTCCACGGATTCTCTTGGCGTCCCAGTTATCCAGCGAGTTCCTGGAGTTCATTACCAACACTAAAGTCTTTCACGTTCACTATGGTGAGGTTCACTGGGAATCTTCTACTCGTCCTGCTGTGATTCGTAACTGGGTTGAAGCAAATGCAGATTCTCATAAACTCATTGTAACCACCTACAACTCTCTAGAGCGTCTTCAGGATGCGGAGATTGATGTGGATACCATTTACATGGACGAGGCACATAATAGCGTAAAGCGTAACTTCTTCCCTGCAACAGAGCACTTTGCTGCTAACGCACGTCGCTGCTATTTCTTCACTGCTACCAGGAAGACTTCTCTTGCTGTGGGTAAACCAGGAATGAACGACCGCGAAGTCTATGGGGACATTATCTGTCGCGTTTCTGCACCTGAACTGATTCGCGGTGGTTTCATCGTTCCTCCTAAAGTTTACTCCCATAAGTCTAAAACTGCAGACGAATGTGGCGGTTGCTCCTATGAACGCGACAAGCAAAACTTGATTGATATCATCAACACCTATGGAATGGATAAGGTGCTGATTGTATCCAAAAAGACCAAGGATATTGTAGGTCTCACGACACAGACTGACTTCCAAACTCAAATGGAAGAGATGGGTTATGATGTACTCCATATCTCCAGTAAGTTCGGTGCCTTTATCAACAACCAAAAGGTTAACCGTGAGGTATTTTTCGATACTCTCAATGCTTACGGCAAAGATGTGAACAAGAAGTTCATTGTTCTCCATTTTGATATCCTCGCAGAGGGGCTGAATATCTCCTGCCTGAACGGTGTTGTTTTTCAGCGTAGCACTGATTACATCAAGATTCTGCAGACTGTTGGACGCGCTGTTCGACTGGACCCCCGCGACAGTAAGGGTATCCGCGAAGGCAAAATCACCCCTGGTGCTGTGAGCACTTACAGTAAGAGTTTCGGTCTTGTTGTAACTCCTGTGTTTGATAAGGTGGGCATCAGCACTGCGAACAAGATTAACACCTGCCTGGATACTGTCTTCAATCAGGGAGAACTGCTGGACAGTGTGGTTCGCAAATGAGTCTCAATGAGAATGCAGTGGCCATCAGGGCTAAAACCCTGATTTTTCTGCATTTTCGCTGGGGACGACCTAGAACCCATCCACCGCAACGAAATTCACGATTTATTGGAAAGTGTAACTTATGGACGGATTTACTATCGGGAAGAATATGGAATACGCAGCCGTGCCTTATGGTCGGCAACTTATGATTATTCACAATGGAGAGCAACTCAAAGTGTGTAGGACTGAATCATCGGCACGCAAATTTATCGCTGACCACAAGAAAGGCAAAAGCACTGCTAAGTTGCCCATTGATTGAAACTGGGCCCCCGAAACTGTATCATCATTAGATAAGGAAAATTATGCTGTTCTATCTCCACCAACAAAACATTCTTGATTCACTGAAGAAGTATAAGCGTGGATTGATTACTTGTCCTACTGGTGGTGGTAAGACAGTTACTTTCATTCAAGACTCCCGCAGGTTTCTGATTCCTGGTGGAGTTGTCGTTGTTGTTGCTCCACAGTTGATGCTTTCCGAGCAACTGTTTAAGGAGTTCGATAAGCATCTGCCTGATGTAGACTTTTACTATCGTCAAATCTCTTCAGAGAAACTTACATTCCAACGAGACCGAAAGAATCTAAAGTTTCGCATCACTCCTCCAAAATCTCCTACAACGATTGTAGATGAGATTCGGGATACTTATCGCATTGCACAGAAACTTCAGAAACCACTGATTCTGTTCGTCACTTATGCAAGTCTAGAACGTATTGTTTCTGCGGATATTCCTGTGTCTGCTGTGTATTACGATGAAGCACATAATGCGACTGCTTCGGATAACTTCAACGCAGTCAAAGGTATTTCCGAGAAAGCAAAGCATAATTACTTCTTCACCGCAACACCAAGGTACACTCAATCTCAGAGTGTGAGTGGTGCAGGAATGGACAATACTGATGTCTATGGTGAGCACATTGCAAACGTAAAGTTCAGGGAACTTGTACAACAAGGAATCATTGTATCTCCTTGGATTCATCTTCTTAAGTCTAATGCTCAGTCTAGGAATCTTGATGAGGTTTCTGTAGACATTGATAGCATCATGGAGACTGTTAATTATTATGAGAAGGAGCACTCTGATACAGGAGCACATAAGATTCTAGTTGCATGTCGCGGAACTAAGAGTATTCAAGACATTCGCAAATCTATGATGAAGTGGGCAAATGGGAAGGGATATGATTTGCTTTCTGTTGATTCTGTGAACGGTGGTTTCATCAATGAGCAGAAGGTTTGCAGTGGTTCTGATAAAGGAAAGTTCCTTCAAAAACTGAATGAACTTGGTCAGGACTTGACTCAGAAGATGATTGTTCTGCATTATGATATGCTGGGTGAGGGTATTGATGTGAAAGCATTTACTGGTACAGTCTTTATCCGAAATATCCTCTCAAACATCAAAGCAGTTCAGGCAATCGGTAGGGTCATTCGCAAGTCTCCTGGTAAAAAGTATGGTATTGTAACTGTTATTCAGCATGAGGATGATACTGATGATGCACAGCAACTGATTCGCAAGATTGTAAATCAACTTAGTATTCAAGGTGTGCCTGTGAGTGAAATCTTCTCTGAGGTTTCTGGGCGCGGAAAAGATAACGAAATCGTAGAAGACCTTGATAATGAACTACTGAAGCGAATGATTAAAAATTATGAGATTGAATTTGAGAACTTTATGATGGAAAAGTTCATTGCTGAAGAGGCAGAGAAGACACCAGTTGACCAGATTGTCCTTTGATAACAACTGGGCCCTTGAAAGTGTTCCTATAATATAAGACGAATTATGATGATTCAAACTGCTTCTAAGTATGAAGTTGCCCGGTATTCCTTCAGGAAAAACTTTTCTGAAGGAATCAAACCTGTGGATGGACGACAACCGATTCCTGATGAACTTGCTCTGCAAATGATTCAGGAACTAGAAGACTTTGGAGTCACCAAAGATTCTCTAATTGGTGTTCATGATGCCTTCTTGATTCTTACTACACACCTGATTGAAGCGGGTTATCGGAACATTGTTGTTCTGGAAAGTTATCATGGAAGTTTGACCGAAGCACAAGAAAAGTATTATAATAGTATCAAAAGTGTGTGTGGTAACTCTGGAATTAAATACTACATACCCCCATCCAACAACTACAGTAGGTGTGATATGAGATTTGATGTGATTATTGGTAATCCTCCATATCAAAGTAGCAATGGTCCTGGTTCTCAGCGTGGTTCTGCTACAAATCCTCTGTGGTGGGAGTTTACTAAGATTTCGCTCAATCTTCTGAAACCTGATGGAATCCTCAGTTATATCACACCAATCAACATTGTAAGTGGTGGAGATACCTTCACTGAACTGGTGATTGGTAAAGACCGTCAATATGACCTGAATTATGTTGATTTTGGTGCTGATGATTACTTTAAGGTAGGTGTTCCTATCTGTCGTTGGATTGCAACTAATTCCAAGACTTCAGGCAATCAGGTTTCCGTATCTGATGGTCGTGTCTTGGATGCAGACAAAACATTCAAGATTACTAAAGATTCCAAATTGGATGAGATTTTGGAAACTCTGTTCAATCATCCAGCAGAGAAACTGAATTTCAATGTTTCCAATGCCTTTGACTATCGTGCCGTTGCAACACATCTAAAGAATCAAGGTTTGCCCCCTGAATGGGCAAAAGACATTGAACTTACTCAGAGTGAAACACACTGCTATCCAGTGAATATCAACGGCAAGATTAAGTATTCCCGTGCAAAGTTCAAGGGTAATGGTACTTGGAGGGTTTTCTATCCTCAACTGCAGCAACCGACACAAATCACTGTGGATAATGTAGCAGAAGCAGCACCATCAACCTTTACAATGGTCTTCGATAATGAACAGGATGCACGACGCACCTATGAGTATCTAATCTCCCCCATTTATCAGTGGGTGATTGACCAAACTCGTGTGAGTGGAAGGGTAACCCGAATCATTTCAAACTTTCCTAATGCTCCTATCGAATCTGTTCTTTCTCCTGAGCAAATCTCTTACGTTCAATCTCACCTTTGATTATGCAACTCCAACACTTTGCATCTTACGACATTAAAGAGTTCAGCAAAATCATAGAGGTAAATACACTCGACGCATTTATCAAAAATGTGTTAAAATATGGTAAGATGCAAGACCCAGATATCTACGACCCATTGAAATATATGGGTGATTGCTGGGAAGTATTCGCGGAGTTCTTCTTTAAGTTCTTCAATGGAGACCACACTCTTACCTATACTGCAAACTACGAACCCAACCTATCTAATTTGAATCCTGACCGTGGAATTGATGGTCGCGGTGTATCTACTCTTGATGGAAAGCTGTGTGTGATTCAGTGTAAGTTCAAGGCAAATCCAAATGAGTATTTGACTAACAAAGACAACATCAGTAATGTTGTTGCTGATGCGAGTCTAAGTGAAGAGTGGGTAACAAATGGAAAGAATGCAATTATCTTTACTTCGTGCAAAGGTGTGCATCCAAATCATGCAATGGTGAATGCTCATTGTATCTCCAAAAAAGAAATTGCCCGCCGAGTAGATAAAAACGTTGTATTTTGGAATGATTTCAAGTCTGTAATTTCGAATCAAAGTAATGTCCAAGAACAGTCATAATATAACAGTTGGTTCTGCAATTGAAAGAAGTAATGAAAGAATTGATGAGACAGGAGAAGTATTCACTCCCATAGAACTTTGTCGTAAGATGGTGAGTGAAATTCCTGAAAAAGTTCTTATCAATCCAGAGTCAACGTTCCTGGATAATTCTGCAGGTAACGGAAACTTCTTGATTGCACTGAAAGAAGAACTTCTAAAGTATCATGACCAGGAGCATATCTTGAATCATATGATTTATGCAGTAGAGTTGATGGAGGATAATCATAAAGAACTGTGTGAGCGTCTAGGTGTATCTGTAGACCATCCACATTATGTCTGTGCTGATGCTCTTGCTTATGATTACACCTTTGGCGAACCTGTAGGACTGGAAGCGTTTATGTGAACTGGGCCCCTGAAAGTGTACCAGTAGTGTAGTTCACACGGTCCGCATGACCCGCACCCGTAAGCAAACCGCAAATGTTATTGCTGAAGTGAAAGTTCCTCAAGTTCTCATCACTCGTCAACAATACATTCAAGACATTAAGGTTCGCTGGGAAATTCATCAGTATGAAGTCAACAAACTTCGTGAAGATGTAAGCAAGTTCACTACAATGATTGCTCCTTATGTGAAGCAAACCATTGATTATGTGACTGAAAAGTATCAACAACTGACTACTCAACGAGTAACTGCTTGATGAT
>JACCED011343914.1_pt1 | contig 30009 bp, 31 predicted proteins | sample 7455021 | NCBI WGS metagenome assembly JACCED01 (sample SAMN15323456, study PRJNA562643) | freshwater metagenome | isolation source: river surface water | place: USA:Blue River Watershed | collected 2017-08-19 | reverse complement strand
ATAAAGGAAAACGCCGTAAGCCCTGGCGCCAAGGTAGCGAGTGCCGGCACCGCGCCCGGCCCTTGCAGCGCCAGAAGCGCGCGATCTTCATGCCGATGCAATGTCACACCCTGCGGCAAATGCGCGGCGATATGGCCGAAATCATGTTCCTTGCGGCTGGCATTCACCACCAGGAAAATCCGGTCGCCCAGATTGGCGAACATGAAATCATCCAGAATGCCGCCGCTTGGCGATGTCAGCAGCCCATAGCGCTGCCGCCCGGGCTTGAGGCCCGCAACATCAGCGGGCGTCAAAGCCTCCAACGCCGCCGCCGAGCCTTCGCCGCGCAATTCGGCCTGTCCCATATGGGAGACATCGAACAGCGCCGCGGCGCTCCGGCAATGCAAATGCTCCGCCATGATGCCGGCCGGGTATTGCACCGGCAGCGCATAACCGGCGAAGCCCACCATGCGCCCGCCCAATTCGCGGTGCAGCGCGGCAAGCGGGGTTTCCGCCAAGGATTCGGATGATGACTCGACCACGCGGCCTCCCGCTGCTTCGCGCAGCGAAATGGGTTCAACACGTGGTCCCCCTCTGTCTGATGACCTGAGAGATTCGGCGGGGGCGTTACCGCGCCTTACTCCGTCGGTGCCATGGACAACGCCATGGGCTTTCCAGAGGCCCCTTTCCCGCGCGGCCCTTTTGCCTGAGCGTTTCCGGGGACCGGTTGCGCCTTCGGCGGCAGGCAGGCCTGCTCTCTCCCGCGCGGAGTCGACGGGGTGATTTCGTCAATGACAGATCGCCCCCGCGCGCGCAATACGCACCCCATGCCCGTGGCGGCGATTGCACCCGATCAACCCGATCTCTAGGCTCAGAGCCCAATGGGGGAGGCAAGCAAGATGGCAGGCATGAAATGGACCCGGCGTGGTCTCGGGGCAGCACTGATGGCGCCAATGCTGGCGCATGGCCAGGCGCCCGCTTGGCCCAACCGGCCCATTCGCATCCTGGTGCCCTGGGCCCCTGGTGGCGGCATTGACATCATTGCCCGCGCCATGGCCGCCCGGCTGAGCGAAGCCCTGGGCCAGCCGGTTCTGGTCGAAAATAAGACCGGCGGCGGCGGCATTATCGGCATGGGTGAAGCCGCCCGCGCCGCGCCCGATGGCTATACTCTGCTGGCCTTGGACAATAGCTACACCATGTTGCCGCATACCACGGCCAGCCTGCCCTGGGATCACGCGCGCGCCTTTGCCCCCATCGCGCTGGGTGGCGCTGGCGCCTTCATGCTGGTCGTGAATGCGGCGGCGCCCTTTGCCACGCTCAAGGACCTTATCGCCGCTGCGGCACAGGCGCCGGAAAAGCTCAGCTACGGTACCGGGGGCATGGGCAGTTCGCCGCATTTCGTCATGGAAGCCTTTCAGCAGGCGGCGCGGCTGCGCATGCTGCATGTCTCCTATCGCGGCGGGGCTGAGGCCATGCTCGCTGTCGTCGCCGGGCAGGTTGATTGTTCCATGGCGACCATTTCCGCGGCGCGTGGGCAAATCGCGGCCGGGCGGTTGCGCGCCTTGGCCATTGCCTCGGAAACACGCTCAGACCTGGTGCCGGAGGTGCCAAGCTTTACGGAAGCCGGCTTCCCAGGCTTCACCGGGGGCATCTGGGGCGGTCTCGCGGCGCCGAGCGGCACGCCCAAACCCATCCTTGATCGGCTGGAAGCCGCAAGCCTCGCGGCCTTGCGGCATGATGATCTGAAGCGCGCCTTCGCCGCGCAAGGGCTGGAGCCGGGGACGCTTGGCCAGGAAGGCTTCGGTGCCCTGATCCGTACCGAGACGGCGCGCTGGGGCCGCGTGGCAGCGGAAGCGGGCATCACCAAACAGTAATCGCCGATTCACATAAGGCTTTGTTAAAGCGCTTGAAGGATAATGGCATTCCGTGAATGAGGCTGTGGCAAGCATGGATGGCTATTTTCCCGGTCAATCGCGCAGCGTGTATTGCGCGCCGGTAAACCGCTTTGACCTTTGCGCCGATGCGCTGATGGAAGCGCATGGCGGCATGGTATTCCGCGACCCCAAGCTGCGCGGCGCCTGCATGAATGGCATCAGCCTTGGCATGTTGAGCAGCTTTCTGGGCCAACCTGCCGATATCGCCCGCCTGATGCGCCTGGATGAAGCGCTGACGCGACGCATCTATCGCCGTCTGTTATGGGATGAAGTGGCGGCGGATCGGCTGCCCCCCGGTTTGGATTTGGCGGTGCTGGCCCTGGCGCTTGAAACCGGGCCGCATGCCGCAATCCTTGCCCTGCAAAACGCCCTTGGCGTCGCCGCTTCCGGGGCGGTGGATGAGGCGACCAGCGCCACCCTGCGCGGGCTGGCCGCAGCACCGGTGATTGCGGCGTTGTTTGAAGGCTTGCTGGGCCGCTACCCGGCTGAAGGCGGGGCACCCGCGCGCGCCCTGGCGGAATTGCGTTCCAGCGCCTTGGTCATGGCTGGGTCAGCCTGACCCGGCCTGATCTTCCAGCACGCGCCCTGCGCGATGGCGCTGCACCAGCCAAAGCCCGATCAGCGCGGAAACAACGAAAAGCCCAACCGCCAGCGCCATTTGCCAGGCGCCATCAACGCGAATGCCCTTGCCGAGCAACGCGAAAATCACCGTTTGCGGCACATAGCCAAGCGCTGAGGCCGCCAGAAAGGCAAACGCCGGCACCGCCGCCATGCCCGCCAGAAGATTGACCGCGAGGTTATTCCCAATCGGCAATAGGCGGAGCGCGAGCGTGGTGCCAAAGGGGCTGCCCAGCAGCACATCGCGCATCGGCCGCAGACGATGCCCAAACCGCCCCGCCAGCCTTGCCTCCGCCCAGGGCCGACCAATGGCCCGCGCCCAGGCATAGGCACCAGCGCAACCCAACATCTGCGCCGCCATGGAAAGCGCAGTGCCCTCCACCGCGCCAAAGGCATAACCACCGAGAAAGGCGAGGCTCTGGCGCGGCACGCCAACCGCCGTCAGCGCGGCGCCGAGCAAGACGAAAATCACATCACCCAGCAAGCCCTGGCCGAGGACATATTCATCCACCCAGGCAGTCCCCGGGGCGGCCCCCAGGCTGCGCAGCAAAAGCCCGCCAGCCGCCAAGCCCAAAGCCAGCATCACGAGGCGCAGCAGGGCGCTGCGCCGACGCGCGGCAGGGGCTGGCTGCGGCGTGGTCACGCTTCTGGCTCGATCACCGGGCGCTTGCCGCGCCGTTGCAGCCAGGCGACGCCAATCAAATCAAAAATACTGACCGCGAGGCGATCAAGCGTGCCGTAATTCGATGTGCCGCGCACACGCGGGCGATGATTGACGGGTTCGCTGATCACCACGCCGCCCGCGCGCAGCGTCAGGGCCGGCAGGAAGCGATGCATGTGATCGAAATGCGGCAATTCCAGGAAAAGCGCGCGCGGAAATACCTTCAGGCCGCAGCCCGTATCCGGGGTGGCATCACGCAGCATCCAGGCGCGGAAGCGATTGGCGAAGCGGCTGCTGATGCGCTTGGTTGCCGTATCACGCCGATTGACGCGATGCCCGGCAATCAGGATGCGCTTGCCTTGGGCTTCTTCCGCCACAGCGCGGGCCAGCATGCGCGGAATATCCGTAGGGTCGTTCTGACCGTCCCCATCCAAGGTCGCGATCCAATGGCCATGCGCGGCCTTCACGCCGGTGATGACCGCCGCCGATTGCCCGCACGACGTCTTGTGGCGCAGGAAGCGCAGCGGCGCCCCCGATGATCGCGCGGCCTTCAGTTCAAGCAAGGTGGCATCGCTGGACCCGTCATCGACATAGACGATCTCATGCGGAATGGCGGCCAGGGCAGCGGTGATTTCGCCGATCAGGGGCGCGATATTGGGCGCTTCATTCCGGACCGGCACCACAACGGAAATCAGGGGCGGCGCCGTGGGCGCGGCGGTGGCAAGGTTTTCCATATCACTGCGCGGGTAGCAGGGCGGCCGGGGCGCGGCAAGCAAAAGGCGGGGTGCAACCGCGCCGCGCCTACCCTATATGCGCCCCATGCCCTTCGATACGCGCTCCCTCCCCGCCGATATTGCCGCTGCCCATCATGCCGGTGACCGGCGCGCCATTGCCTTTTGGCTCCTGGGGGTGGCCGGCATGGTCTGGTTCATGGTGGGGCTGGGCGGCGCCACGCGCCTGACCGGTTCGGGGCTTTCCATCATGGAATGGGCGCCCCTGTCGGGCACCCTGCCGCCACTTTCCCAGGCAGAATGGCAAAGGCTTTACGATCTTTATCGCACCATTCCGCAATATCAGCTGGTCAATCAGGGTTTCGGCCTGGAAGGCTTCAAGGAGATCTTCTGGCTGGAATGGGGCCATCGGTTATGGGGGCGCCTGATCGGCCTTGCCTATGTGGCGGGGCTTGCCTGGTTCTGGCTGCGTGGCCGGGTACCCGGGGCCCTGAAGCCTCGGTTATTGCTGCTGCTGGCGCTGGGCGGGCTGCAAGGCGCGGTTGGCTGGTTCATGGTGGCATCGGGCTTTGAAGCCGATCGCACCGCGGTTTCCCCGTATCGGCTGGTGATTCATCTGGGCCTGGCCTTCATTCTGTTCAGCCTTCTGTTCTGGACCGCGCTCAGCCTGTTGCGGCCAGAGCGTGATCGGCCAGAGAACGCGGGCATGCTGGCCGGGCTGGTGCATGGCACGGCTGGTTTGGCGCTTCTGACCATGCTGGCGGGCGGGTTTGTCGCCGGTATCCGGGCGGGCTTTTCCTATAATAGCTTCCCGCTGATGGATGGGCGCCTGGTGCCCGAAGGCTATTGGGATCTGGCGCCGATCTGGCTCAATTTCACCGCGAATATTGCGGCGGTGCAGTTCAATCATCGGCTTTTGGCCAGCCTCGCGCTTGGGCTTGGCCTGCTGGCAGGGGCGCTTGCGTTGCTGCGACTGCCGGCCGGTTTTGCGCGCCGGGCTGTCCTGGCCTTCGCGGCCATGCTGGTGGTGCAATATGCGCTTGGCATCGCAACCCTGCTGGCCGTAGTGCCGGTATGGCTTGGCACTTTGCATCAAAGCATTGCCGTCGCTGTGCTGGCGGCTGCGCTGGCCGCAATTCATGGCTTGCGCCGCCCGCGCCCAACCGCTTCTCTGCCCGCTTGATCTGCTAAGGAACCGCCATGACCGCGCTCAGCATCACGGATGATTTGTTTTTTGGCCTGCTGGATCGCGCCCAGGCGGAACGGCACCTGCGGGATGCGACCGCAGGCTGCGAAGATGGCGAGCTTTTCCTGGAATATCGCGAAAGTGAGGCGATATCGCTGGATGATGGCCGCATCCGCACCGCGAGCTATGACGCCACGCGCGGCTTTGGCCTGCGTGCGGTGGCCGGTGAAGCGGCGGGTTACGCCCATGCGGGCGAATTATCCGATGCCGCGCTGGCGCGTGCCGCTGCCGCGGTGAAGGCGGTGCGCCAGGGCCATAGTGGCACGCTGGATATTGCGCCACGCGCCACCAATGCGCGGCTTTATACCGATGCCAATCCGCTGGCGCAGATGGATTTCGCGGCCAAGACCGCGCTGTTGCAGGATATTGATGCCTATGCACGCGCACGCGATCCGCGCGTGGTGCAGGTGATGGCCTCCCTCACCGGGGAATGGCAGGCGGTGCAGATCATGCGCCCGGATGGCCAGCGCCTGGCTGATTTGCGGCCCTTGGTGCGCTTCAATGTCTCGATCGTTGTGGCGGAAGGGGATCGGCGGGAAACCGGCAGCTTCGGCACGGGCGGGCGCTTTGCTTATGAACGTGTGCTTGGGCAAGGGGCGTGGAAGACCGCGGTGGATGAAGCCTTGCGGCAGGCCTTGGTGAACCTTGGCAGCGTGCCCGCCCCCGCCGGGGAGATGGAGGTGGTGCTGGGCCCGGGCTGGCCCGGTATTCTGCTGCATGAAGCCATCGGGCATGGCCTGGAAGGCGATTTCAATCGCAAGAAAACCTCGGCCTTCGCTGGGCTGCTCGGCCAACGCATCGCAGCCCCGGGCGTAACGGTGGTGGATGATGGCACCATCCCGGATCGGCGCGGCAGCCTGACCGTGGATGATGAAGGCACGCCGAGTGGGCGGACGACCCTGATCGAAGATGGCGTGCTGGTGGGGTTTTTGCAGGACCGGCAGAATGCGCGGCTGATGGGCGTTGCGCCCACCGGCAATGGCCGCCGGCAAAGCTATGCCCATGCGCCCATGCCGCGCATGACCAATACCGTCATGCTGGGCGGTGCCCATGCGCCGGAAGAAATCCTCGCCAGCGTCAAGCGTGGCCTCTACGCCGTGAATTTCGGCGGCGGTCAGGTGGATATCACTTCCGGCAAATTCGTCTTCAGCGCTTCCGAAGCCTATATGATTGAAAACGGCAAGATCGGCGCGCCGGTGAAAGGCGCCACCCTGATCGGCAATGGGCCTGATGCGCTGACCAAGGTGACCATGGTGGGCAATGACATGGCGCTTGACCCTGGCATTGGCACCTGCGGCAAACAGGGCCAGGGTGTGCCGGTGGGCGTGGGCCAACCAACCTTGAAATTGGCCGGGCTGACGGTTGGCGGGACAGCTGTATAAAAAACCTTCCCGCCAAGGCTGGCTTCAGCAAACCTTGGCGGGCGTGCGCACCAATTCATAGGCGCCTCTTTCCCCGGCACTTGGCACAAGGCGCGTGGTGAGCCCCAAAACGGTTTCCGCTCCACCCAGATAGACATACCCATCCGGCTGCAACTGATTGGCCAGATTGGCGAGCACCTGGGTTTTCGTTGCTGCATCAAAATAGATCAGCACATTGCGACAGAAGATGATGTCGAAGCGGCCCAGTGCCGCTGGATTATCAAGCAGATTGAAGCTTTGCCAGCGCACCATTGCGCGCAGGGCATCGGAAATGCGCCAACGCCCGGCTTCGGGTTTGAAATGCTTCACCAGCAATTGCACCGGCAAGCCACGCTGCACTTCGAATTGGGAAAACAACCCTTCCTGTGCGCGGGCCAGCACTTCACGCGATAAATCCGTACCCAGAATTTCAACCCGCCTGCCCGCAAGCAACGGCGAGAGTTCCTGAATGATCATGGCGATGGAATAGGCTTCCTGGCCGGTGGAACTCGCCGCCGACCAAATCCGCAAGGCCTGCCCTGCCGGACGGCTGGCGGCGAGTTTGGGCAGGATCTGCCGCAAATGTTCAAAAGGCCGACCATCGCGAAAGAAGGAACTTTCATTCGTGGTCAGTGCTTCGACGACTTCCGTCGCCAAAGGCAGCGCCGGTGCCTGGCGGAGCCGCGTGGCCAACGCATCCAGGGATACCAAACGGTCTCGCTTCATGATGGGCGTCAGGCGCGTTTCCAGCATGTAGCTTTTTTCTGTGGTGAGAACGATTCCCGAGCGCGCCTTCACGAGGCCAGTCAGGAATTGGAATGTTTCAGGCGTCATGGCTTGCCACCCGGCATTTTGAAAACATCGAGAATGCGTTCGGCGATCAATTCAGGGGGCAATTGCGCCGCTGTAATGCCCGCGCGCGTCACCGCGCCCGGCATACCCCAGACCACCGAACTTGCTTCATCCTGCGCCAGCACGGCGCCGCCCTTGGCCACCAAGCCACGGCAGCCTTCAAGCCCATCCTGGCCCATGCCAGTCAGGATCACCGCCAGGACGCGCCCATCACAGGCGCGCGCCGCGCTTTGCATGAGCGGGTCAACCGAAGGACGGCAGTAATTCACCGCCGGCCCCTTATTGAGCTGCGCAATCAGTTGATCACCAGCGCCACCATCCACCGTCAGGTGATAATCCCCAGGCGCCAGATAGATATGACCTGGCTGCATCACCTCTCCATGGCGCGCTTCCACGCATGGCAGCGTGCCGAGCTTGTCCAGGTGATCCGCCAGCATGGTGGTGAAACCAGCTGGCATGTGCTGCACAATGGCGACCGGCACCGGCAAGCTTGGCAAATGTTTGAACAAGGTCGCCAAGGCCTGCGGGCCACCGGTGGAACTGCCCACCGCCAGCAGGCGCGGGCGCAGCAAGGGCTTGGCCAAGGGGCGCGAGATTGGCCGCAAACTGGCCGGCGCGGGCAGTGCGGGGCGTAGTTTTGCGCGCGCATTGCCACGCATGCGGGCCCAGCCATGGACCTTGGCCAGCAATTCTTCACGAAAGGCTGAACTGGCCGCACCGCCCGAAGCGCCTTGTGGCTTCGGCACGTAATCAACCGCACCAGCCCGCAGCGCAGCCATCGCCGCCGCCGCACCGCGCTGTGTCAGCGCACTGGCAACGATAATCGCTGTACCCGGTGCCTGCTTCAGAATCAGGGGGATCGCTGTCATGCCATCCATCACCGGCATTTCAAGATCCAGCAGCACCACATGGGGTTTCGTGAAGCCAAGCGCGGCCAGCGCGGCCTGCCCATCACCCGCGCGATGCACAATCTTGATCGTGGGATCCACTTCAAGAATGCGCGCCATGATCCCGCGCTGCACGGCGCTGTCGTCGCATAGCATGACCCGCACGACATCGGGTGCGGTGGTTGTGGCGGTGGCGAGGAGGTTCACGCCGCATCCGTCAATAGGCCGGCCTGGACGAATTTATCGTGCAAGATACCCGCATCAAAGGGTTTCATGATGTATTCCTGCGCACCGGCAGCCAGCGCTTCAACAATGCGGTCAATCCCGGCTTCGGTGGTGCAAAGCACCACAACCGGCTGCGATGGCCCATGTTCGGCACGCACACGCTTGAGGAATTCCAGCCCATCCATCACGGGCATATTCCAATCCAGCAGCACGGCTTCCGGCATTTCCGACCGGCAGGAGAGCAAGGCTTCGGCGCCATCCTTGGCTTCACGCACGGCAAAACCAAAGCTTTCAACAATACGGCGCGCCGCACGCCGCACCACCGGACTGTCATCCACAATCAAACAGCTACGCGTTTCCATTGGATTTCTCATCCGATCGCGAGAAGACGTTCAACATCCAGCATGATGATGAGCCGATCATCCTGCCGATACACACTCAAGGAAACCTCTCGCCAGGAAGGGTCCAGGGTTGGGGGATTGGCACAGATATCAGCACCTGAAAGCGGCAGGACTTCGCCAACCTGATCGACAATCAGGCTGTATAATTCGCCCGATTGTTCCACCACCACACTCATGGCGCGGGAGCTATCCTCGGCTTCCGGCAAACCCAAACGGCGGCGCAGATTGATAGCCGTGACGATGCGCCCCCGTAGATTGAGCCCGCCCGCCACTTCCGCCGGCGCCAAGGGGATGGGCGTAATGGCCTGCGGCCCGAGGACATCACGCACCAGAAGGACCGGGATGCTGCAGGTCTGCCCCGCGACCATGATGGTGAGAAAGACATCATCGTCGCGTTCCGCCAAGGCAAGGGCCGCAATCGCGCCACCGGCCTGTACTGTTTCTGACATGGGTTGCATCGCATCCTCCTCAAGCATCGACGCGGGATGTCAGGCATTCCTGCAAGGAAGCCAGCAGCGCATCACGGTCATATTTGGCGACGTAATCAGTGAAGCCGGCTTCACGGCCGCGGGCGACATCTTCCGGTTCAGCACGGGATGAAAGGGCCACCAGCGGCAGATGCGCCCAGCTGCCGGCATGGCGTACCTGACGCGCAAAGCTCAGCCCATCCATTTCCGGCATTTCAATATCGGAAATCAGCGCATCGAATTCCGCCCCGGCATCACGCAACCGCAGCGCTTCCGCAGGGCCTTCCACCGCTGTTACTTCGTAGCCTGCCGCTGCCAAGGCCGGCACCACCAGATGGCGGAAGAAGGGGCTATCATCAATCAGCAGCAGACGCGGCCTTTCGGAAGCGCCAACAAGCTTACGATCAGAACGGAACCAATCCCCGCCCGCATGCGACAGCCAATAGACGGTATCGATCACATCCGTGACACGCCCGGCAACCACGGCGCTACCCAGATAGCCCAGGCGATCTGAACCGGGTTGAATGACCAGCGGTTCTTCCAGCACATCCAGGATTTCATCCACCATCAGGCCCATGGTGCGATCACCTTCCGTGAATACCAGCACCGCCTGGCGGCCGGATTCCGATGCCGCCCAATGGCCCGCAACAGGCACCATCGGCATCAGCTTGCCGCGATATTGCACCACTGGCGTATCGCCAGACATTTCGATGCGCTCTACGGGAATATCCTCAAGCCGTGCCACCAGACCAAGCGGTACTGCCTTGGGCGTCTGGTCACCGGCACGGAACAGCAGCAGCGATGTGCTGCCATCCGAACGAATGCCGGCCGTGATGGCATTGGCACGATTATCCTCAACCTCGCTATCGGCCGTAACACCTGTTGCGCGCGCAATGCCGTTCGGATCCAGGATCATGATCACGCTGCCATCGCCCAGGATGGTATTGCCACTGAACATGGTGATATGGCGGAGGATCGGCGCGACAGGCTTGACGACGATTTCTTCCGTATCGAAAACCCGGTCCACTACAATGCCAAAGACATTGGCGCCCACTTGCATGACCACAACAAAGCCCTGCAAGCCCATTTGTTCGGGCGTTTCCTGCAGGCGGAGCAAGGTGGAAAGGGACACCAACGGCAATAGCCGATCGCGCAAGCGCAGCACGGGGGCATCCTTGATCATTTCGATGCGCGGGCCACCTTCCTGCCCATCCCCCACACGCACCAATTCCAGGACGCCAATCTGCGGCATGGCGAATCTCTCGCCACCAGCCTGAACAATCAGGGCGGAGACAATCGCCAGCGTCAGCGGAATCTTGATGGTGAATGTGGTGCCGCGCCCTTCCTTGGAACGCAGTTCAATCGTGCCGCCGATGCGTTCGATATTGGTCTTCACCACATCCATGCCAACGCCCCGACCAGAGACCGAGGTCACCTGCTGGGCGGTGGAGAAACCGGGGCGGAAGATGAAACGCAGCACCTCATGCTCGCTCAGCTGCGCCAAATCCGCTTCAGTGGCTAGGCCCTGGGCCAGTGCCTTGGCGCGGATTTTCTCGACCGGCAAGCCACGCCCATCATCGCCGATTTCGATGATGATATGGCCACCCTGGTGATAGGCATTGAGCAGAATGCGCCCGATTTCCGGCTTGCCCGCCGCGCGCCTTTCCGCCGGGCCTTCCAGCCCGTGGTCAGCGCTATTGCGCACCATATGCGTCAAGGGATCCTTGATGAGGTCCAGCACCTGCCGATCAAGTTCCGTTTCAGCCCCGCGCATGTCGAGGTCGATTTTCTTGCCAAGGTCATTCGCCAAATCCCTGACGAGACGCGGCAATTTCGCCCAGGCATTGCCGATAGGCTGCATGCGGGTCTTCATGACCCCTTCCTGCAGATCGGATGTGATATGCGATAAACGCTGCAAGGGCACTGAAAGCTGGCTATCGCCGGATGCCCGCGCCAATTGCAGAAGCTGATTGCGGGTCAGCACCAATTCGCTGACCAGGGTCATCAGATCTTCAAGCACATTAACCGAAACGCGAATGGTTTGCTGTGCCGTGCTGGCCATCAAATCGCCCTGAACAGGCTCTGGCGCGGCTTCAGGCGCGCGCGGCATAGTCGCCGCAGCAGGGCGCGGGGTTGCCTCCTCAAGCGCTGTTTGCGGCGCGGCGTCTGGTGCCGGCATCGGCGCCGATGGTGGCGCAAGCACCACCACTTCACCCCGAGCCGCGGCTTCCAAGGCTGCAATGACTTCCGCGTCATCGCCGGCCGGTTCCTGCCCGGTCGCTTCAAGCCCCGCAACGATATGGCGAATGCAATCCACCGCCGAAAAAACCAGGGTGATCCCGGCCGATGTCACCGCAAGGCTGCCATCCCGATAAAGGCCCAGAATGGTTTCCGCGGCATGTGCCACTTTCTCCAAGCGCGACAGGCCCAAAAACCCGCAAGTGCCCTTGATGGTATGGATCTGCCGGAAGACCTCCGCCAGGGTCGGTGCATCATCCGGCGCGCGTTCCAGGCGCAACAGCGCCTCATCCGTGGCGCTCAACCCTTCGTGGGTTTCGGTCAGAAAATCGGCCAGTAAATCGTCCATCGCCATCCCCAAGGATCGTCTGATCCGCGGAGTATGCGCCGACGGGGACAAACAAACGGTAAAGCCCGCGCATCTTCACGGTGATTATTCCGTGGGACGATGAACAAAAGCGCGGCATCAGGCCGGCAGGCTGATCAGCAAGGGGGCGGGCCCATCGCCTGCTGTCAAGGCAAGGCTTAAACGCAATTCGGCCGCGCGCGCACTCATGCAGAACCACAATGCCAAGGCGTCGCGGCTTGTGATGTCACGCGGCAAAGGGGCGCCGGCAAGATCACGCACCAATAAGGGATTCCAATTGGCCCCGGCACCAATCGGCAAGATCGCGATCTCACGCGCAAGATCGCCACCGATTCGCACCGTGCCGCCGCGCGGCAATGCCTCACCGCCCAATAGCAGGCCGGTCAGCAATACCGGCACCAGGGTTTCGGAAAGCGGCGCCGCTTCCGGCAGATCACCAATATCCAGATGCGCCCGGCCACCTGCCACCTGCCCCTTCAGCAAGCCAAGCACACTCCCCAGGGTGCGTGCTTCGCTCCCCCCCAATAGGGCGCGCCACAGCAACAGGCGCCGGCGCAGCATATCCGCGGCGTCCTGCGCCAGATCGGAAGCCTCAGCGCCGGCATCACCCAGCATTTCGAGCGCATTGCCAATGGTTCCAGCCAGACCGCCCAGGTCATGGCAGAGCCGAAGGCCAATCAACCGCGTCAGGCGCAGTTGCAGATCAGAGCTTGCATCGGGTTCAGACCCGGGGATCACTTGCGTCATGGGATCAATCAGTATCCTCTTTATCCCTAGCCACTGATTAACGATGGAACCGGATAGTGACCGCCGCGATAGAACCAGGCATGCGCGTGCAGCACCCAACCCAGCCTGATTGGGGCTCAGGGCAAGTGCAATCCGTCATTGGCGACCGCGTAACGATTAATTTCGAGCATGCCGGCAAGGTCCTGATCAATGCCCGCCTGATCGACCTGATTATCGAGGCCCCACAGACAAAATGACCGAGCTTTTTGACGCTGCCCGGGTGACCCTGACCGATTGGCGGCTACTGGCGGCAGCGCTGGCAACGGCCATCGCCGGCCTGATGCGGGGCTATGCCGGTTTTGGCACCGCCGTGATCCTGGCGCCGATCTATTCTGTACTCTGGAGCCCCATGGCCGGCGTGCCGGTGATGCTGCTGATGGAGCTGATCGTCTCCATCCAATTGCTCCCCAGCGCCTTCAAGGATGCGGACCGGCGCGTGATCCTGCCCATTGGCGGCACAGCAGCGCTGATGACCCCCCTTGGCGCCTATATCCTGATCACCGCGGATGGGGAGGTTCTCCGGCGTGCCATCGGCGCCTTTGTGCTGGTTTTTGGCGGGCTGCTGATGTCAGGCTGGCGCTATAATGGTTCCCGCCCCTTGCCGCTGAATATGGCGGTGGGGGCGGTTTCTGGCCTGCTGAAGGGCTCCACAGGCATGTCCGGCCCGCCGGTCATTCTCTATTTGCTGGCGGGGCAGGAAGCGGCCAAGACGCATCGCGCCAATCTGATCCTGTTCTTTTCGGTGATTTCGCTGATTTCGGTCTTCCCGCCATTATTCCTTGGGCTGTTTGACCTGGCCATCCTGGCACGCTCCGCCGTGCTTTTGCCGATCCTGGTCATTTGCGCCCGCATCGGGGCCAAGCTTTTTCATGTCATCCCGCAACGCTGGTATCGCCCCTTTGCCCTGATTGTGCTGCTGGGGGCGGGGTCCATCGCACTGTTGATTTGAACAAGGGGGGTCTTGCGCCAGACCCCGCTTCGCCCCCAAATCCGCCCTTATGAACGCCCAATTGCCGCATCCCGCGCCCCTGATGGACCCTTTCGGGCGCCACGTGTCCTATTTGCGCGTTTCCGTGACGGATCGCTGCGATCTGCGCTGCGTCTATTGCATGGCGGAAGACATGAGCTTCCTGCCCAAGGCGGAAATCCTGACGCTTGAGGAATTGGAACGGCTATCGGCGGCTTTCATCTCACTCGGTGTGGACAAGATCCGCCTGACCGGTGGCGAACCCCTGGTGCGCAAGAATGTCATGTCCCTGATCCGTGGCTTGGGCCAGCGGATCGGCCCTGGTGGCTTACGTGAACTGACGCTGACCACCAATGGCACGCAGCTTGTGCGCTATGCTGATGAGCTTTTCGCGGCCGGCGTGCGGCGCCTGAATGTATCGCTTGATACGCTGGATGCCGCTGCCTTTGCCGCCGTGACGCGCTGGGGCAAGATTGAACAGACGCTGGATGGCATATTCGCCGCCAAGGCTGCGGGGCTTGCCATCAAGATCAATGCCGTCGCGCTGAAGGGCGTGAATGAGCATGAATATGACCGCATGATCGCCTGGTGCGGTGAACACGGCTTTGATCTCTGTTTGATTGAGACCATGCCGATGGGCGATATCACCGGCGATCGCACGGATCAGTATTTGCCGCTGTCGCTGGTGCGTTCCAGGCTCAAGCAGAACTGGACACTGGAAGACACTGATTATTCCACCGGCGGCCCGGCGCGCTACATGCGCGTGAAGGAAACCGGTCAGCGGATCGGCTTCATCACGCCCATGACGCATAATTTCTGCGAAAGCTGCAATCGCGTGCGGCTGACCTGCACGGGCACGCTTTACATGTGCCTGGGCCAGGATGATGCGGCGGAATTCCGCGCCTTGCTGCGTGACCCCGGCATTGATGATCTTGCTTTGACGGAAGCCATTCGCCAGGCCATCACCCGCAAACCCAAGGGGCATGATTTCGTGATTGATCGCCGCCACAATCGCCCGGCCGTGGCCCGCCACATGAGCGTTACCGGTGGCTGAAACCCTGCAAGCCCTGATCGCCGCCCTGACCATTCCGGGCCTGCCGGGCTGGACCGGCCTTTTGGCGAGCCTCGCGCTTGGCTTGCTCGTGCTCGCCTTTCTCGGCATGCCCTTTGCCGTTTATGGCGTGAAATCCCGCCTGGAAGCCCTGGAACTGCAAATCACGGAATTGCGCGCCGAATTGCGCCGTGCGGCGCCCAGCGCCGCGCCGCGCGCGCCGGTGGAACAGGATTGGGTGGAACCGGCGGGCTATGCGCGGCGCGAAGTGGAAGCCGGGCCGCGCCTGGCCGCGCCAGTCCCACCGCCGCCTGCTTATAGCGACCCGCCATCCAAGGATCGCCGGTCCGAACCACGCCTGGATTGGCGGCCGCCGCGCGGCTAGAGCGTGTTGCGTTCACATGGCTTCACGCAACCCGCTCTAGTTTGTTGTTTTTCGAGCATCTTCACCCGTTCAGATGATTCCATCTGAACGTGATCTGCTCTAGACCTGCCCCCTTGCAGACATGCCCCGGCCTCGGCTTGATGGGGCCTGACAGGTCAGGAGGAAGCGGATGCGCGTCAGCGTGATCCAGATGAACCAGGGTAGCGACAAGGCAGCGAATCTCGCCCAGGCCAAAACCCTGATTGAAGCGGCCATCGCGGCCGACCGGCCTGAGCTGGTCAGCCTGCCGGAAACCTGGACCAATCTGGGGGGGGGCCGGGAAGCCCGCATGGCAGCGGCCGAGGTGCTGCCCGCGCCGGGCGGCATTGGTGGCCCAGCCTATGAAATGCTGCGCGGTCTGGCGCGCCAACACGGCATTACCGTGCATGGCGGTTCCATGATCGAAAATGGCGGCGAAAAGCTGTTCAATACCACGCTGGTCTTTGGCCCGGATGGGGCTGAGATTGCACGGTATCGCAAGATCCATTTATTCGACATCACCGCGCCTGATGGCACGGGGTATCGCGAAAGCGCGCTTTATGGCGCGGGGCGGGACTTGGCGCTGTTTGAAGCCGGAGGCGTCCGCTTCGCCTGCACCATTTGTTATGATGTGCGCTTCCCGGAACTGTATCAGGCGCTGCGCCAAAAAGGGGCGGAAGCGATTTTGGTGCCGTCCAATTTCACGCTGCAAACCGGCAAGGATCACTGGGAAGCGCTGCTCCGCGCCCGCGCGATTGATACGCAATGCTGCATCATCGCAGACGCGTTCTATGGCCAATTTGAAGAACGCGGCGTGCAGCGCAGCGGTTACGGGTAGTTCCTGATTGTCGACCCTTGGGGCCATGTGGTGACCAAGGCGAGTGATGGTACGGGCTTTGCCTCTGCGCGGATCGATCCGGCGCTGACCGCGCGTGTGCAACGCGATATGCCGCTGTTGCAGCATCGCGACGCAGCGCGGGGCTGGCAGGATGGGGCTGACGCGTGAATAGTTTCGCGCCCCGGCGTGTCGCCATTCTGGCCGCACAGAATGCGCAGGCACGGGCGGCGCAAGCGGCCCTGGTGGCGCGCTATGGCACCACCAGCGAAGCCGAGGCTGATGTCGTTGTCGCACTCGGGGGCGATGGCTTCATGCTGGAAACGCTGCATCGCTTTCTGGGCCGCGGCGTGCCGGTATATGGCATGAACCGCGGCAGCGTCGGCTTTCTGATGAATGAGTACCGGGAAGAGGATCTGCCCGCCCGCATTGCCGCAGCACAAACCGCAACAGTGCATCCGCTGCGTATGTTGGCATCGCGCCAGGATGCGCCAGCCGCGGAAGCACTTGCGATCAACGAGGTTTCCCTGCTGCGTGAAAGCCGGCAGGCCGCGAAAATTCGCATCATCATTGATGACAAGATTCGCCTGGCGGAACTGATTTGCGATGGCGTGCTGGTCAGCACCCCGGCCGGCAGCACTGCCTATAATCTTTCCGCGCATGGGCCGATTGTGCCGCTGGGCGCCAATCTGCTGCCGCTGACGCCGATTTCAGCCTTCCGTCCCCGGCGCTGGCGCGGCGCGCTGCTGCCGGCCGAAGCCGTGGTGGTGTTTGAAATTCTTGATCCGGATAAGCGCCCGGTTGCAGCTGTTGCGGATTATACCGAAGTGCGTGAGGTCACCCGTGTTGAGGTGCGCGAAGCGCGCGATGTGTCCCTGACCCTGATGTTCGACCCTGATCATGGGCTTTCGGAACGCATCATCGCAGAGCAATTCACGGTGTGAGCGCGCCGCCGCGCATTCCTGACCGCCTGTTATTCTGGGGCACAGCGATCACCCAGCTGGTCGGTTGGGGGACCTTGTTCATTCCCTTCCAATTGACCGTAACCCCCATGGAAGCGGAGCTTGGCTGGTCGCGGGTATTGCTTTCGGGTGCTTTTACCGCAGGCCTATTGGTTTCCGGTCTGGCGGCGATACCGGCAGGGCGCTGGCTTGATGAACACGGGCCACGGGCCTTGATGACAGGCGGCGCGCTGATGGGCGCCTTGCTGCTGATCTGCTGGAGCCAGGTGACGCATCCCATCGCCTATGTCGTGATCTGGCTTTTGCTGGGCGTCACGCATGCGACCTGTTTATGGGGGCCAGCCATGGCGGTGGTGGTGGCTGAAGCGCGCGATGTTACGCGCACCATCACCGCCATTACGCTGATCACGGGCTTCACCGGCACTATTTTCATCCCGCTGGTGGAAGGGCTGATCGCGCTGTTCGGCTGGCGCCATGCGCTTTTGGTGCTGGCGGCCATGCAGGGCGCGGTTGCCGTGCTGACTGGCTATATGCTGCGCCACGCCGGACCACCGCCCCGCAAAGCGGAAGGCGCCATCAGCACCGGGCTTTGGCAGCGCCTCAAAAACCGCGCCTTCCTGGCGCTTGCGCTGTGTTTTGCCGCGCATGCCTTTATTGGCACAGGGCTTGGTGCTCATCTTATTCTGTTGCTGCGCGAACGTGGCTGGCCGGAAGCCACGGTATTGTTGTTGGCGGCCGCGCATGGGCCAGCACAAGTCACCGCGCGCATGGTGCTTTTCACCCTGGGGCGCGGCGTGCCCATGCGCCGCGTCGGGCGGCTGGCCACATTGCTGCTGCCGATCGGCATGACGCTGTTTGCCATTGCGCCCGATAATCTGTTCCTGACCATTGGCTTTGTCATGGCCTGGGCCGTGGCGGATGGGCTTTTGACCATTGTGCGCGCCGCCGGCGTGGCGGAAATCATGGGCCGCGATGGTTTTGGCGCGGTTTCTGGCGCCTTGTCGGCCTTTGCGGTGCTGCCGCGTACCGCAGCCCCCTTGCTACTGGCCCTGGTATGGGATGCAGCGGGCGGTTACGCGCCCGTGCCGTGGCTATTGCTCGGCATCGCCGTGCTCGCCATGGTAAGTTTTTACGTCGCTTCGCGGGAACACGCTGCCCCAGGCCCTTAGAGCGTGTTGCGTTCACATGGCTTCACGCAACCCGCTCTAGTTCTTTATTTTTCGAGCATCTTCACCCGTTCAGATGATTCCATCTGAACGCGATCTGCTCTGGCGCGCCTAGGGCGTTCGGCCAGCCCCTACGCCGCCGCCGACATAGCCACCACGCAACCCATTGCCATCACAAGCGGCGATGCCCAACAACAACATCGCCGCCAGGATGGCGCGGATCATTGGTCGTTCAGGTGGCAGGCGCTGCGTTGGCCCGGCGCCACTTCGCGCAGCTTCGGCACTTCCACACGGCAGCGTTCCGTGGCCAGGGGGCAACGCGGGTGGAAATGACAGCCTTTGGGCGGATTGAGCGGCGATGGAATTTCCCCCTTCACCACCGCAAAGGCGCGCTTGCGGTTTTCAATCCGCGGCACTGAATCCAGCAAGGACCGCGTATAGGGGTGATTGGGCCGGCGGAAGACGGTTTCCGTATCCGCTTCTTCCACCACGCGGCCCAGATACATGATCACCACGCGATCCGAGAGATGTTCCACCACGCCAAGATCATGGCTGATGAAGAGATAGGTCAGGTCCAATTCGCGCCTGAGGCGCATGAACAGATTGAGTATCTGCGCCTGGATCGAGACATCCAGCGCGGCCACCGCTTCATCGCACACAATGAAATCCGGCTTTACCGCAAGCGCACGCGCAATACCGATACGCTGGCGCTGACCGCCCGAGAATTGATGCGGGTAACGCCGCTTGAACGCGGGATCCAGCCCGGCGCGGCGCATCTGTTCATCAACGTAATCATCGAAGCTGACGCCATCCAGCAGCCCATGCACGCGCGGCGCTTCGCCGACAATATCCTGCACCCGCAAGCGTGGGTTGAGAGAGGCGTAAGGGTCCTGGAAGATCATTTGCGTGCGCAGCTTCATCTGACGCGCGGCAGGCCCTTCCAGGCTGGCAAGATCACGCCCATCACGCAGAATGGTGCCGTCCGAAGGTGGCAGAATACCCGCCACCATGCGGCCCAGGGTGGATTTGCCGCAGCCTGATTCACCAACCAGGCCAACAACTTCCCCCTTGCGTACCGTCAGGTCCACGCCATCCACGGCATGGACCACTTCTTCGCGCACCGGCGCCCCCAGACGCTTGGCGATACGCCCCGCGAAATCGAGCTTTTTTTCGAAGCGGCGGGTAATGCCGCGCAATTCAAGCATGGGCGCGGTGCTCATGCGGCCTCCGGCGCGTCAAGATGGGGGCGGATGCAGCGCGCTTCACGCCCGGGCAGAATTTCCGCCATGGGTGGTTCGGCCATGCAGGCTTCAGCCGCACGTGGGCAGCGCGCCCGAAAGGCGCAGCCCGGCGGCAGATTGAGCAGCGATGGTGTCATGCCAGGGATTTGCCGCAGTGCCTCCCCCCGCTTGTTGCGGCTTGGCACGGACCCAATCAACCCATGCGTATAGGGATGCAGCGGCTGATCCAGCACATCACCCACAGCGCCTTTTTCAACGATGCGCCCGGCATACATGACCGCGATATCATCCGCGAGGCCCGCCACAACGGAAAGGTCATGCGTGATCCAGATCATGGAAGTGCCGGTGGTGGCGCAAAGCTTCTGCACCTCCGCCAGGATCTGCCCCTGGATCGTGACATCCAGCGCCGTTGTCGGTTCATCGGCGATGATCAATTGCGGTTCATGCAACAGCGCAATGGCAATGGCGACACGTTGGCGCATGCCGCCGGAAAACTGGTGCGGATAGGCCTTCAGCCGTTCATCCGGTGATGGAATACCCACCATGCCCAGCGTATCGCGCGCCCTTTGGCGGGCTTCTTCCGCCGAGACCTTCTTATGCGCCTGCACCGTTTCGATCATCTGCGTGTCGATCCGCAGCACCGGGTTCAGGGTCATCATCGGGTCCTGGAAGATCATGGCGATGCGGTTGCCCCGCAAATCGCGCATTTCCTCCTCGGACAATTTCGCCAGATCGCGTCCCTGGAACAGGATGGAACCGCCGGTAATGCGCCCGGGTGGATCGACCAGGCCGATGATGGAAAAGCCGGTGACGGATTTGCCGGAGCCGGATTCCCCGACCAGCCCCATGACCTTGCCGCGGCCGACCGAAAAGGAAACGCCATCCACCGCCTTCACCACGCCAGCGCGGGTGAAGAAATGCGTCTGCAGATCGCGCACTTCGAGGGTTGGTGCTGTCATGCTCATTTCCGAAGTCGCGGGTTCAGCACATCACGCAATTGATCACCAACAAGATTGATGGAGACAATGGTGACCAACAAGGCAATGCCGGGATAGAAGGAAATCCAGTATTTGCCGGACAGCATGTATTCATAGCCATTGGCGATCAGCAGCCCGAGTGAGGGTTCCGTAATCGGCACGCCAAGCCCAAGAAAGGAAAGCGTGGCCTCCAGCGCGATGGCGCGTGCCACCTGCATGGTGCCCACCACAATCAAAGGTGGCAGGCAATTGGGCAGCAAATGGCCGAACAACACCCGATGCGTCGGCAAAGCCAGGCATTGCGCCGCTTCGATATATTCACGCCGCCGTTCCACCAACGCCGTGCCACGCACGGTTCGCGCGTAATACGCCCATTCCACCAGCACCAGGGCGATCACCACATTCATGATACCCTTGCCCAGGAAGGCAAGGATCATCAGCGCGGCCAGGATGGCTGGGAAGGACAGTTGCAGATCCACCAGGCGCATGATCAGGCTATCAGTGCGCCCGCCAGCATAAGCCGCCAGAAGGCCAAGCGAAGCGCCAATCAAGCAGGCCAGCAAGGCCGAACCGGCACCGACAGTCAGTGAAATGCGCAGGCCGTAAATGATGCCAGAGAGCATATCGCGCCCCTGATCATCCGTACCGAGCCAATAGGTAAAGCCCGCCCCCCCGACCGTGCCGGGTTCCATGCGCCCATCCATGATATCAAGCTGGGCCAGGTCATAAGGGTTCTGCGGCGTGATCCAGGGTGCCAAAATGGCCAACAGGACAATGATGCCAAAGACCACCAGCCCGCCAAGCGCCACCTTGGATTCGCAGAATTCCGACACAAAGCGCCGAAAGGGCGTTTCCACCTTATCGGCAGCCTTGGCGGCAATGACAGCGTCGCTCATGTGCCTTTGGTCTCCAGCCGGACCCGCGGATCAAGCATTGAATAGGTCAGATCAACGATCAGATTGATGGTGATGAACATCAAAACGATCATCATGAGGTAAGCGACAATCACTGGCCGATCGAGCACATTGATCGAATCAATGATCAGCTTGCCCATGCCGGGCCAGGCAAAAACGCTTTCCGTCACCACCGAAAAGGCGATGGTGCTGCCCAGTTCCAGCCCGACCACCGTGACCACCGGGATCAGAATATTCTTGAATACATGCACAAAGGTGACCCGCGCTGGCGAAAGCCCCTTGGCGCGGGCAAATTTCACGTAATCCATCAGCATGGTTTCACGCACGCCCGCACGTGTCAGGCGAATGACCAGGCTGATCTTGAACAGGGAAAGGTTGATCGCCGGCATCATCATATGCCGAATGCCGTCCCAACTCAGGAAGGACCATTGCAAGCCGAATAGGGTGCCGGTTTCCCCCCGCCCGGTGGACGGCAGCCAGCCCAGATACACGGCGAATACCATGATCAGCATCAAGCCCACCCAGAAGGTGGGCAGTGAAAAGCCCAGAATGGAACCCGCCATGATAATACGGCTGAAGCGGTTATCGGGCCGCAGCCCGGCGTAAAGACCAAGCGGCAGGCCGATCAGTAGCGCAATGAAGGTGGCGCCAAAGGCCAATTCCAAGGTGGCCGGCATGCGCTGCAAAATCAGCTTGAGCGCCGGTTCATTGAACACAAAGGAACGCCCCAGATCACCCTGCAGCGCATTGGTCAGAAATACCATGTATTGCTGCCAAAGCGGCAGATCGAGACCAAGCGCCCGCACCGCACGTTCACGTTCGATCTGGTCCGCATCAGGGCTGATGAGGATTTCCACCGGATCGCCAATGGCGAAGACGCCAATGAAGACGATCACCGACATGGCCAGGATCACCAGCAGCGCCTGCAGCAAACGACGAACTAGATAAACAGTCATCGGCCCCTATCCGGATCAGCGCGGCGCTGGGCGCACATCCTGCGCCCGGGTCAATTCGTCATTGCGGGCGTCATGCTGCAAATGCCGCCGCATGGCCCAGATATTGGTCTGGACATGCAGCGGGATCACCGCCACATCCTCGGCCGCGATACGCTGCGCTTCGATCACCAGCTGGACGCGCTTGGCTTCATCAATCTCAACCAAGGATTGATCAAGCAGAGAATCCACCCGCGGGTTGGAATATCGCCCACGATTGGAAGACCCCCACCCCTTTTCGCGAGTCTGGGTCGCCAGGATATTGCGCAAGGGATGCGACCCATCGGGGTTCGACCCCCAGCCAATCAGATGCGCGGAAAAATCCGCCCGGCCCGCGCGGCCAATGAAGGTGGTCCAGGGCTGAGCTTCCACCGTGGTGCGCACGCCAATGCGCGTCCACATCTGGCCAATCGCCTGGATGATGCGTGCATCATTCACATAGCGATCATTGGGGCCATTCAGCTGAATGCGGAAACCCTGTGGATAGCCAGCTTCCGCCAGCAAGCGGCGCGCTGCATCGGGATCAAAAGCGGGCGGGGTCACACCAGGCACATGGGTATAGACGCCTTCCGGCAGGAATTGCCCTGCCGGCACCGCAGCCCCTTCCATCACGCGTTCAACAATGGCCTTCCGGTCAATCGCGATTGAAAGCGCGCGCCGCACCCGCACATCCTGCAGGGGGTTCTTACCCAGCGGCTTGCCATCATTATCGGTGATAAAGGGCGAATTCTCATTGGCTTGGCGCAAATGATCCAGCCCCAGGAAAATGAGGCGCAGACCAACCGTTTCTGAAAGCGCAACGCGATTATCCTGCCGAAGCTTCGCCAGATCCGATGTTGGCACCTGATCAATGAATTCGACATCGCCCGCCAGAAGCGCTGCGGTGCGCGCCGCGTCATTGGTGATCATGCGATAGAGCACGCGCTGGAAGGGCGCGCGGTCGCCCCAATAATGATCATTCCGTTCGAATTCGATCCGGTCACCGCTGCGATGCGACACCACGCGATAAGGGCCCGTACCAATCGCGGCACGGCCGGCGTTGAAATCCTCGGTCGTGGCGTTCTGATGCGTTTCCTGATCCAGGATGCGCACATTGGTCATATCCAAAGGCATCAGCGGATGCGGCGCGGCGGTGCGGAAGCGAATGGTCAGCGGGTCCACAATCTCAATGGCTTGGATCGGGCGCGAATAAGCCGCGAAAGACGAAGGGCTATTGGGCACATTGGGCAGGCGCCGCAGCGTGAAGGCCACATCCTCGGCCGTGAAGGGATTGCCATTATGGAAGCGCACATTCGGGCGCAGCTTGAATTCCCAAACATTCGGTTCAACCGTGCGCCAGCTTAAGGCAAGGCCAGGAATATTATTGGATTTGGAATCCGTATTCACCAGCTTATCAAAAATGATATCCGCCACCGCATTGTTGGGCGAGAGCTGGTGGTAATGCGGGTCCAACGAGGTCACCGGCGCACCAACAGCCATGGTGAGGTTCTGTGCCACAGTGGCGCCCGACATCGTCAAAGCGCTCATCGCCACGCCAGCGACCAGCGCCAACTTCCGCAGATGGCTTGTCATAACAAATCCCCCATACCGTTTTGGATTAAGCCCCAAGTCGTTTTAGCAGCCAGCCCGCGCTACCGCTAGCGTGCTGTCCGGCAGCAGCGTCAGTGCAGGCCAAACCCGCAGTAAAGGGGGGGCTAGGGGCCTTCAGCCGCCGCCAGCCCGACGGCGGCCTTCCAGCAGCCCCACAAGGCCGCGCGGCATAAACAGGACGAAAAGCACAAGCAGGAGGCCATAGATCAGCGGTGCGGCACCGATCAGCCCGGTGCCAAATAATACGCGCAGGATTTCCTCAAGCCCGATGGTGAAAATTGCCCCCAGCGTGGGGCCAAGCGGCCCATACATGCCACCTGCGATTGCACCGAAAACAATTTGCAAGGAAATCCCGAGCCCGGCGGAGGTTTCGGGGTTCAGGTAGAGCCGGTATTGCGCCATCAACGCGCCCGCCAGCGCAGCCAGGGCCGCAGAAACCACCGTAACCTTGAGCTTTTCCCAAGCCACCCGGATGCCAATGGAAGCGGCGGCGTCTTCATCCTCACTGATCGCGGCCAGCGCCTGCGCCGACATGGACCGATTTTGCAGATGCCAGACCAGAATCCCAATCGCCCAGGCCGCCAGCGTAATCCACCAGAACCCCGCCTTGTTGAATTGCATGGCACTGAAGGCGGCTTCCGGCGCCAGGCGCGGTGTCATGCCCAGCGAACCGCCGGTAATCTCCCGCGCGGCGGTGACGAAAATGCGCACGATCTCACCGGCTGCGAGGGTAACCAGGGCGAAGTAATGGCCCACCACGCGCAACCGAAAACAGGGCCAACCCAACAAGGCCCCTGCACCCGCTGCCAGCACCACGCTGACCGGAATGCCGATCCAGGGTGAAACCCCAGAGAGGTTCCACAGCATGGCCATGCCATAGGCCCCAATGCCCGTGAAGGCGCCATGCCCGAAGGAAACCTGGCCGAAGCGCCCCATCATCGCCCAGCCAGTGCAAGCCAGGCCCAGCAGGAAGGCCGTGATCAGCAAATGCAGCAGATATTCCGGCGGGGCGAAAAGCGGCAAAGCCGCCAAAAGCAGCAGCGCCGGAATGGCGAGCAAGGGTTTGTTCATCGCGCGAAAAGCCCCCGCGGCCGGACGAACATCATGATGATGAAAAACAGGAAGGCAAAGACATAGGACCACTCGGTGGTGCCCCAGAAGCCACCAACCGAAATGATGATCCCCATCAGGAAGGCCGCGATGAAGCCGCCCAGCATATTGCCGAGCCCGCCCATGACACAGATCATGAAGGTAATCGGGCCGAAGGACAGCCCGACAAAGGGATGCACATCCAATTGCACCAGCAAAAGGCACGCCGCGAGCCCCGCCAAGGCACCGCCCACCGCAGAGGCAATCAAATAAATCCGGCGTGGATCAACCCCCATCAACGGCATGACTTCCCGATCACGCGCAATGGCACGAATGGCGGTGCCGACATAGGTGTATTTCAGAAACAGCCAAAGCAGCGCTGCACCCACCAATGCCGCGATGAAGGCCGCCAGCTTGGTGCCGGAGATAAAGACCTCCCACACTTCCATGGGCGGCATATCTACGCCAAGGCTACGAAATTCCGTGCTGAAAACCAGCGTGGCGCCACCTTGCAGGACGAATAGAACGCCCCCCGTCGCCAGGACCTGATTGATGGGCGGCGCTGTCAGCAAGGGGCGAACCACCAGCACATGCAACAAGACACCAAGGATAGCGATGCAGGGTAGGCAGGTGATGAAAGCCAACCACAGCGGCCAGCCCATCTGATTGTAAAGAAACCAGACGATATACATGCCAACCATGACCAACTCCGCATAGCAGAGCCAGACCACATCCACGACACCAAAGACCAGATTGAGCCCCAGCACCGGAAGCGCAAACACGCCCCCAAGGAGAATGCCGTTGACCAATGCTTCGAGCAGAAAGGGATCGAATAAACTCATCGCTCAATGCATCCCAAGGTAGGATCGGCGGAGTACAGGATCAGCGGCCAGATCAGCCGATTTACCTTCAGCGGCCACGCGCCCGGTTTCCAGCACATAGGCACGATCCACCACCCGCAGGACCTGCGCCACATTCTGTTCAACGATCAGCACGGTCAGGCCTTCCTGGCGAATGCGGCGCACCAGATCAAAGACCTGCTGCACCACCAAAGGCGCCAGACCGGCAGAAGGTTCATCCAGAAGCAGAATTTTCGGGGCACACATCAAGGCGCGCCCAATGGCGCACATTTGCTGTTCACCGCCTGACATGGTGCCGGCCAATTGATGGCGCCGTTGGGCCATACGCGGGAAAAGGTCGAATACGCGATCACGCCGCTCTGCGAAATGCGCCCGCGCAGATTTGGAATAGGCGCCGACCTTGAGGTTTTCCTCCACTGTCAGATGCGGGAATAGCCGACGATTTTCTGGCACATGCGCAATGCCGAGTTCCGGCAAAAGATGCGCTGGTACCTGGGTAAGATCCTGATCACCATAACGCAGGCGACCCGCGCTTGGCCGCAATAATCCGGAAATCACCCGCAACAAGGTCGTTTTCCCGGCACCATTCGGGCCAACCACGCCCACTGCCTCCCCCGGTTCTACCCGTAAGGCGACACCAAAAAGCGCCTGAAAATCGCCATAGCCGGCCTGAATGCCGGAAAGCTCAAGGGTAGCTGAAGCGCTCATGCCGCGCGTGCCTCCGGCGGGCCGAGATAGACTTCCGCCACGCGTTCATCTTCCTGCGCTTCCTGCGGTGACCCAGTGAAAATGACAGCGCCATGATCCAGCACCACCACCTTATCCACCACCGATAGAAGCACGCCCATGATGTGCTCGACCCAGACAATAGTGATGCCGCGTTCATCGCGGATACGCTTGAGCATATCCGCCGCCGCCTGCATTTCCGCGGTATCCAGGCCGCCAAGCGATTCATCGGCCAGCAAAAGCCGGGGCTGGGTTGCCAAGGCGCGCGCCATTTCCAGCTTTTTCAAGCCCGCCGCGCCTAGGCCGCTGACCCGTGCGGTATCATCCACCGGCAATTGCGCCAGCCGCAGCGCATCGCGCGCGCGGGTTTCGGCCTCCACACGGTCGATCTTTTCGCCCGCACCGTAATGCGCCGCCAGTACTGCATTCTCCAGCAGGGAAAGGCTGCGAAACGGGCGCGGTATCTGGAAAGTACGCCCGATGCCGCGGCGGCATACGTCTTCCGCCGCCAAGCCGGCAATTTCCTCACCGGCCAGGCGCACTGAACCGGCACTTGGCTTCAACATGCCCGCGATGCAGTTGAAGGTCGTGCTTTTGCCGGACCCGTTTGGGCCCAGCAGCCCCATGATTTCGCCCTGTGCCACGCTGAAGGAGACATTATCGACGGCTGTAAAGCCGCCGAAACGCTTGGTCAGTCCTTCAACGCTCAGCAGCGCTGGCGCGCCGGACATTCAGCGTGCCGCGTAGGGATTGCCGGCGGGCAAGGGGAAAACGGGCGGGCCGCCGGCAATGGCGTTCGGCCAAATCACCTTGGCCTTGGCGTTTTCATATTGCATCACCACGGCGACAGAACGTTCATTCTGACCCGACATGGCGTGGCCCGGTGGATTGAACTTCACCCCATAGCCCTGGATCGTGCCGCCCACGGGAATATCCACCTGCAAGGCGGATTCACGCAGCGCATCGGCAGTCATGCCGCCGGTACGCGCCACGGTTGGCTTCAGCACATGTTCCAGGAATATCCAGGTATTATTGAAGCCCATCGATGCATGCGTTGGCAGGTCATTCATACGATGCTTGGCCTGGAAGCGCCGCACGAATTCCTGCGCCAGTGCCGCTGCGGTGGGTGTCAGCTTGGAATGATCCAGCATTTGCGTGCCGGCCGGATCCACATTGCAAACCCCGTTCATATCGGCGCCGAAGGTTTCCGCCAAACGATCGATTTGCGAATAGCCGGCGCCATGGCCAATCAGCGCCTTGAAGCGCAAGCCGCCCGAGCGTGCCTGGCGCAGGAACAGGGTGATATCAGGGTTGTAGCCGGCATGCAGGATGACATCCGCCCTTTCCCGCCGCAGCTTGGTGATCATGGTGGAAAGATCCGGCGCCGAGGCCGAATACCCTTCCTTCATCACCAATTGCATATTGCGGGCCTTGCATTGCTGTTCAATGCCAGTGGCAACGCCGGTGCCATAGGGGCCATCTTCATAAATCACCGCGATACGCACACGTTCCGGCGCCACGCCGAATTTCGACTGGGCGTTTTCCTGAATGACGGAAACCGAACCTTCCGCATATTGGTCCGAATGCACCGTGGGGCGGAAGACATATTGGAAATTCTTGTCCTTCAGCACCGCCGTTGCGATGGCGCTGGTGATCCACATGATTTTCTTTGATTGTTCAAAGCGTTGCGACAGGGGCACCGCATGCGCCGAGGAATAGATGCCCGTGACAACTTCAAGTTTTTCCTGGCCCAGCAGGCGTTCTGCTTCATTGATCGCGACATCCGCCTTGCTCTGGCTATCGGCGGATACGGCCTGCACTGGGCGCCCGCCGGCGCCGCCGCGTTCATTGAATAATTCGATGGCCACTTCGGCGCCCCAGAACAAGGGCTGGCTGCCGGCACCGGCAAAGGGGCCTGAAAGGTCGGTCATGACACCGACGCGCAATGGTTCCCCGCGCGCAGGCCCTTGCGCCCAGGCCTTGGGCATGGCGGGCACGCTGGCTGCGAGCCCGAGGCCGGCGGAGGCCTGCAACAGATGACGACGGCTGGGATAATGACCCTTCATAAGCGTTCCCCCAAATGATTTTTCTCTGTTGGGGAGAATCCAAGCCCGCGCCGCTGTCGGCGTCAAGCAAAGATTTCAAGGCAAGAAAACCGGATGCCAGGCCGTCCCCGCCACCAGCCTTGGGCTCTATTCGGGATTGATGCCCGCGGCCCGCATCAGCCCGGCATTGCGCACCCGTTCAGCAGCGATCCGCGCGCGCATTTCAGCCCCACCGCGCGCCGCAGGAACCAAACCATGTTCCGCGAGCTTCGCCGCGGCTGCCGGGGTTCCATAAGCCGCGACAGCAATTTCCTCCAACTGGGCCACCAAGGCGGGCGGCGTATTGGCAGGGGCCGAAAGGCTATACCAGGGCAGCATCAGAAAATCCGGATAGCCAAGCTCCACCATGGTCGGCAGATCCGGATAGCTTGGAATGCGCTGCGGTGAAGGTGTTGCCAAAGCCCGCAAGCGCCCACCCTGCACATGCGGCAGAGCCGCCGCCATGGTGGTGAAAATCATATCCGCGCGCCCGGCGATGATTTCAATCAATGCCGGGGGCGTGCCGTTGAAGGGCAGATGGAGCATTTCAATGCCATTGCGGCGGCAAAAATCCACCCCCAGAAGATGTGCCACCGACCCCACGCCCCAGCTGGTAAATACCAATTCCCCAGGGCGCTTTTTTGCCTCCGCCACCAGATCCGCCACGCTATTCCATTTCGGATTGGCGGCCATGAAGTAAAGCGCTTCAGTCAATATGCTGATATGCGCGAAATCCGCATCCGGATCGAAGCCCGGATTGCGATAGGCGAATTGCGCCATGGTGAAAGTCACATTGGTCGCGACGAAAAGTGTTGTGCCATCCGGGCGCGCCCGCGCCACATGCCGCGCCGCCACTGTCGTGCCCGCACCCGGGCGATGATCCATCACGAAACTGCCGCCGAATTTCTCGACACAGGCATCAATGAAAATACGGCTGGTGACTTCCTGCCCCGCACTGGGCGCATAGGGCAGCACGATATTGACCGGGCGACCACCGGTAAAACTTTGCGCAGCCGCACCCTGGCTTGCCAGTACCGCAGCAGAGGAAAGCAAAAAGCGGCGCCGTGGCAGATCTTCGGACATGGTCATGAATGATGGGTCCTTTTGGGTTGCGATCGACGACGTGCCGTCATTTCCCCGAATAATGCGCCAGATCAAATAATCGGCTTCATCAACTGGTTTATGGAGGCTTTCATTGAAAGGCTAGGCCAAGTCTTGCTCGCATATCAAGCATGCAACCATGTTTGGGCATGGGCGCATAGACGCACAAGGTAAGGCCTGCCTATGATCAATCATGGGGCAGCGAGGCACGCTGACTTCTCAAGAGTGAGGAAACAATGGACGATTTTGCTGCGGAATT
>JACCED010016411.1_pt1 | contig 30037 bp, 29 predicted proteins | sample 7455021 | NCBI WGS metagenome assembly JACCED01 (sample SAMN15323456, study PRJNA562643) | freshwater metagenome | isolation source: river surface water | place: USA:Blue River Watershed | collected 2017-08-19 | reverse complement strand
TTGCTGTTAATTTAAGAGTAATGATTTAGATTTGCACGCACTATCTGTGCTGAGTGTTGAAGCGATAATTCGAAATATTCGATGGTGGCGATTCAGGGATTCGAACCCCGGACCTGCGGATTATGATGAAAATCGCTCCAATTTTCGTCAATAAAATCAGTAGGTTACAAGCCCAGAACCCTACCGTGTAACAAAACGTGTAATGCGGGTTCGGATCTCTGGGCGGGCATCGAAGCGTTACTTTGATAACTCTTCATTACTAACTCTGGATCTCGTAACAAGGAACTTTCAGCATAAAGCTGCCATCCTGCTCAAACCAGAGACTTCTGGTGTCCGCGCCAGATTTCGCTTGCCACCCGCCCCCGTCGCCTCTCCTCAGCAGCCTCACCTCAAAGCCGCGCGACTGCGCAAAAGATGCCGAGAAGAGTTCAGCCTCGCAATAAGCTGATTGATTCGGCAGTTACGTGATGAACAAGGGCCCGACTTAGCGCGCAATCGCCTGCCGGCTTAAGCGGCGTCGCGGCTTTCAAACTCGGCCTCCGGCGTCCAGGCCTCTTCTTGCGTCTCTGAGGTCCAGGTGATTGGCTCCATGCGCCGGCGATTTACCCGTAAATCGAAGACGTCAAATCGGTTGTAATAGCCCACAACATCATGGAACTGTTTTGGCTCGATACACTTGTTCAGGTCAAAGTCGCAGGTAATGATGCCTTCTTCATCTTGCAGCATTTCTCCGATCTGTGCGCCGGTGGGATCTACAAAAAACGAAGCCGCACGCGGAGTTGACTTAAGGATGTTGGCAATGGCCGGTTCGCGCTTGCTTAAGAATTCGACGGTCTTTGTATCCAGACAGGCAGCCGAGACAATGCCAAAAGCTTTGGCTTCAAACGAATGGGCGGCAGCCCTAATCTTGTTAGCTGCAAGGTTATCGTAATTGCCGCCTGTGCTGGGCCGGCGTGTCGGCCATACCGAGGGCCAAGATGAGATGTGAATTTGCTCGCCCTGGGTCATTAAGGAGTAGCGGGCCAATGGGTTGGTGTTTTCACCGCAGATAAGATTGCCAATACTGCCAATGCGAGTGGGCACAACGCGCAGTCCAGCACCATCGCCGGGTGCCCAGATGAGCTTTTCAAAGAAGGTCGGCACAAGCTTACGATGGTGATTAAGCAGCTGGCCTTCGTCGCCGATTAGAACGTTTGAATTCCATACGCAGCCAACACTTGCGCGGCTGCGCTCACTAATACCCATTGAAACAAAAAGCCGCAGTCGTTTGGCTTCGGCAGAGATTGCCGATAGCTCGGCGCCATCGACGTAAACACTTTGTTCGACAAAGTTTTCAAACAAATCGTGATTGTCCATCGGGGCCCAAAGCCCCGCCCAAACCGGGAATCCAGGGATAAACGACTCCGGAAACGTCACAAGTTGAGCGCCCTTGCGAGCGGCTTCGTTGATATATCGAATGGCTTTCTCTGTAGTGGCTGCCTTGTCAAGAAGCACCGGCGCAATATGTGCAGCAGCAACGCGGACGATTTTTGGTGTTGTCATGGCCCCTCCCCAGATCGACGTAAATTTTATGTTGGTCTTGCATTTCGATAAAGAGATAAAATCGCAAGCCTGATTGCATTTTTCTCGCTACCCTGTTGACAATGCCCTTAAAAAAGTCTCTGGACCGGTTGAATTGGGATGACCTCCGACTGTTTCTGGCGGTTGCCAGGGCGGGTAGCCTTGCGCAGGCGTCCAAACGTCTCGGCTTCGATATATCGACGGTGAGCCGGCGATTGGCGCAACTAGAAGAAGATCTTGGAGGCATTCTGTTTGAGCGTAGCCGCTCGGGCCTTAAACGCACGGCACTTGCTGAAGAAGTTGTATTTCACGCGCAACGCGTGGAGAGTGGTGTGATTGGATTGCTCGATGCGGCAGCACAGAAGGGCATCTCGGGCGTCATACGTGTTGCGATGATGGAGGGATTTGGTTCGTTATACCTCTCCAAGAAGCTTACCCCTTTTATTGCATCAAACCCTAACCTTCAGATTGAGCTGGTCACGTCGCCATGCACGGTGAACGTTACGCGCCGTGAGGCCGATATTTTCCTTAGTTTTTTTGAGCTTTCTGGCAGAGGCTTGTACTGCGAGCAAATTGGTGACTTCAGCCTCTTTCTTTATGGCTCCGATGCATATTTCTCGCGGCATGGCATGCCCGAGACAATTGATGACCTCGCGGAGCACGGTTTCGTGACCTATGTGGAGGACTTAATCCAGTTAAACGCAGTACGGTGGCTTTCCGAAATTATCGATAACCCCAAGGTTGTAGTGTGTTCCAGCAGCATGGTGGCGCAGATTTCATTCGCAGAAGCAGGCGCTGGTTTGGTGCTACTGCCCCGTTTTTCGGTCTCGAGTAGCTCATGCCTCAAACCGGTGCTCCCTGAACTGGTGCGCGTGACAAGGCCGCTGTTCCTGAGTGCGCCCCAAGATCTCTGTGAGATCGATCGCGTGACTACCGTAATGTCGTGCATACGCACAATTATTGAGCAAGACCGCGATTATCTTTTGGGTTGTTAATCTTGCAAATTTGCAAGGCCAGTTGAATTTTTGCGACATATTCAAAAGACAAGGTTTGCAGTACATTCGGTTCGAAGGTGCTAGTGCAAGCGTGACGTTGAGCCGAAAGGAGTATTGGCGGTGTTGAAATGTTCTGATCACTTATTTCCCGCTGTTGTGTGATGCGAGCCGCCATTCTTCTGTTCCCCCAGATCGATCAGCTGGATTGCACCGGTCCCTTTGAGGTGCTTTCACGCATTCCTGACATGCACTTGGACTTGGTGGCCCAAACCATAGATCCCGTGATTGATATGAAGGGTTTAAAGCTCACGCCCACTGCAGATTTTCAAAGCGTAGGTCAGCCTGATGTGCTGGTGGTTCCTGGCGGCTACGGCCAGTTTCCGTTGATGACAGATGCGCCGACAATTCAGTGGCTGCAGACGGTGTCCTGCGAAGCAAAATATTTTTTGTTTGTTTGCACAGGATCACTGCTCGCAGGAATGGCGGGCCTACTTGAGGGTCGTCGGGCCACTACTCACTGGAGCGCCCATCATCTGCTTGTGCATTTTGGCGCAATACCCATTGATGAGCGAGTGGTGCATGACGGGCCGATCGTGACCACGGCCGGCGTAACCGGCGGCATTGATGGCGCGCTTTACCTCGCCGCCCAGATCGCAGGCGAACAAGTAGCACAAGAAATTCAGCTATACATGGAATATGAGCCACAGCCACCATTTCATGCGGGCACTCCCAAGCTTGCCCCACCAGCGGTATTAGAGGTGGTTCGTGAGCGGGCAGCATCCATCACGGAGCAGCGCCGCATGGTGAGCGCGGCCTACGCAGTTCAACAGGGGAAACAATGACACAGATAAAAAGAGACGGCTGCCGATGAGTAGCACGATTGCGGTCCTGGCCATAAATGGTCTGGTTTTTGGGCTGATCATTGCCCTGATAGCTTTAGGGCTGTCGATTATTTTTGGGTTGCTCGATGTGATCAATCTGTCACACGGCGATTTTTTTATGATCGGCACGGTGGTGGCCTATACCGTAATCACTTCGACAGGGCTTTTTTGGCCTGCATTTATTCTTGCGCCATTGATCGGCCTTGTGTTGGGTGCGCTGATTCATCTCATCGTCATCAAGCCTTTAAAAAACGCAGCAGCGCTTACGATTGTGGCAACCTTTGGCTTATCAATGATTATTCAGGAAGTGGTGCGAATGACTTTTGGCGCAGCACCCAAGCGTCTGATGCCGCCGATTGAGGGTACGTTTAATTTACTTGGAGTTGACTATGAGATCTATCGCGTCTTCGCGGCGGTAGCATCCATATTAGCGATCAGTGCTTTCTTTGTTTTTCTAAAGAGAACCAAATTCGGAACCTGGATGCGCGCTGTGCGTCATGATCGCGATGCGGCGACGGCGTTGGGTATTCCGACACAAAAAGTCTTCATGGTCACTTTTGGCATGGGCTTTGCCATGGCCGCAATGGGCGGTGTGGTGGCAGCGCCAATAACTACGGTAGATTTCCGAACCGGCGTGGATATTCTGCCTTTTTGTTTTATGGCGGTTATTATCGGCGGCTTGGGCAATTTGCCGGGTACAGCTGCTGCAGCGGTGCTGCTTGCCTTTATGGAAGGAGTGATCTCGGGCTTCGCGGACCCCACCATTGCCCGCATCTGCTCGCTTGTGTTGATGAGTACGGTGCTGCTCTTTCGGCCGCAAGGCTTGTTTAGAGGGCTTGCCAAATGACCCAGGGCATCTTCTCGCGAGGGCTTTGGGTGGTGCTGATCGCAACACTACTTGCTGCGCCGTGGCTTTTACCACTGGTGGGTGATGCATTCTGGCTAAGTATTCTTACTGAAATACTGATCTGGTCCTGCTTTGCTGGAAGTATTAATTTCTTGCTGGGCTATGTGGGCCTACTCTCATTTGGGCAGGCGCTTTATTTTGGCTTTGGCATGTATGGCGTAGCCTTGGGGCTCACTGCTATGGGCCTCGGCTTTTGGGCATCGTTTGTGCTCGGACTGGTTGCTTCAGGCGCAATGGCGTTCATTACCGGCATTTTTGCGGTTCGACTGACCTGGCACTACTTCGCGATTATCACAGTGGTGTTTTCGCTGATTTTTTATTTTATTGCGCTCACCATAAAGCCCATCACAGGCGGTGATGACGGCATAAATTTTAGCGCACCGGAGATTCTCAGTCTCGGAGACTTCAAGATCACGTTTGCTAATCCGATTGACCAATATTTTTTTGTGCTGCTGGTCGTCGCCCTGTGTTTTATGCTGGTCAAAGTTATTGTGGCTAGCCCTTATGGCCGCTCGCTGATCGCGATTCGTGACAACGATACACGTGCCGCACTAATTGGGCTGAACGTGTATCGGCTGCGGCTGAGTGCCTTTGTGATTGCGGGCATGCTAGCCGGTGTTTCCGGCTCGCTTTTTGCGCTTTATGGCCGTTATGCATCAGCTTCGTACATGTTTTATCACGTATCAGGTGAGGGTGTGGTTTGGGCGATTGTGGGCGGAGTCAGTACGTTGATGGGTCCATTCATCGGCACCAGTCTTTTTGTGCTGATACGAGAAATCATTTCTAGTCATTGGCAGCACCACGCACTAATCGTGGGTGCGTTTGCAATTCTCGTGGTGATCTATGCGCCCAAGGGCATCGTAGGTTTTTGGAATGACTGGATCGGCCGCAGGTTCGGCGGAGGGCGCAAATGACACCATTTTTGCGCATAGAGCACCTAAGCAAATCCTTTGGTGGCTTAAAGGCGGTCAATGATGTATCGCTGGATTTGATGCCTGGAAAAATCAACGCCATCATTGGCCCAAATGGCGCCGGAAAGACCACGCTCTTTAACCTCATCAGCGGGTTCATTCCGTCCGATTCTGGCCGGATCGTATTCGAGGGTAAAGACATCACTAAATGCAAGCCATTTCAGATTTCGCGCCTGGGCATTAAGCGCACGCTCCAGATTAAGAGCATTTTCCCGAGCATGACCGCTTATGAAAACATCTGGATGTCAGCCAATGCGCACTTGCAAAATCTTCATCCATTTAGGCCCTGGACATCCTATGCCGATGTGCGGAGCAAAGTGGAAGAGGTAATCGAGTACTTTGAGCTGCAAAAGCTGGCTAATATCCAAGCAGGCACGCTTTCATACGGTGATGTTGCGCTTTTAGAGATCGGTATGGCGGTCGCCGCCGATCCCCGGGTGATTCTTTTAGATGAGCCAGTATGTGGGATGAGCCCAAGCGAGACCGAGCGAGTAGTATCCAAGATTCTTGCGCTAGCTAAGCGTTTTCATATCGTAATCATCGAGCACGATATGGAGGTGGTGTTTCGCATGGCCGAGCAGATCACAGTGATGGCGTTTGGCGCGGTTTTAGCTGCCGGAACGCCAGCAGAAATTGCTGGAAATCAAAAAGTTAAAGACGTCTACTTTGGCACCGAAGAGGAGCTTGCATGAGCGGCACAGATATTTCGCTTGAGCTGCGCAACGTCTCATCGGGCTATGGCAAGGTGACCGCATTGCGTGACGTCGGGTTTAAGCTTTTTAGAGGCGAAGCTTTGGCGATTTTGGGAAGAAACGGTGTGGGGAAAACCACCACACTTAAGACCATCATGGGGCTTTTAAAACTTAATGCCGGAGAGATTGAGTTTGAGGGAAAGCCTCTTTCCAGCCTTTCAGCGCATGAGATACCGCGGCTTGGTATCGGCTATGTGCCTCAGGGCCGCGGCATTTTCCCTAATCTCACAGTCCGAGAGAACCTTTACATTGGCTATCGCGAGCCAAAGGCGAGGGACGTTTCGGATTATGTGTTTGAGCGTTTCCCGCGTCTTAAAGAGCGGCTAGATCAATATGGGGGCACGCTTTCTGGCGGTGAGCAGCAGATGCTCTCAGTGGCGCGTTGCCTGATCATGAATCCTAAAATTATTCTGCTGGATGAGCCGACAGAAGGCATCATGCCAAAGCTTGTTGCAGAGATCCGAAATGAGATTAAGAAAATTAATTCGGAAGGAATTGGCATATTACTAGTGGAACAAAACGTGCAGACTGCCTTGAAGCTATGTTCGCGCATTCTGGTCATGGACAAAGGAACAATCACGTTTGAGGGCCAGACCGAAACTATTAAGCAGGACCCTGAGCTGCTGCATCGGCACTTGGGCATGTCAGTTTAACTTTTCAATAAGGAGATTGCTGATGGACAAGACTGAGAAGGCTGTACAAACCCCCGATCGTCAACGGCGATCGCTCATGGAATACGCTCTAAAGGGCGGTATAGCTGCAGGTGTAGCCAATATGACCATCATGAAAGATGTGTTTGCTCAGGCTAGCGGCCCACTGGTGATCGGCCATCACGTGGAGATCACGGGCGGTTTTGCATCGTGGGGCTATTGGCATGACAAGTGCGCCCGCAAGGCCGTTGAAGTGATTAACGCCCAAGGCGGCATTGCTGGCCGCAAGGTGGAGCTCGTATCCGAAGATACTGAATCTAATCCGGCTGCAGGCGCGCGCAAGCTGCGTAACCTGATTCAGCGTATGAATGCCGAGTTCATTTCCGGTTCGGTGCATTCCGGCATCATGCTGGCATCGATTCCGATTGCCACTGAACTGAAGACACCTTATTTTTCCACCGGTGAGGCGACCGAGGCGACTGGCTCCAAGGGAACTCGCTATAGCTTTAGAACCGGCGGCGATACCTATTCACTGGCGGCTGCCGGTGTTCCGTGGGCTATGGAAAACCTTGGTAAAAAATGGGCGGTGATCTATGCTGATTACGCTTGGGGTCAAAGTCACTTTGCCGAAGCTAAAGCGGTAGTAGAGCGCATGGGCGGCAAGATCACCAAAGGCATTCCGGTGCCATTGGATGCCAAAGATCTTGTGCCTTATCTCACCCAGATTCCAGCAGACACCGAAGTGCTCTTTTCAATTTTCTTCGGCTCACTATCCGTGGCGTTTTACACCCAAGCAAAATCGATGGGCGTTGATAAGAGGATGAAGATGTATTCGGTTTCAGGGACGATCGAGGCTATTCTTCCGGATGACATCGAGGGCGCAGCCGAGGGCGTTTATATCGTGGAAAACTTCCCGCGTATGGCTAAGTACAAAGCCGACGCATTTCACGCCGAGTTTAATAAACGCCTTGAGATCGATGATATCCACGCCCGCGAGCTAAATTCTAAGCGTGTGATGGCGAAAAGCCACTGTTGGCAGTCATGGGAAAACTTGTTTGCGATCAAGCAGGCGGTTGAAACGTCCGGCTACAAAACCCGCAAAGATGTCGAGGGCGTGATCCGTGCCTTGGAGGGCATCACGCTTAAAAACTCTCTCGGTCATCCGCAGGGCGATAAGCTGATCCGTAAAGAAGACCATAGCGGTATCCTCGATCACTATATTAGCCGCATTGAAAAAGGCCGATTTGAGGTGAAAAAGCGTGTCACCAAAGAAGAGCTCGCCAAGCAACTCCCGGTCCGGTACGATCTTTCCAAACAGCCTGTCTAGCCAGGGCATTAAAGCGCACAGTCGGCAAGGTCGACTGTGCCGCTTGCAGCACATTTCCCCCATATTGAGGTCATGATGTTTGAGCGACTCAAAGCCGCACGCGATGCCTCGGCCCAAAAAACCGAGCTTAAGCGTATGCTTGCTGATTGCGATGAGCTGATACGGGAGCGTGGCCAATCGGTGAGCGTAGGAATTGCCACCCGTGTGATCGCTCGATTCAATAAGATGGACGCAGCAGCACGAGCAGAGTTTTACGATCAGCTTGCTAGCCGCTATAACCCTAATCTCGACGAGATTGACGAGGCGCTTGACGCTTACCGTAAATTTCAGACTGCAGAGCATCTGGTGCGGCTTGTGAAGTCTAGTGAGCCTCCGCGCCAGGAGTTGTTAAGGCGCATCAATCGCGCGCCATCCGGCACAGGCATTGTGGTGCGTATGCGCCAAGAGATTCTTGCACGCATGAAAAGCAACCCCCAGCTATCCGCAGCGGATGCAGATTTTGAGCATCTACTTTCGTCTTGGTTTAACCCCGGTTTTTTAGAGCTCAAAAAACTAGATTGGACTTCTCCTGCGCATTTGTTAGAGCAGGTGATTCAGCATGAAGCTGTGCATGCTATTGACGGCTGGTCTGACTTGCGGCGCAGGCTTGAGCCCGATCGCAGGCTTTTCGCTTATTTTCATCCGGCGCTCCCAGGCGAGCCTTTAATTTTTGTGGAAGTGGCGCTTGTGGCTGAGATGCCTAAGGCAGTGGGGCCGCTTTTGGATCGTAGCAAAAATCCAAATCTAAACAAAAAAGATTACAAGGTTGCGGCGTTTTATTCGATCTCTAACTGCCAGCCGGGGTTAAAGGGCATTCATCTTGGAAACTTCTTGATTAAACGTGTGGCAGAGGACTTGAAGAATGAATTTCCTACGATTAAAACCTTTTGTACGCTCTCACCTATTCCATCGCTTGCGGATTTTCTAGCCAAAGGGCCATCTTGGGACGAGCGCTACTTCACTACGCGCCAGATTGAGTCCTTTGATCAGGATGTAGTGCGCATGCAAAATAAGTGGCAAGCGTTCGCCAAATCGGGCGCCCATGACGATACGGAAGATATCAAAGCAGTAACCCGTCTTTGCGCCGCCTATCTGGCACAAACAAGCTCAGATGAGTCTCGCCGATGCGACCCCGTAGCCCGCTTTCACTTAAACAACGGCGCCGTGCTTGATCGCATCAATGTAATGGCAGATGCATCGGCTAAGGGTCTGCGTCAGTCATTTGGTTTGATGGTTAATTATCGTTATGAACTTGATGCTGTAGAAGAAAATCACGAGCGCTTTGCTCGTGGCGAGGTCGCCTGCTCAAGCGTGGTGAAGAGTCAGATAAAGACTTAGCTGCAAAAACATGCCCATGTCGTTTGACGCCACTTTGATCGGTGCATGTTTTGTATTGGCTTCTGCGCGGGTTTACTGGATTTGCGTGTCTTGCTAGCGGATTAAGCCAAGGTTCGGGTGAAAAAATGAACCCGACTCATGTATTTTTAGTGGTCTTGTTTGAGTGGTGGCGATTCAGGGATTCGAACCCCGGACCTGCGGATTATGATGAAAACCGCTTCAATTTTCGTCAATAAAATCAGTAGGTTACAAGCCCAGAACCCTACCGTGTAACAAAACGTGTAATGCGGGTTCGGATCTCTGGGCGGCCATCGAAGCGTTACTTTAAGTAACGGCTAAGCCCAACGATCGCGCTTGACCATCACGAAAATGAAAGTAGTAAATAATTTAAACGAACCTTGTTGTCGTTTTAAAGACCTGATAGAGATCACTCTCAATAAGAGGACTAGGGTCTGTAAACGCAACGGTCGCAATCACTATGTATTTTTAACAAACGCCTCTTGCTCTGGAGTCTCGATGCTACCGGGGCGTGCTTTTCGCACTATCGCTATTGCTTCCTCCGGTTTTTTCCCCATGGCAACAAGCAGCACCGCGGACATCATACCGGTGCGCCCCAATCCACCGGCGCAGTGAATTAGCAAATCGTGCCTACTTTCTAGTTCGCTCAAGAGTTTGGGTATGCTGCATTCCAATGTTTGCTTAACCTCGGCTGTTGGTATGTCGAAATCTGCTATCGGAAACTGATACCAGTTAATTCCAGCCTCATTAAGTTTTTTCCTAATTTCCCCGGCGCCGTGATGTTTTAGTTCTGTTTCTGAGAGCAGAGAAATAACAGTACGGAACCCGCTCTGTTTGATTGTTTCGATATCGTGATCTAAATCATGATTCCAGCGCTTACCCGTGATGTCTACGCTGGTACGCCCCGGGCATTGGCTCAATCCTATAGTGCCGCCAAGCGGGGTTTCAATGCGATCAATTTTCAGCTGGTCGTATTCTTGATTGATAGACATATCTAACGTTTTATTTGTCTCTGCGTGAGTGAAAGTCTTCAAGGAGCATTAGTAATGTAGAAAGTGCTTTGGTGTGCGACTTACTCTTAAGTGTTATTGCTTTGGCGTCTACTGTATGTGAGAAAAAATCTGGTAGCACACTGCGCATTAGCTTTCTTTGGACCCATTGCTTTGCATAATGATCGGGTAAGTAACCAATGTATTCGCCACTGAGCACGAGTAAAGCAATTCCTTCGATACTTTGAGCGGTTGCGGAAAAGTTAAATGATAAGTGTTGCTGGGTAACTTGCGACTCTCGCAAATACCCACGAGTCACATAATCTGCGCCCACTAGGTCGTTGAGATCGTGTGTCTTTTTATTGAATAACGGGTGTTCTTTGCCAATGTATAAAGAGACCGATTCCGTATAAAGAGCGATTTCATGCACACCGGGATTAGTTATATGAAATGGGCCTATGGCGATATCTATTCTCTCCTCGAGCAGCAATCTTTCTAGTTCGCTTGGATTTTTGATCTCAAGATTGATTTCCAAATTTTTGCTTTGATTTTTTAGTGCTTGTATTACAGGTACAAGAAGGAAGTTCTCATCCGTTATTACATTATCCACAACACCAATTTTGAGACTTCCCGATACAGCTTTGGTCACGACGCTGAGCTCTGATTGAAATTGCTCAAGAGAGTCAAATAACTTGTTGCAGGATTCTAAGACGCTTTGCCCTTCTTTTGTAAGTTTGAATCCTTTGCGTCCACGGTCGCACAACTTTAGTCCAATTGCAGCCTCAAGTGAGGCGAGGTGAGCGCTAATTGTTGGGAGATTTATGTTGAGTGCTTTTTCGGCAGCGGATAAACCGCCACATTCCGCCACCTGTTTAAAGAGCTTTAAACGTTTTACGTCAAGATCTCGCAGCATTTGATCCTTTTGTTTACGGAAATATCAAAGTTTACTTCGAGGCGGTGATATTTAACGTTTGTTAGTGATCATGTAGCTTCCGTTCAGACGCTATCGAAAAATAAGCGACACCACGCTGAATTTTAGACGAAGGGATGCCGATGACCAATAAGAACTTTCTTCCGATCACAGGCACGGTAATGCCGCGATATGCTGGGATTGCGACGTTCATGCGATTGCCGTACTTACAATTCGATGACGCAGACGCAGCAAAAGTCGAAATCGCTTTGGTTGGTGTCCCATGGGACGGGGGGACGACCAATCGTCCTGGCGCCAGGCATGGCCCCCGTCAGATGCGTGACCTATCTACGCTCGCCCGTAACGTAAACCGTTCCTCAGGAATAAACCCGTTCGAACTGTGCAATTGCGCTGATATGGGAGACAGCCCTGTTAATCCTGTTGACCTAAATGCTACGTTGCAACATGTCGAGGATTTCTTTGAGCAGTTGCACCATCGAGGGATTGTTCCTCTAGCTGCAGGTGGCGATCATCTTGTTACCCTGCCAATCATGAGGGCTATAGCAAAAGATGGGCCTGTCGGAATGGTCCATTTTGATGCCCATACCGACACCTGGGATCGCTATTTTGGCGGAAGCAAATTTACTCATGGCACGCCATTTCGTCGAGCAATTGAGGAGGGTGTGCTCGATCCAAAGCGCACTGTGCAAATCGGGATACGTGGAGCGCTCTACAACGATAGCGAAAATGACTGGGGCGAGCAGCAGGGAGTACGAGTGATTGACATAGATGAGTATCAGAAGCTTGGTACCGCGGCCGTCATAGAGGAAGCAAGGCGGGTTGTTGGCTCAGGACCAACATATGTGAGTTTCGATGTGGATTTCCTCGACCCTGTTTACGCTCCCGGAACGGGTACGCCGGAGATTGGTGGGGCAACGACATATGAAGCACAGCAACTTATCCGCGGTTTGCGGGGGCTTAATCTGATTGGTGGGGATGTGGTGGAGGTTTCGCCGCCCTTTGATCCTAGTGGCGGCACGGCGTTGGCTGGGATGACAATTATGTTTGAAATCTTATGCGTACTAGCAGAAGCGAGGTGTCGTCGTAGTGCGGGTTAGCAATTGGTGTTATTAAAAAAACATATGGAGACATAAAAATGCAAATAAAAAGATGCAAGCTGACTGCTTCAAAGACAATTCATATCTTAGCAATGACATTGGCGGTTCACTCGTTTTCTGCAAATGCCGGTGAGCTAACTGTCTACAGCTCCGTGGAGCCGGACAATTTGAAAGTGTTTTCAGACAACTTTGCAAAAGCCCATCCGAACATCAAGGTAAATTGGGTTAGAGACTCAACAGGTGTTATCCAAGCTCGGGCGATAGCTGAAAAAGACAATCCCCGGAATGACGTTTTTTTTGGGCACGCCGCCACTGACCTTTTGGCGCTTGATCAACTTGGTATGTTTTTACCGTACGCACCCAAAAACATTGAAAAATTAGATGGTCGATATCGAGATAAGAAGTCACCGCCTACCTGGACGGGCTTGTGGGGATTTGCGGCAGCAGTTTGTTTTAACCCAATTGAAGCTAAGAAGCGGAACATACCAAAGCCACAGAAGTGGAGCGACTTAGCGAACCCAGTATACAAAGGACAAATTACTATGCCCAATCCGGTTTCCTCTGGAACGGGATTTCTAAACGTCGCTGGCTGGATGCAGATTATGGGCCAGGATAAGGCCTGGTCTTTTATGGATCAGTTGCACAACAACATAGCGTCTTATACACATTCCGGCTCGAAACCCTGTAACCAGGTCGCTGCCGGTGAGTATGTTGTAGGTATTTCATTGCCTGGACGTGCAGCAGATTTGCGCACAAAGGGCGCTCCTTTGGAGGCTGTGATTCCAGAAGATGGAATTGGCTGGGAAATGCAGGGGGTCGCAATAATGCGTGGAACCAAAAATCCAACGGATGCGAAGACATTTGTAGATTGGGCCGTGTCTGAGGGCGCAATGGAGTCTTATGCATCACGTGTGGAAGTTGTTGCTATGACTGGCAAAACAGCTCGTCGTGACAATATGCCGGCAGAGGTTTCTACTCGGATGATAAATAATGATTTCTCCTGGGCGGCGAAAAACAAGACTAAAATTTTAGAGGAGTGGCGCAAGCGTTACGACACAAAAACTGAGCCAAAGCGCTAGGGTCCGATAGTGACATCTAACAAATGAGCTCAACTAAAGTGCAGCAATCAGATTTTATTTCCGTAAAAAATCTCTACAAAACTTACGGGGATGTCTGCGTATTAAAGAACCTCTCCTTCGAAATCCGTGAAGGAGAGTTTCTCTGCTTTCTTGGCCCATCGGGCTGTGGCAAGACAACGCTGTTGTTTTGCCTTGCCGGCCTAGAACAGCCTACATCCGGGAATATCACAAAGAGGGGAGGTCCGTTTCTCACGAAACCCCCCTCTGAGCGAGACGTGGGTATTGTTTTTCAGTCTTACGCGCTATTTCCGAATTTGACGGTAATTGAAAATATTCGGTTTGGTCTAGAAAATCAAAAAAAATCGAAATCGGATATACGGAAGATATCTGGAGAGCTTGTTGAGCTATTGTCGCTGTCCGGGCATGAGCGTAAGTATCCGGGGCAACTGTCGGGTGGGCAGCAGCAGCGGGTGGCTCTTGCGCGTGCAATAGCTGTTTCACCATCACTCCTGCTGCTCGACGAGCCGCTTTCGGCTCTTGACGCGCAGGTGCGTGCGAGGCTTCGCGGCGAACTTCGTGATCTTCAATCCCGTCTTGGTATAACGACCATAATGGTCACACATGACCAAGAAGAAGCTCAAAGTTTGGCGGACCGAATCGTTCTAATGGATCATGGTGTAATTGAGCAAATTGGTAGCCCTTGGGAGATTTACAATAAACCCCAAAGTAAATTTGTTGCGGACTTTATCGGAGTAAGTAACCTTTTTGATGCTGAGTTGGTACATCCGGGCTTATGTCGTACGGCACACTTCGATTTGCCCATAAAGACAACCACTTTTTTAGCCGGTGATCGTTTCACAGTGCTTCTGCGACCCGAAGACATAGAGGTTTATCGAGAGCCACAGGCGTCGTGTTTTACAAGTGGTGTTGTTGAGAAAGTCGAGTTTTTGGGGCCGCTTGTAAGGCTACACATCAGATTGGGAAGTGGTCCGAAGATCGTAGTAGACCGGCCACAAAAATTTCTACAGAGCGGACCCGTCAAATTAAGCACTAGCGTCTGGCTAAGCACGGAATCCGGTGATGTAAAAGCTCTTCCTCCGAAACTCGTCGACTCCCAATAACGATGACAAGCTCAGTTGCGACACCGCGTGAGCGAGGAGATTGGCTCGCTACCGCGTTACTTTATTTTTATGGGCTGTTGGCAACTCTCGCAGTTTTTATGCCGATGTTTATGCTGCTTACTCGTAGTGTCAAGAGCGGCTCGGGTGATTTTATCGGCCTTGAAAACTATCAGAAATATTTTGGTTCTTCCGCCTTAATTGAATCATTTTTTAACAGTTTTTTAGTTGCCAGCATTACGGCAATCTTCGTGATACCAATTTCCTTTCTTTATGCCTATGGATTGCATCGAACCTGTATGCGATGGAAGGGTGTTTTTCAGCTCGGGGTATTTTTGCCGCTATTAATTCCTGGGTTGTTAAAAGCCATTGCTTTAATTTACTTATTTGGGAATCAGGGTATCTTTAAGTCAATCTTATTCGGCGGGTCGATATACGGCGCTGTAGGTATCGTTGTTGCCTCCATTCTCTGGACATTTCCGCATGCAGTTTTGATTATTTCGGCATCATTACTCAATGCGGACCGGCGTCTCTACCAGGCGGCTGATGTATTGCACGCCTCTCCTATCCGAACGTTTATGACCATAACTTTGCCTGCTTGTCGATATGGATTGATTACGGCGGCGCTCGCAGTTTTTGTGATGGTATTCACGGATTTCGGTATTGCCAAGGTGATTGGTGGAAACTTTAATTTACTTGCAACCGACATATACAAAGAAGTTGTAGGGCAGCAAAACTTTGAGATGGGGGCTGTTATTTCGGTCGTCTTGCTTATCCCGGCGATCGTAGTGTTTGTATTTGAGCGCATCGCAGCGGGAAAGCAATCACTTCAGATTACCGGGCGCTCATTACCGCTTATTCCAAAGCCGGCCTTGCATCGCGATGTTTTTTTCTTCGTGTTTTGTCTTTTTGTGCTGTTATCAATCCTTCTAATTCTAGGGATGGCTCAGTTCGCTGCGTTGGTAAAGTTTTGGCCGTACAACCTCTCGTTGACATTTTCGAACTATATTTTTGATCTGCAAGGTGTCGGTTGGTTAAATTTTTGGAACTCGTTGAAGATGTCCGTGCTTGCGGCAACTTTTGGTATGTTGCTCTCTTTTCTTGGTGCGGCGCTCATTGAGAAGACTCAAAATGATTCCGTTTTACGTAAGGCGTTGCATCTGACAATGCTTCTGCCGATGGCGATCCCGGGTCTAGTCTTGGGGCTGTCGTATTTGTTATTTGTTAATAGTCCTGATAACCCTTTGGGCTTTCTCTACGGGACTATGGGCGTGCTAGTCATTAGCACAATCACACACCTTTATACCGTGCCCCATTTGACAGCGCTTACCGCTCTTAAAGGACTCAGCAGGGAAATAGAGTTGGTTAGCCGTTCCTTGCGTACACCGATATGGCGCACGTTCTTTGTGGTTACGATACCTGCTTGTGCGGGTGCTTTACTCGATATTTGGTTGTATCTGTTCCTGCGCGCTATGACAACGCTTTCGGCCGTAATATTTCTCTACACCGTGGATACTAAACTTGCGGCCATCGCTGTCATTCATGTGGACGAGACTGGTTACACTGCATCAGCCGCTGCGATGGGAATGCTCATAGTTTATGCGTGCCTTGTAGTGCGAGTTATTCATTGGATACTGTCATCGTTCGTACTGAAGAAGTATCAAGCGTGGCGTAAATAGGAGCCATGTTGCTCGCCTCAAACAATGTTCAAATAGGGGAGGCGGGTAACCCTTAAACACCCTGTTTGTTATGAGTGTTGAAGCGTGGCTTTTAAAAATTTGATGGTGGCGATTCAGGGATTCGAACCCCGGACCTGCGGATTATGATGAAAACCGCTCCAATTTTCGTCAATAAAATCAGTAGGTTACAAGCCCAGAACCCTACCGTGTAACAAAACGTGTAATGCGGGTTCGGATCTCTGGGCGGCCATCGAAGCGTTACTTTAAGTAACGCATTAAGTCCGTGTCTACGATACCGGGCTTAGCGCACAATATCCTCTTCTGTCTCATGGTAATTTTAAGCGTGGCTTCGCGCCATGAATAGATCTGCTAATATCTTGGGTGTGAAAAACTTCTGGCTTCTCTTCGTTGCGTTGGTCATACCGTTGCAGGCGGCGCTGGCTATGAGTGCGAGCTATTGTGAACTGGAATTAATGCCGAAAGATCACGCCGGACACCACTTACATTCCGACCAAGACGACAATACATCCAGCAAATCAGGAGTTGGTTCCTTTTCCCGCGATATCGCTGTTGAGGGGACGTCGGATGCTATGTCACAAGATGCCGCTAATAGCCACCACTGTGGGACATGTCATTTTGGGTGCAGCCCCGTAGCGACAATTGACCGCCTGGGTATTAAATTGCCATCAGTAGTGTCTAGCATGGATTTTGGCGAGTTGAAGTTATTTGTATCTTCCCCACCGTTAGATCTTCCTGAACGCCCCAAGTGGGCAAACCTCGCCTAAGCGGCGGGGTGATCTCAAATATAGATTCCTAGGCGCGCACTGCGCCTCCCCGTCATTCATTCTTTACTTTCTCTTTGGAGAAGTTGATGGTTGTTTTGCGTCGGAATTTAATAATTTTGATTTCTTTGCTGCTGTCTAGGAGTGCATTTGCACAAGAGATCAGCGGCATGGGCTCAATCGTTCAAAGGGCGATGGATTATCAAGCACTAGAGCGTGTCGAATCACTGCGACAAGAGTCGGCGATAGCACGCTTAGACTCATCGAATCGTCTAGTTGCGGGCAATCCGAGTTTTACACTTTCGCAAAAAAGCGATCGTTGGAACAAAAATCTGGGCGAGCAAGAGGACACGGTTGGCGTGTCTTTACCGTTGTGGCGGTGGGGTGAACGCCAAGCCGCCACAACCGTCGCTGCATCAGAGCTCGTTGCGGTTCAGGCTGAGAGCTTAGCTGCAAAAAACCTGCTCGCGGGTAATGTTCGTGACAGCGTCTGGGGTTATATTCGCGAGCATTTACGGCAGCAAACCTTAGAAAAGCAGATCGACGAAGCGGAGAAGACTGAATTAGATGCAAGGCGTCGTTTTGAAGCAGGGGATCTCGCAAAAGTCGATTGGCTAAACGCGAAGGTCGCCCTGCAAGGTATCTCTGCGGAGATTGCCGAACAAAACAACCGTATCAATAAGGCTGAGCAACAGCTCATCGCATTGACGGGACTAACGGGATCTCAGCTTGGTTTTGGCCCTAGAGAGAGATATGCCGATACATTGATTGGGAAATTAGCTGAGCAACCCCCTCGCTATGATGAGCGGGATCTTGCCTTGAGCACGTCCGCTGACCATCAGCTTCTTTCAACGAGGGTGAAGAGGTCACAAGATCGTCTGAGACTTGCGCAAGAGCGGGGTTCGGGTAGCCCTGAGTTGAGTATCGGGTCTTCCCGATCCAGGGGGCTATCTGGCGACCCCTTCGCGCGAACTGTGACGCTCTCGATCTCGATTCCCTTTGGCGGTGGTAGCCAGGCACGGTCAGATGTCGCGCAAATCACTGCAGATCTCGTGCGAGACGAACAAGATCTTCAGCGTTTTCAAAAGACATTTGCGTTTATTTGGGAACGTGGTCTTGCGCAAATTCAGGAAAAACAACGAGCAAGCAAGCTTGCTGTGCAGCGCAGTCTTGATGCCGATTCAATTCGCTCAGCATTGGTAAAGGCAGCAGAGGCCGGTGAAGTTGAGTACCTAGAGCGACTCCGTGCTGAGCGACAGGCATTTGAAGCACAGATCGCTGCGATAGAAGCGGACGTCGACTACCAGCAAACAGTCTCTAGATTTTTGCAATCGATCGGTCGTTTACCAAACGGAGTAAATTCAAAATGAAAGTATTTATTTGGTCGATATTTTTCACCCTTTTTTCGATACATGTGGCTCATGCGGGTCCCGGTCACGATCATGGTGAAGAATCTCCGGCGATTGGGCAGAAGATCTATGTTCCCAAGCTTGTCGCTGAGTCAGAGCTTGCAGAGCTTGTTGCCGTTGTAGAGGGCAGGAAGTTACGTCTTTATGTGGACGGTTGGGCAGATAACCGTCCCTTAGACGCAACGCTTACGCTTGAGCTAAACGGTGAGCCGGTAGACGTAAAGCGGTTAGATGTTGGTTTATTTGAGACCGATATCGGGAAGTTCAAAAATCAGCAGGCTATCGGTTTGGTCGCAACACTGAATCTAAAAGATTGGGTCGACCTTCTATCTGGGGATCTGATTCTCGCGAGCGTCCAAGGTGATGGCTATGTTTTTCATTGGGACGACTATGTGTGGCACGCGGCCGTGATTCTAGGCGTGCTGATCTTAATTCTGGCGACGCTATGGGTAGCAAATAAACGTCGCGTGAACAAGGCTTGATCATGAAAACTCACACACTAAAAATCCTTAGCTCGGCTGTTGCTGTGTTCCTGGCGTTAGGGGCGCAGCCCTTGCTTGCAGGTCCTGGGCATGATCACGGAGACAATGGTTCAACGGCAGCGGTATCTGGTGGCTTCCCACAGCGTTTGGCAGATGGGGCAGTCTTTATGCCCAAAGCGGCGCAGCGGCAACTCCGAATCCAGACTCAACCGGCTCGTAAATCGCTGAGTAATCCGGTCGTCGAGCTTCCGGGTACTGTCGTGATGGATCCTAACGCCAGCGGTAAGGTGCAGACCGTGATATCCGGGCGGGTTCGTGGTGGTCCGAATGGACTTCCGTTGATTGGGCAACGTGTCGAAAAAGGTCAAATCCTTGCTTATGTGGCAACCGAGGTCGACGCGAATGGCCGCTCTCTGGCGGAGATCCGACTTGAGCGTCTATCGTCGCTCTCCGATACGGTGCCGCGCCGTCGTCTAGAAGAAGCTCAGGCTGCGGTAGCGAACGAAGTGCAGCGTGCGCCAATCTCCGGTGTTATTGCGGCAGCGCATGTATCAGTTGGCCAGGTTGTCGAGTCAAAGGAGACCCTTTTTGAAGTGGTGGACCCGAAGCGGCTCATGATCGAGGGTTTGCTCTATGATCCAACGCTTGCAAATGCGATCGGCAACGGGTCAATTCGTGTCGGGCAGGCCAACATTCCGCTCACCCTCATTGGCGTATCCCGCTCACTTCGGGATCAGGCATTACCAGTCAGTTTTCGTGTTTCTGGTGGTGGGGCTGGGATGGTGCAACTGAACATGTTGACGACTATTTATGCCAACGTCACAAGAAAAATTGATGGTTATGTTTTACCGCTAGAAGCGGTAGTCCGTGGACCCTCTAATCAATCGATTGTCTGGGTTAAGCATGACCCTGAGCGATTTGAGCCGCGCCTCGTGATCTACACCGCTATCAGTGCGGACAAGGTATCGGTGACGTCCGGTTTGGCGGAGCGTGACCGTGTTGTCACCTTCGGAGCATCCTTGATCAATCAGGTTCGATAGGGACGCTCACATGTTTACTTGGATATTGCAGAACAGCTTAAAAAATCGATTGTTTGTGGTTTTGGTGAGCGTGGTCGTAATGATTTACGGTGCCATAACACTCAAACAAACCGGAGTTGACGTTTTCCCGGACTTAAACAAACCCACCGTGACCATCATGACTGAGGCGGGTGGTATGGCCGCAGAGGAGGTCGAGCAGCTGATTACTTTCCCTTTGGAAAGTACGGTCAACGGACTTCCTGGGGTGGAGAGTGTTCGATCCGTATCATCGGCTGGCCTGTCCTTTCTTTATGTGACATTTGGTTGGGATATGGATCTCTACCGTGCCAGACAACTCGTCTCTGAACGCATTAATACGATGGAGCAGGCGCTACCAGGTGGAATCGTTCCGCAGATGGGGCCTATTAGCTCAATTATGGGCGAGATCATGCAGGTTGCTATACCGATTGATCCGACCAAAATCTCGCTGATGCAGGTTCGTGAGTATGCAGATTGGGTATTGCGCCCAAGGTTGATGTCAATTCCTGGTGTGGCACAGGTTATCCCGATTGGCGGTGAGGTCCGCGAGTTTCAAGTGCAGCCTGACACGATTCGTATGGCTCGGCTCGGAATCAGCTATGGCGATCTTGAGGGTGCATTGAAGGGCTTTTCGGCGAATACATCAGGCGGATTTCTTGAGCTCAACAGCCGTGAGTATCTGATTCGAAATCTAGGACAGACATCGAAGCTTGACGATCTTCGCAATCTCGCGATTACTACAAAAAATGGCCAGGTGATTAAGCTCCAACAGATCGCCTCTGCGGACTTTGCCCCTGCGATAAAACGGGGGGATGGTGGTTTCGGCGGAAAACCAGCGGTTATTCTCGGCATCCAAAAACAACCCACTGCAGATACGATAGCGCTCACGAAGTCGATTGAATCCGCCCTGGCAGGTCTCAAAGCAGGTTTGCCAACGGGGATGGAAGCGCCCAGGGTGACCTTTCGGCAAGCCTCTTTTATCGAAGCGTCGATCGGCAACCTAAACGGAAAGCTCATTGCAGCATCCGTGTTCGTTGCTATTACCCTATTCATATTCTTAGGCACGATTCGCCCTACGATAATTGCACTGACCGCAATCCCAGTGTCGATCTGTGTAACTGCGTTAGTGTTCGCCTATTTTGGGCTAACGATCAACACGATGACACTTGGCGGTCTTGCGATTGCTATTGGGGGATTAGTCGACGACGCGATTGTTGACGTCGAGAATATTATTCGACGACTCCGTATGAATAACTTTGCGCATGGTGCTCATAAGTTAAATTCGTTAGAAGTCGTCCGCCGAGCTTCGCTCGAAGTACGAAGCGGAATTTTGTACGCGACGGTCATTATTGTGCTGGTCTTTTTGCCGCTTTTTTTCCTGCCTGGCATCGAGGGTAGATTATTTGTTCCCTTGGGCATAGCTTTTATTGCCTCGACTTTGGCATCGCTACTTGTTTCGGTCACGATCACACCAGTTCTTGCCTTCTATTTGATTCCCAAAATGAAATCCTTGGATCACGGGGATACTAGGTTTCTTAGGTGGATAAAAGAGCGCTATATCCGCTTGTTGACCGGGGTTATGGAACGACCCAAGCAAGCGCTGAAGATCGCTCTTGCCGGTGTACTCCTTGCTATTGCATCGGTACCATTTTTCCCGACGTCATTTTTGCCGCCGTTTAACGAGGGAACACTTTTGATTGGTATGCGGCTTAATCCCGGCGTGACCCTGTCGGAATCGTCAGCGCTTGCCAGCGAGGCTGAACGTTTAGTTGCTGAAGTACCTGAAGTCGCATATGTTGGGCGCCGGAGCGGTCGTGCAGAGCTTGACGAGCATGCAGAAGGCGTTCACGTCAGTGAGATCGATGTAGGTCTAATTCCAAGCGGTGAGATGAACCGTTCGATGACAGAGATCCAGGCGGATATCCGCGATCGCTTGAAGAATCTTCCTGCGGCGATAGCGATTGGACAGCCTATCTCCCACAGAATTGATCATATGTTGTCTGGTGTTCGGGCCCAGATCGCAATTAAGATTTATGGAGAGGACCTTGATCAGCTCAGGGCGCAGGCCGATTCTCTGCGCAGTCGACTTGCAGGAATTAATGGGATTGCCGATCTGGAGATTGAAAAACAGGTGCTTGCACCGCAGATCAAAGTCCGGGTCGATCAGCAGCGCGCCGCCCAATATGGACTATCAAGCGCCCAGCTCACGACGGAGCTTCAGTCGCTGATTGGTGGGGAAAAGGTCACGCAAATTGTCGAACAGGGCAGGCGGTTCTCTCTGGTAGTTCGAGTGCCGGAATCGGCTCGGGGTCCCCAAGGGCTTCGTAATCTGATGATCGAGACGCCACGGGGTCGAGTGCCCCTAGCGTTGTTGGCGGAGGTCGAGGAAAGTGACGGTCCAAACCAGATCAGTCGGGATGATGGCAAGCGTCGTATCGTCTTGTCTGCGAATACGCAGGGAAGGGCACTATCCTCCGTTGTTGCCGATATCCGAGGGGTAACTGCGGGTATGAAGCTCCCGGAAGGTTTTTACATCACTATCGGCGGCCAATTTGAGGCCCAGGAGCGGGCATCACGACTCGTTATGCTGCTCTCGCTGGTATCGCTCGCGATGATGTTCATCGTCTTACACGCACGTTATAAATCATGGCGTTTATCAACCTTGATCATGGCTAATATACCGCTCGCTTTGGTTGGGTCTGTAATTGGTCTTGCATTATCCGGTCAGCCGTTGTCTATTGCAGCATTGATCGGATTCGTGACGCTTGCAGGAATTTCAGTTAGAAATGGAATTCTTAAGGTGAGTCACTATCTCAATCTTATGCGGCAAGAGGGCGAAAAGTTCAATCAGAAAATGATTATGCGCGGTTCTTTAGAACGACTTGCACCTGTATTAATGACAGCGCTCGTGACGGCACTAGCGCTAGCACCTTTGCTGTTTGAGGCAGAACAGCCGGGCACAGAAATTTTGCATCCGGTTGCGGTAGTTATTTTCTTCGGTCTGCTGAGCTCTACGTTACTGGATTCATTTTTGACGCCAGCCATGTTTTGGCTGTTCGGTAGAAAAGACGCTGAAAAGCTTGTTCGCGAATCGGAATCCGAGAATTTTTAAATTTTAAAAGGAGTGTTATTTCATGAGCAAATTGACGGCAGCTTTACTTGCTAGTTTTATATTTCACCTTCCTGCGGTAGCCGGGCCGGGACACGATCATGGCAAGGATCATAAGCCGATGAATGGCGGCTTATTTTTCCAAGCGGCTTATGACTATGAGCTGGTGGTCAAGGACGGAGAGGTAAAGCTATTTGTCACGGATCATGGCAAGCCAGTTAGTCTGGCAGGGGCAAGCGCCAAGCTTTCGATCCTAGAAGGTGTGAAGAAAACGGATATTGATCTGATGCCATCAGGTGTATTTTTTTCTGCAAAAACTGGTCTTAAACCAGTTAGCGGTGCAAAGGCAGTTGTGCAGGTGAAGATTGGCGGAAAGTCATCGACCGCACGATTTACATTCTGAATTGAGTGACGTCCTGGCATATCCCTAACCATGGGGATAGGCTCACGGAAGAAGTCGCATATTCTGTCTGTTCCGAGTGCCGATGAGCCAATAGAAGTGGTGGCGATTCAGGGATTCGAACCCCGGACCTGCGGATTATGATTCCGTCGCTCTAACCAACTGAGCTAAATCGCCGTAGCTGCGAATTTTACAAGAAAACCCAAGTCGCTACAACCCGCCACAGGCTTGGCGCTCATGGGTTTTTCTGTACGATTGAGCGGTGACAAAAATCGACCCATTCCAGCGTTTTATTGATGCCCAGAGCCAAATTTATGAGGAGGTTCTCGCTGAGTTATCCGCAGGGCAGAAAACCGGGCATTGGATGTGGTTCATTTTTCCGCAGCATGTGGCTTTAGGTAGCAGTGATCGCGCTAAGCGCTACGGACTCTATGGCGTGGAGCAGGCTCGTGAATATCTTGCTCACCCTGTATTGGGTTACCGGCTCATTGAATGTTGTCAGACAATGTTGGAGCATAGCGACCGGTCTGCTGCTTCAATACTTGGCGAGCTAGATTCCCGTAAGTTTCATTCGTGTCTCACGCTGTTTCATTTAGCTGCGCCTAATATCAAGACCTTTGTCCGAGCTCTCGAGGTTTTTTATGCGGGCAAATTGGATCAATTGACTTTAGATGCGGTCAAGCCGGAGTAGGGCTCGCTGGGCTTTTGCCGCCTTTTGAAGTTCCCGCTCTCGTTTCAGGGCGTTTTGCTTTGCCTTGATCTGGTCTTTTAGCGTTTTGACTCGCAGCTGTTCAGGCGAGAGCGGTTTAAACGGGTTTTTGGGGGAGACGATCTCAAATATGCGCACACTTTTATTTATCGCGTCTTGGCGGGCTGCCCGAGAGGCGGCCAAAAGGGCTCTAGCACTTAAAAAACGGGCCCTAAGCGGGCTCAGTACTCACTGGGTAGCATCACTACCCAGAAGTTGCCCGCCCAGCACGCTAAAAGCTTTATTTCGGGTAGCGGAAAGTCCGTCCATTCGATGTACTGGAACGCCAGCTGCGCGCCATTGCCATCATCGATTACCAGCTCAGCGGAGCGCCCATCCAAGCTTAGCTTGCACTGCGCAAAGCCTGTGCCCTCGGGCAACCCCACCAGGTGGGAAGCAATAGCGTCCATGAGCCAGTAGCAGCCCGCGGCGTCTGCCAGGTATTTGGCCCCGTCTGTGAGCACGGTACGGGCGGTGATTTGGTAATACTGGGTGGTTCCTATGAACTGGGACAGGTTTCCCAGAAGAATCTCGGGATTAAGTTCATTTCTCATTCGGTAGGGTCATCCTTGAGTATTTGAGCTATGCCTGCCGTCCAAGCCAACCGTTACCTTAAGTAACGGTTGTGAATTGGCTCAGACCTGCTTCTTTTGACTCGTTTGACGGGTTTTAGGCGGCGCGCTTTTTGAAGTTCTTGCGCAGGTTGCCGCTGGCAAGCTCGATAGCTGCGTCAAAACTACCTTTATCGACCTCGGCTTTAAAGAGCCCCAGGATGTCGACGACCTCAGCCAAATCGGCAGCCTCTACAGCAGTCTTACCTTTGGCAAGCTCCAGTACGCGGCTGCCGTAATAGACGCTCACGCAAAGCCGTCCGCTATCCGCCGTAAACCACCAGGGTTTGGTGCGCTTAGGTACCGATACGGTGGTGACATTGCCTTCCTCGTCCCGTATGCGTTTAGATCGGGTGACTTGATGGGTGCGCCCCTCGGCCTGCGCCTGAGCGATCGCTAGCTGCTCGGCGAGCTTAGCGGATAGCTTGTGTCTGCGGCCAAGGGCAGGGCTTGCGGCTTTGGGCTTTTTTGCGTCCGTGAATTTAAGAGTTGCCAGTGTTGCCATGTGTTTTCTCCATAAAAGTTATAGGGCAACACAACAATATGATCAGAAAACCGGTCTGGACAACCGATTCTGACTGGCTGAACAGACTTCACATTTTTTTCTAGGTTTTTCTGCTCAGTGCTAAATAACTGCATGAAGAACCTACATGCAGAAATGGCGCTACGAAGCTGGCTTACAGAAAACGGGCTTAGCGCCGAGCACTTCGAAGATACTGATCTGCACCTGCTACAGGCGCAACGGATTGCCCATAACACGCTGAAACATCACGCTGAGCTACTCGAACAAAACCAGGCAGCGGTGCTTAATAACTTTCTGCGGGCTATGGGCTCAGCTAAGCGTAAGACGCTAAAGCTAGCCCACGCCCAAAAAGTAATGAATATTGGTGCAGCAATAAACCGGAAGCTATTTAAGCAGCACAAGCAGCTAGGGAAACAGATAACACGGCAGCAATAGGCAAACTCAGGCACTAGAGAGCAGCGGATACGCCACCGCTGGCTAATCCCAAAGGGCTAAAACGCGGGTTGAGATATGACGGCTAACGACCCCGCCCCTGTCAGCGGTTCGACGTGAAGGACGCTGGCGCTAAAGGGTGATGACGCAGAGTAAGCGCAAGGCAAATCAATGTCGAACTGCGCTGTGGGAGTTTCAATACGACAGTCTCCCGTAAAACTCTTTCACGTTCGTGAGCATACGGAGGCAAGACTGACCGATATGTGCACTGCGACGGGCTACGATCCTCTGCTTTTTTACGCACAGGACGTAGCCGTCGTATGCCCAAAAGCAAGAGATAAAAATAACTTCTTGAAACAAATATAAAAGAAGAAGAAAATGCGATGAGCGATTAGCGAAGAGCGGGCGAAAGTATTTCGCCCTTAGTGTGAACAGCGATACTTCGGAAGGAGCATTACGTGAAAACCGCAGCCGATCAGACCTCTCGACAATTTGAAGACTACTTAAAATTACCTTTTGAAGTTGTCTTCTCAGATACGATGCCTGTGATGCAGATGGAATTTATGTCCGACGTAGACGTTAAAAGTATTTCAGATGTAAAAGTAGTGCACATAGAAGAGGGCAATTGTGAAAGCGTAGTCTTCAAGTCATCAAGGAATAACGGCCCTGAGTTAGTCGCATGTATTTTGAACAGAATTGGGGACGTTAATCCATCCTGGCTGTCTTGTGAGTCGGATGAAATTGATATGAACTATGGGAGAAATTTACGCGTAGTAGTTGATGGTAATGAAATAGAGTTTCAAGATCTCTCAGAGGACGAGGAGGACCCAGATTCGGAAGATTTTCTTGATACAGACAACATGGATTACTGCTGTAGCGACGCCTTTTTTTGTTATTTTCTCGAGGATGCCTCCCCTGACTATATTGTGTTAGACGCAAACAATAGTCGCATTACGGTGAATCTAGACGGCTATGTTCTTGATGAGGACGGGGAAGAGACGCAGGAGCGTCTTTTCATACCGGAGGAACTCGCAACTCAGGAGGAGTTTGAACAATACGAAGTTCTCGAGTTTGAAGAGAAGCGAGCTTTATGGATGGCGTCAGTACTAGAGCAAGATTTTCCAAAAGAGAAGCACTTAACGCTCGGAAATTGTGATTAATTTCCTATGGATCGTTTTCAAGTGCAGTCTTGATATTCCTTCACTGATCATTAAGTAGGCGCCCTAAAAGCCCTAAAAGCTTTGTATAGGGTATTGTGGGTGTGTGCGTTGCTCACGAGTCGCATGACGCGCTTATAAAGCTTTTAAGAGCGTCGCAGCGAATCGTGGCTTAAATGCCACGAAATCTCGGTCAATCTCAGGCTAAATATATTCAACACTTTTTATGCAAAAACTGTTCAAAGTTTTTAGGGGCGCTAAGTCATTGATTTTTGGCAGGAATTTTTGGCCAGAAATCGGTAGGAATTTGCTTCAACAGAAAACACAATAACTATACGAAAACATGTTGAAGAGAGGAAAACACAGCTATGTCACAAGCAAAAGTACTTACAGAGCGCGAGCTGCAGCGGGTGTTGGATTATGTTAGCCGCACTAAGCACGCTCGTAGGAACCGCACGATTTTGCTGCTGCAGCACTGGGCAGGTATGCGGGTAGGGGAGTGCGCAGCAGTACGTTACGCGGACGTGTTAAATAGTGACGGAACCGTAAAAGCGGAAATCAAGCTCAGCAGGCACCAAACTAAGGGCGATCAGAGCAGGACAGTGGTTTTATCAGAGCGGATACGGGCGGAGCTAGCTGCTTATGTAGCTGCGCATCCATGTAAAGATGCAAAAAAGCCGTTGTTTGCTACGCAGCGGGCCGAGGGCTTTACGGCGAACACATTGACGCACATCGTGGGCGGTATTTACAGACATGCAGGCGTAGATGGTGCGACTAGCCATAGCGGGCGGCGTGGCTTTTTGACTCGATTGAGCGAGAAGGGCGTTAGCGTGCGAGTGATGATGCAGCTTGCGGGGCATGCGCAGATGAGCACGACCCAGCGTTATATCGACACTCGTCCAGACATTCTGAGAAACGCTGTCGAGCTCATTTAGCCCGAGCAAAGAGCTTGGTCTTCTCTGTCTTGTGCCATGCGGAGGAGGCTTTGAGAATGTTATGAAACTCCTCGGGATCAAATTTCACGGCATTAGGGCATTTGGCGTTACTGGGAAAGATCCCACGGGCAGCGTTTTCAGCGATCATGAGACCATTCAAAAGCGCTCTGCTCGTCATAATGGTCAGCATCTGGCGTGCGGCTATAGTGTCCTTGGTTTTCCGCTTTGCGAGAGGATCTACTTCTTTACTGTAGGTTGGGCTAATGTTTGTCTCGGCACCAATCCTCCACAAATCCCAGTCCGGCTTTAGCGCTCGGGTCCACAGGGCTCGAAGCGCAATCTCAAGGCTTCGTAGGTGAGTCTTCTTTTTCTCCAGTTTGTACTTACCCTTCGAGGCGGCTTTAGGCGCTAGCAGATGCTCTGCTAGAAGCTTCCGGACTGCGCTGAGAATCTTCGTTCGCTGCGCCGTGAGCGGGATCGTGATAACCATGGAGTCCGGTCTCGCCTGCTTTGCCCAGGAGCCTTTGACGTGTCTCTCTAAAAGCTCGCTGACAAGCCCCGTGGGATCCTCGGACGAGGCGTCAAATTTTGCAACCATCTGTACGGTCGGCGCTTCTCCAGGGCTCCCCATTAGCCCGAGTCCTTTTTGGAGCCACCAAAAACGAAAGAATGCTCTCTGAACATCCCCAAAGTCGTCGTAGACCCTCAGTACCCGGTCAAAGTCCGCCGGCAGCCTCCTCTTGTCGGCTGCGTTGAGCCGTTCGCCGGTTCGGACGCGATGCGCTAGCTGGTAGCTAGGGCTAAGCCGAAGGAACTCAAACCAATGCCGATAAAGCACGTCCATCCGGGCGTGGCGCCCGTCGTCTCTGAAGTCGCTGGAGCGCACGGTGAGGACGGTTTTTGGCTTGTGGGGCATAAAAATATTAACTGAATCAAAGATAAAACATTCAGTTATTCATTATAACAGTTAATAAAAGATACCGTTCATATGTGGCGTTAACGCGGGGACCCACAGAGTCTCTCTCCCGCATAACTTGAAGAGGAACGGTATGGAAAAAAGTCTGGTTGTAACGAAAACCCTCATCGGACAGGCCGATGAGATCGCAGCAGCGCATGAGCACTTTACGACGCACTATGTTGTGGGAGGACGCATGGCGCTGTACGGCCTTCTCGGTCAAATGCTGGCGTTGATTAACGACTTCGAGTCGGCGATTGATCGCGAAGATCTTCTCGCTAAGGTGAAATATCGTCTCAGATCTGAGTTCGGAATTAAGACTCAGAAAAATTCGAGCGATATCTCTGTGTTGATCCGCTACATGACACGCGCAGATCGGAAAACGACTCATGTCTATACGCGGACTATCGAGGCTGCAAAGGCAAACGGGATCACACCTGAGCAGCTTCCAGCATTTATTGAAGGTGCTGGTGGCGTAGAGCGCATTCGCGCACTCGCGTCAACTGATCACACACCCGATGACATTAAGGGTTGCGCCGAAGATCGTATGGCTCTGACCAAAGAATATCTGAGCTGCAGATCTGCTCTACCTTTGGCGAGCTTTGAGATGGCGGAATCTGAGGAAGATCTCGGATCGGCAGTGGCTGCTTATGTGTACTTTATTGGCACGCGCACCGAAGATGGGCGTTATCAGATTCTGTCGCGCCTACCTGCAACCGAAGAGTTGGAGCGACTAGCTCTCAAGTCGCTCTCCGTTTTGGCTTGTAACGATCTAGAGCAAGTGCTTGTCGGTATGTTAAATCCATCTACATGCACAGACGCAATCGTTGAAGAAAACTCTTCTGCAGTCTAAAACCCACACTGATCAATACTTTTTTCAAAGGACAGAAATAATGAACTATGTAACTGACACTTATCAAGATCTTGAAGATCGCTATGCCGCAACTGAGAATTACATTAAGCAACTCTGCAGCGGCACTATTGGATCACTGATTGTTAATGGTCCTCCGGGGCTGGGTAAAACTCACTCTGTTGAGACCTATCTCGGGAAGTATGCTCGTAGTCGCTTTACAGTTTTTGCTGGACATATGTCCATTCTTTCGCT